>Ga0209193_1000231_pt1 | contig 40592 bp, 30 predicted proteins | sample COGITO_mtgs_1003_FD_185515 | JGI IMG/M metagenome (GOLD analysis project Ga0209193, IMG submission 185515) | Pelagic marine microbial communities from North Sea - COGITO_mtgs_100330 (SPAdes) (version 2) | ecosystem: Environmental > Aquatic > Marine > Epipelagic ...
CAAATTGAAATTTATTAGATGTTTTATTTTGTTGTTGTTCTGAACAAGAACTTAATAAAAAACCAACAGTAAGGGATAAGATGAGCGTAATTCTATTCATTTTAATTCATTTTGATTTATGGTTAATAAGTGTATAAACTAATAGTCTTTACTAAAAGAATCCAATATACGTTTTTAAGTTTTAAAAACGTTTTCCAATTGAGATACCAACTCTACCAGCTACTTCAATTGGATCATAAGAATCATCACTGTTATTTAATATATTCCTTCCAATTCCACCAAATATTTCAGCAACAAAACCACTTTTTGTGACCCATTTACCTCCAACGGAAACTCCTAAAGAGAATTCAGTTATATTTTTCTCAATGTTATTATAAGTAGATTCATCATAATCATAGTAGAGATCTTTATAACGATGAAGCATTCCAAAACCTTCTATAAAAAAACCTCTTGCATATTTGTTAGAGAAATAAACTCTATAATTGGGTGTAATTGAAAAATTCCTATAAGAATCAAAATTATTATTTTCATCAAATCCAAACTGAACATCAACTCCAAAAGAAGCTTCCTTATTAATTAAATATTCATAGGATACATCTATCCATCCTGAGGCAATAAGTGTTAATGCATTTAAGGTAATTTCATTTTTCTTGTCGGTATCTTGAGGGATTAAATCTTCTTGGGCATTTGAAATGGTTGAGTAAATACAAAGTAGTACTAGAGCAATTTTTTTCATGAGTTAAATTTTAATTTTTACAAATATCAACAATTATGCCTAATTAAAAAATGGCTTTTAAATTAATTGATCCCGTGTGAATAGTTTTAGAATTCAAACTCTTTCTACCTTTATAATTTAGGTTTAAGTTTAAGTAAGAATTTAATTTTTTACTCCATAAAAAAGTCCAGGTATAATTGGTTCCCTCTTGAAGCCCTTCTAACATTTGATACCCCACAGGCGAATTGGGGTTCCCGTCAAAATCATTAAAAAAAGTTGTAAAATTAGCATTAAATTGTGTGGTTGATTTTCCACTGTAAAAGTATTCAATCCCAATTTTTTGCTGTTTCAATAGTTCAAATTCTGCTAGGTTATTTTTTTTATCTTTTACATGATAAAATGCTGAAAATCGATTTTCATTATTCAAAACGTAACTTATTTTGGGTTGAAATGCATAGCTGTTTATTTGATAATTTCGATTATTAAAGTTTTCAGTTTCTAAATTATTTTCAGAAAGTTTTCCTTGTAAATCAACTAGCCAAAATTTACCTAATTTATGTTGAAAGTCTATTTGTTGGTAGCTGGTTTCTGTTTCCTGACTTCCAATACTATATTGCTGTTTGTTATCTGCATTGGCAAAAGTATACGTTGTGCTAAAATTTTGTAAACCCCGATTAAAATATAGACTATTTTTAAAATTAAAATTGACACTTATTTGTTGCGCTCTGTTCACATTAAACGGATTTAAATTAAATGAATTTCGTGTGCGTTTTAGTTCATTGTTGCTGCTTAAGAAAAATTGATTGTAGAAGTGAGATAGCACTTTTTTTAGCCCTTTTTTGGTACTCCACTGGCTTGCATTTAAGGTAATAGATTGATTAATTTTTGCACTTTGAGTCGCTAAAAACTGAAGATTTGGCAATGGTAATCGCAAGAAATTTGCTTGATCTTGAAATTCAGCAATTTCAAATTCATCAAATTCTTGAATCCCATTATCATTGTAATCAATCCATGTATAATACCCTTGTCCGGGTTCTACTTCTACATAAACAAAATCTTGCTGTGCTACATTACCTGATGAGGTTTCATAACGAGTTCCCAAAGTGATAAAATTATTAAAGAAGCGATGGTTATATTGGATCCTTGAATTTAACGCTTTCTGGTTTTCTGAAAACGTATTTTCTGTTTCTCTGTAATTTGCATATAATGAAAGATTAGTTCGATCTGTTTCAATTAGTTTAGCGTCTAAATAGTATGTTTTTCTGTTGTTAATTTGAGTAAAAGAGTTATTTCTAATACTGTCATTGTCTCTATAATTATATCCAATTTTTGCATAAACATTTGTTGTGTCTCCAATTCCTATATAGCCTTCATATTCTTTAAATTGATGGTTGGTAAGAATGGCTTCTCTACTTGGTATTGCCACACCATCATTTGATTCAAGATTAAAAAACCCACCAAACCAAAACTTTTTAAAATGTTGCTCTACTCCCGATTTAATTCTTAGAAATGTATTTTCTTTTAGGTCAGAATTATTTACCAAATAGCTACTATTATTGTAAAACAAGGTATTTCCAAAATTTATTTTAGAGGCTACAATATGTTTGTTCCCCTTAAAATTATTTGAAAATTGAAGTTGTTGAAAAGAGTAGGTTAAGAAATTATCGTTACTTTTTTTTAAACTCAGATCCAATCCTACTTGTTGTTGATTTCCCGTTGGGTTATTTAAATTCCAGTCTCTATTAAATTCTACAGACTGAAATCGTTGTATGGTGTTAAAATTTTTATGAATAAAAAGATAATTTAAATCACTTAACAGTTTCCATTTTTTGTTTAGTAATACTTGCTGCCAGGCAAACTTAGTCGCTATTCCTTTATTTTGGTCATTGTCTAGTGTTGAAAATAAATTTTGATCACTATTGCTAAAAGCTACCTCAGTTGATATTGATGTTTTTTCACCAGGATTATAAGAAGAATTTAGAACGGCTACTTGCAATTTTGTAGGTGCAATTAATTGAGTAATTGGGCTATAACTTCCTAGATTAGTTCCCACATAAACAAATACATTTCCATTTGCATAAGTTTCGCCTAAAGAGTAATCTCCTTCGTTAGCTCCTACATTAGTAAAGGTTACTGCAAATAAGTTATCATTTTGGTTTGCGGAATATTCAAAATATTCAGTATTTCCATTCTGTACTTTTTTATAAAGAATTCTATTAGCATCAAATGCATCTGGATAGGCACTTTCTCCAATCATTAAATCTGGATTATTCCCCGCATTAGCTAAAATTTGTTTTTGATCAGCGGATAAACTTACTTGTATGGGTTGATTTTTAACATCATTTTCATTATAAAAATATCCAGAAATTTCAAGCTTATCACTTTTATATTCAGCTTTTTCATAGCTTATAAAACGTGTATAATTTCTATTTGAAAATTGAAATTCAACTCGAATACGCATATCATTGGTTATCGGAAAGGTAGTGTTAAACCGTATTTCCCCAATATTATAATCTATGAGATAGTCTTCATCTGTTCCTTTGATGATCTCAGAACCATTAACAAACACTTTTTCACTGCCAGCAATGATTACAAAATTTGGTTCATTGTTTGGGCCAAAAATTTTGTAAGGACCTTGATTTCCCTCAATTCCAATAAAATTATAAGAACTAAATTGTCCTCTAACTATAGCACCAGAAGCAGCAACTTTTGTAGTGTTGTTTAATGAAGCTTCAACTTCAAGACCAGACACTTGTTTTTCGAAAGCTAAAAAAAAGCTGTTTTTATTAGTTAAACTAACATCTCCTGCTTTTACCCGCCAATCTTTACTATAAAGTTCAATAAAAATTCGATCAAAATCTGTAATGCTTTGTGAATACCCATTTTCTTGTAATGGAATATTAGTATCAAAGATATTTGCTCGAATTGCTACTTTATCTGAGAGTTTTCCTTCTAGGTTGATATCCATAGAAGCGTTAGCTACTGTACTTTGATTATTACCTGAGGTAATTCCTCTATTGATATATCCACTTGTTTTTAAGCCATCAAATAATTTTAATTCAGAAGGTTTCTTATTACTTGTTAGGCTAAATAATTGTCCGGTATTACTGTTGTTGGAAATGATAAATTTTTTATCAAATGGGCTATAAGTTTTAGTAATAAATGACGGAAACCTAAAGTAATCAATGATAATTTCTTGGTATTTTTTTGAATCGATTATCAATAACGCTTTATTATATGAAATTTGATATTCTGAAGGGTATACTATTTTCTGCCCCACGCGTACTTTGAAATTTTGTGGATTTATTGGAACTGAATCAAAGCTTATGGTGTCTTTATCTAGCTTAATTTTTTTGGATCTAAAGTCTGTTGATATATTCTGAGAATTGGCATAAAAACCAACCAAGAATAGAATTAAAAACCAGCCTTTTTTTGTCATAGTATTATAAACGTCTAAATCCTAGAATTAGTCTAAAAAAGCGATAGTTGTTTTAAAGGGCTTTCATAATCTAACAACCATTTTTTTCGCCAGAGCCCCCCAGCATAACCCGTTAATGAGCCGTCTGAGCCAATTACTCTATGGCACGGAATTACTATACTAATGGGGTTTTTACCATTGGCAGCGGCTACAGCTCTTACCGCCTTTACCTCTCCAATTTGTTTGCTTTGTACAAGGTAAGATATTGTTTTTCCATAGGGTATATTACAAAGTTCTTTCCATACTAATTTTTGAAATTTAGTACCTTGTGGGTTTAAGCGTAAGTTAAAACTTGTTCGTTCTCCTTTAAAGTATTCTTTTAATTGAAGCACACACTCTCTTAAACATTCTGGAATATCTACTGCCATACCAAATGTTTTTGGGTTTTCCTCATTTAAATTATTAGTTACAAAAGTAATGGCTTGTATGCCATTATTGTCTCCAGTAATTTTGGCAATTCCAATTGGAGTGTTATAATATGTGCTGTTAGATTCCAAATACTTCTTTAGAGTTTTCTGTAGTGATATTTGCAATTTCATTGAAACTGAGCTTATAAATAGTAGCCAATTTTTCAATCACATAAGTAATATAGCTACTTTCATTCCTCTTACCTCTGTGTGGAGATGGTGACAGGTATGGAGCATCAGTTTCTAGTACAATATGTTGTATTGGAATCTGATTTAGAAAGGTATCTATTTTTCCATTCTTGAAAGTAGCCACACCACCAATTCCCAACTTCATATTGTAGGATATAGCTTTTTTAGCTTGTTCTAGTGTTCCAGTAAAACAATGAAAAATACCATATAAATTAGGCCCTTTTTCAAGTTCTAATATTTCAAAAATTTCGTCAAAAGCTTCTCTGCAATGAATTACAATTGGGAGGTTTTGTTGTTTTGCCCATTGAATTTGAAGCTGAAATGCTTCTTGTTGTTCTTTTATAAATGTTTTGTCCCAATATAAATCAATGCCTATTTCACCTATGGCAACAAATGATTTTTTAGCGATCCAATCTTTAACATGTTGTAATTCACTTTTAAAGTTTTCTTTTACTGAAGTGGGATGTAACCCCATCATCAAAAACACATTACTTGGGTAATTTTCTTCTAAATCAAACATTCTTTCAGAATAGCTACTGTCAATAGCAGGAATAAAAAATCGATGAACTCCAGCATCTTTGGCCCTTTGAATCATTGTGTCTCTATCTTGATCAAATTGCTCTGAATATAAATGTGTATGTGTGTCTGTTATCATATTATGATGCCTAATGCTTGTTTTACAAAACAAAAAGTTGTTGTTGAAAAAAACAATTTATTTAAATGTATTTTTGACTCATCAAAAATACATTTAAATGAGTGGTCTAAAAAAACTATTGAACAAAAAGAAATATATAAACATACCTCTAAAGAAAATGGTTACAAACCACATGGAACTTGATGCTAAAATTAATGGAGTAGCTGGTAGGTTTATTCTAGATACTGGGGCTTCGAATTCTTGCGTTGGTATTGATAAAATTGAGTTTTTTAAGTTAGATGCAAAAGAAAGTGATACCAAAGCTGCGGGTGCAGGAGCAACAGATATGGAAACTCAACAATCTGAAAACAACAATTTAAAGATTGGAAAATGGAAGAATGAAAACTTCAGTTTAGTATTGTTTGATTTAGTTCACGTAAATAAAGCGTTAACTCTTCACGATGCTGAGGAAGTTCATGGAATTATAGGAGCTGATATTTTACAAAAAGGGAAGGCTGTTATTGATTACAATAAGAATGTATTATATCTAAAAAAAATTAAAAAACAGGATTAGAATTGTATCTTTGATCCGCTAAAATAATATACCTATGAGCTTGCAAAAACAAATAATGGAAGAATTAAAAATGGCTATGAAATCTAAAGATACTCTTGCTCTTCAAGCATTAAGAGCTGTTAAATCTGCTTTTTTATTAGCAAAAACAGAAACAGGGGCAGGAGATGATTTAACCGAAGACCAAGAAATGAAAATTATCCAGAAGCAAGTGAAACAGCGTAAGGATAGTGCAGCAATTTTTATTGATCAGGGCAGGCAAGATTTAGCAGATCCAGAATTGGCTGAAATTGCAGTTCTTGAGAAGTTTTTGCCAGAAGCATTGTCTGAAGATGCCATAGAAAAAGTAGTATTAGATACTATTGCTAAAACTGGAGCAGAAGGTATGAAAGACATGGGTAAAGTAATGGGAATGGTTTCAAAGCAATTGGCTGGTCAAGCAGATGGTAAGACCATATCTGGAATTGTCAGAAAAAATTTAGCATAAACACCATACTAGGCCTCGTGGCGCAACTGAATAGCGCACTGGATTTCGGCTCCAGCGGTTGTAGGTTTGAATCCTACCGGGGTCACGAATAAAAAGCACAACCCAAAAAACACCAAGCTTGCTTGAGTGTTTTTTGGGTTGTGCTTTTTTCAAAGCGGAGCTTTGTAGGATCAGCACAGCTAATCCTGGGATTGAAAAAGGTTTTAGAGAATATCAAGCTTGCTTTTTTATTTTGGCTAATGCTGAAGTTACTTTTGTTGATTTTCAGCGCGGAGCGCTAAGGGATCAGCGCAGCTACTCCTACCGGGGTCACTAAACCGGAGAATTGATTCACAGGGATTGGTTCTCCATTTTTTATATTTGAAATTTCCTTCGATAAAATCGGGATAGAGCCAAAAATAGCGTTCACTTTTAGGGTTCGAACTCGGTCGTTTGACTTGTCGTAACCCAGACCGGATGGAAACACTAAATTTTGAAGATTTTGTTTTTGTTTTAAATCGCCCTCAGTCCAAATCTTCTCAAGAGATTCGGATAAATTAAGCGCTTTGTCAATAGCCAATTCAAGGTTCGAACTATTTAATGTTGGATTTTCAATTTTGGACTGTAATTCCTGTTTTTGACTTTCATACTTGTCTTTAAACTTTTTGTAAATAGCGCTGTTTATTTCCCCAAGTGCATATCGTTCTTCAATTGATTCTATTTTTGTGCTTAGCTCTGTAATTGTTTTTTTAACGGACTTCTTTTGGGTTCTTATCTCTTTTGTTATGTTATCGTAAGTATATGTCATCACATCTTTAACAATGTCCTTGTATTTAGGATCTAACTGATAGGTTTTTAAATCTTCAGCAAAGTAAGTGTGTAATGATTTAGCAGATTTGTTGCAAGAGCACCCTTTAGTTCTACACTTATAAAGCGTCCAATCCGAAAATGCAGAATTTAGGGTAAGGATGGAGATGGAAAGAGCGGATAAAGCAATTCGTGAAAAAGATGAGCTAACCTTTTTGTTAAAAGAGCAAAAAGCCATAAATGCCGACCAAGCTGTGGAGCTGAAAAAGGAAAAACAGATAAACAAGGCATTTAAAAAACAAGTAGAAAAATTAAGAAACCAAAAAAGAGATCAGCCATTAAAACATGCAATGGCTGGATTTTTTGGTTTAATACTTGGAAAAGTAATCAATTAAGTTTTTTTATAATTTGAAAAAAGGATGTAGATTAGGCAATTTTCTTACTTCTTAAAAATTATCTTTAATAAAATCTCTTGGTGATTTTCCATATTGTTTTTTAAAAGCTTTAGTGAAATAATTATGAGAATTAAACCCTACGGCAAAACCAATTTCATTTATGCGATAATCACTTGATTTCATTAAAACTATAGCGTGTTTCAATCGAATATTCCTGATGAATTCTGTAGCTGATTGATTGGTAAGTGATTTTAGTTTTCTGTGAAGATGTGTTCTACTAAGGTTTAAGCTGTTAGCAAAATCTTCTACTGTAAAATCATAATTCGAAATATTATTCTCAACAATATCTATTGCCTTTTCTATCAACTTCTTATCTATGTTCAAAATATTTACTCCCTCATCCCATTCTTCTTGTTTGGAAGCAAATAAGGAACGAAGTGTTTTTCTTGAATTCAAAAGATTATCAATCTGAGAAATCAAAAACTCCTCATTGAAGGGCTTAGGGACATACGCATCCGCTCCAGATTGCATACCTGAAATTTTATTTTGTACCGTGCTCAAAGCTGTAAGCAAAATAACTGGTATATGGCTTGTTCTAATATCCTGTTTTATTCTTTTACATAATTCAATGCCATCCATTTCAGGCATAATTATATCAGATATAATCAAATCGGGATGAAGCGACATGGCTAAACTAAGGGCTTCTTTTCCATTCTTGGATTTTGCTATCCTAAAATGATTAGAGAGGGAATCCTCTAGAAACTCCAATAAATCAGGGTTGTCTTCTGCAATTAATATAAGAGACTCTTGATTGTCAATGATTTTATCATTTTTTACCTCAGGTGCATTGTAGTTATTGGTTTCAGAATTGTAATCAAAAGATTTTAAATCTAGTATTGCGCTGGGATGTTCATTAAAAGTGTTGGGTTGATGGATTGGTAAATAAAGATAGAATGTTGTCCCAACGCCTTTCAGACTACTTACAAGCAATTGACCGTTATGAATATTGATATAGTTGGTTGTTAAAGACAACCCTATTCCAGTGCCACTTAATTCAATTTGGTTATTGTACTTTATTTGGAAAAAGCGTTCAAATAATTTTGGCAAATTTTCTAATGAGATGCCTAAACCAGAATCTGCAATGCTAATTTCTACAAAGTCACTGTGCAATTCTTCACCAATAGAATAATTAGACCAGTTGTCTTTTAATTGCGATTTTTTGTTTCTCTTAATTTTTAAAGTTATGTTGCCTTGGTCGTCAGTGTTTTTAAAAGCATTAGATAAAATATTCACCAACACCTTATCTATTTTATCGGGGTCAAAGTCCATTTTAAGACTTGTAGAATCGGTGATGAAATTATAATTGAACCTTCGCTGGCTGGCAAGCTCTTCAAAACAATCAAATACATTTTTACAAAATGAAATAACATCGGTATTGATTGGGCTTAATTTTAAATTTCCTTGATCAATTCTTCTAAAATCTAAGAATTGATTGATGAGTCTTAATAAACGGTCTGTATTGTTTTTTATAAGTGCTAGCTGCTTACGGGACAGGTCAACATTTTTGGCATTACCTTTTAATAATCGGTTTACCGGTCCATTTATAAGGGTTAATGGGGTTCTAAATTCATGAGAAATGTCTGTAAAAAACTGAAGCTTCATTTGATGTAATTTCTCTTCAGTCTCACTATGTATTCTACTTAGTTTTAATTTTAGTTTTAATTTTTGTCTATATATAGCTTGCTTTCTAAAGAAATAGAAAGCTATTATTGTTATTACAGAATAAACTACATATGCATACCAAGTTGACCAAATGGGATAGGTAATTCGAATCGCAATTCTTGTAGGTATATTATTCCATACACCGTTATTGTTTGCTGCCATCACCTCAAAAGTATATTGGCCAGGAGGTACATTAGTAAATGTAGCTTGCCCTTTGTAATCACTATTTATCCATGTATCATCAAAGTTTTTTAATCTATATTTAAAATTATTTTTTTCTGGGTTTATATAATTATTGGATGTAAAAAGAAAGCTAAAGGAATTTTGCTTATAATTTAATTTTAATGATTTTGTATTGCTAATGGGGGTTTTTAAAATGCCGTTTTCAGTTTCGGGAATTATTTTTTCATTGTTAATAAATAACTCAGTGATTATTGTAGATGGAGGAATTGGATTTGGAATAATAGTGTTGGGTTGAAATCTTATAAAACCATTAGAGCCGCCAAAGTAGAGCTCACCATTAACAGATTTTAATGCTGCAGTTGGATAAAAATTATTATTCTTTATGCCTCTATTACTATCAAAATGTTCAATAGTATTTGATAGAACATTGAATTTATAAAGCCCATTGTCAGTAGCTATCCATAAATTTTGTTTTTGATCCTCAAGTATTGAAAATATTTCATTGCCATAGCCATCATTTTCCATAGTAAAATTTTCAATATCTCCTGTCGTAGGGTTAAATCTACTGATGCCCTCACCATTACTACCTAACCATAATAAACCCTTTTCATCTTCATGGATGTGATTAATAAAATTGTGTGAAATACTAATGTGATTATTTTTAATATTATTAAAACGAATAAATTTGGAGGTCCCTTTTTTTAGTAAATTAAGGCCATTTTCAGTAGCAAACCATATATTATTGTTTTTATCCTCGATGATATGATTGACATTATTATTAGATATTGAGTTGTGGTCTATTGGGTTATGTGTGAAATTAGTAAAAGTCTTAGATTGAAAATTGTAAAAATAGACTCCTAAAGGAAAATTACTAACCCATATACCTTCTTGGGTTGCTAGTATATTCAAGGCCTGAAGCCCCTCTTCAAAGGGTAATTCTAACCGCTCATATGTGTTTTGTCTTGCTTTTTTAAACAGTAATCCATTTTTATAGGTTCCTACCCACAAAGTGCCGAACCTATCATAAGTTATTGATTTAATTTTCTTAATGGTTTCACCCTTATAAATTACAGGATAACTAGTAAAATCATTTGTTTCTGGGTTATAACGATTCAAATCATCAACATCAGTTCCGACCAATATTTCTGATGAATTAGGTATTTGCGCAAAACAACTTATAATATTGCTACTTAATGATTCTTTTGAAGTGGATTGGGTGTGATGTTGGAATGAGTTGTTGTATTCACTATGAAAACTCACACCTCCAAGCCAAGTCCCAATCCAAATGTTAGCATTGGAATCTTTATATAAAGACCAAATAGAGTCATGAGGTAGGTTCGGATGTTTTTGCTGGTCTATTAAAAGTTTTAGCTCATTGTTATTGACTATAGCAACTCCCTTATCAGTTGCTACCCAAATATTATTATCATTTTTGATTAAACTTCTTATTTGATAACCTGCAAAGGTGCCTATTTTGGATAGGTCTGGGTCAAAATATTTTGCAGTAGTACCATCTGATAGATTAAGCGATAGTAGTCCTTTCGTACCATACCCCACCCACATGACATTGTCGTCAATTAGTACAGAACTAATGCCATCCTTAAAGCTTTTTTTGAAAAACCTAAATTGATCTGAGCTTTTAGTTTTAAAATATATGTCACCATTTTCATAAAACACCCAGACAGTTTGGTCAGGTCCAATAGTTAAGTAGTTAACGATGTCCGTTTTATGGTTTACATTTTGGTAGGTGACTCTTTTTGTTTCGGGATTATATGTTCCAAATCCCTTTTTATCAGAGAGCCAATAGGTGTTTTGTTCATCTTGAAAAAATGAAATGATATCTTGACCAATTTCTTCATTAAGCTCGTTTCTAATCTCATGTCTGGTAAAATTGTCATTTCGAGAATTGTAAGAACATAATCCGTTTTCTGTAGCCACCCATAAATTTCCAGTATGATCACTAAAAAGGGTATTGATTCTATTAGTGGGTATAGTTGAAAAATCTTTTTCCAAATAATTATACTTCTTAATTCTAACAGTGTTATAGGAAAACAGGCCGTTATTGGTGCCAAACCACATGACCCCTTTATTATCTTCAATTATGGATGTTACTTGAGAATAGGCTATCCCTCCATCAGGGGTTACTTTCGATAATGAAATATGAGGATTATTTTGACAAAATATCCAAATGGGGATTAACCAAAAAATAATACTACATAGTCCATTTTTCACAAAACTAAATTACTAAATATATGGTTCAACGAATATAGATTTATTCAAAAATAATAGTACTAATGTTATATCAATGTAACATTAGTGCTAACATGGAACAATGTTGTTAAAATTTGAGACAATAATCAAAATAATTTGTAGAGCTAACCAATAATTTTGTACTAGTTGTAACCATTAATAACTTTATACATGAAACTAAAATTAAAATTTAAAAAGATTTTTACTGCAAACATCATGTTAGTAGTATCCACTTGTTTGTTCGCACAAACCAATGTGGAAAACTTTGACTACCCAGAATCTACATTGTTGACTGACGCGAGTATTGGTTTTACTGTACAAGGGAGTAATTCTCCTTCAATTTCTGTTTTTAGCCCAGGTTTAGAATATTCTGGATTGGCTGTTTCGGGTGTTGGGAACGCTGCTCACATTAATATCTCTGAAGATGGCGATACGGATCCAAACACCTATGGCCCAGAAAGAATAGCTAAAAAACCTTTCTTTTCCTCTTCAGTAAACTCAGGGACGGTTTATTTGTCCTTTTTGGGTAACATTACAACCACAATTGGTGGAGACTTCAATAATTTCTTTATTGCAGTAAGCGATTACAATTCGCAACGTTTACGTGGAAGAGTGATGGCAAAAGATGATGGTTCTGGCAATCTAATTTTTGGTTTTACTAAGGGGTACAGTACAGATATTAACTGGACAACAGATTTGTATAATTATAATGAAACCTATCTATTTGTGGTAAAATATGAATTTGTAGCAGGAGATAATAACGATGTGGCCAGCTTGTTTATTTTTGAACACAGTGAGGATGGTGTTCCGCTTTCAGAGCCTTCAACTCCTACTCTTACCCCAAATGATGGTAGCGGTAGCGATCTCTCTAATATAAAAATACTTCATTTACGTCAGCGTAAAGTAGAAGCCGTTGTTGATGGAATTGCTTTAGGTACGAGTTGGAGTGATGTTATAGTAGATTCATCATTAAGTGTTAACTCAACATCTAAAAACCAGAATTCCATAAAGGTATATCAAGAAGGAAATTATATAAACGTTATTGTTGATGGTACCGTTCTAGCTGGTAATACTCATGTCAACATCTTTAATATAAGCGGGCAATTGCTAATAAATAAAAATATAAACAATCAAAATAGTTTCACAATAGATACGAACAATAAACTTCAAAATGGTATTTACATTTTAAATATAAAAGGCGATAATGCCAATTATTTTAAAAAGTTCATATTAAATTATTAGTTGTTTAGTTTTAGTCGGTGAGCTAGAAAAGTTAATGCATATTTTAATGCAATTCTTTTCGGGTCATCTATTAATTATATATGATAATAAAGTTCTTCTAAATAATTATATAATAACTAAAATAAATCAAAAATTATGAGCGACAAACGGATACTTTTTAGACTAGTATGTTTAGTTTTTATTTTACTGACCTCCAATAGCTATGGTCAAGATAAAAATATTGAAGGTATAGTTAGTGATAATTCTGGAATCCCATTACCAGGAGTTACAGTCATTAAAAAAGGAACCAAAATCGGTACTAGTACCGATTTTGGTGGAAACTTTAATTTGACCGCAAATACAGGTGAAATAATAGTTTTTTCATATGTGGGCTTTAAAACTAAAGAAGTAGAGATAGGGGATTCTAATACCTATAATATTTTTTTGGAGGAAGAAAATATGTCTTTGGACGAAATTGTCGTAGTTGGGTATGGAACACAGAAAAAGAGTGATATAATTAGCTCTGTAACCTCGGTAAAATCAGAGACTATAAACAGGGTACCTTCAACAGATATTGGCGATATGTTAAAAGGGCAAGCCGCTGGTGTGTTCATAACAACTTCAGATGCGGGTCCTGGGAGTTCTTCCAATATACTCATTCGTGGAAGAAGTTCCATTAATGGAGGTAACAATCCTATTGTAATTGTTGATGGCGTTCCTGTGGGTAATATCAATGAGGTAAATGCTAATGATATTGCTTCCATAGAAATCTTAAAAGATGCTGCAGCGCAAGCTATTTACGGAGCTAGAGCATCAAATGGTGTAATTCTTATTACTACCAAGCGTGCAGCTGAAGGAAAGTCAAGCGTTAGTTATAATGGATTTTATGGGATACAGTACATAAACAGAAATTTTGATGTTTATAGCCCAGAAGAATATGCCATGCTCAAACGAGAAGCTTATAGAACTACCAACGGAGGTGCCTACATGCCGGATGAAGATATTTTTACCCCTATAGAATTGGAATCTTTACAGAATGGAAATTTTATCGATTGGTTCGATGAAGTTCTGCAATTAGCACCAATACAAAATCATAATTTTAATTTTTCCACGGGCTCTGAAAAAACTAAAGTATACTCTGGACTTAATTATCAGCAACAAGATGGTGTTGTACCCGGAACTGATTTTCAAAGAATGATTATTCGTTTAAATATAGATCAAAAACTAAATTCATGGTTAAGCTTGGGGATTAACACCAACTGGAATATATCAGAAAAGAATGACCCAGGAACTGGTAATACCTTGGAGAGATTAGTGAAAGCAAGTCCTTTAGGAGTGATATATGATGAGAGTGGTGAACTGGCACTGAATCCTTCTGGATTCCAAGAAAGTATTAACCCACTTCTTGATTTGGATACTACGGAGAATCTTTTAGAGGATAGAAGTGATATTATGAATATTTTCTTTGATGTTAAACCTTTTAAAGGTTTCAATTATAGAATGAATGTCAGTAGACGTTCATGGAATCAAGAAGCATTTGAATATTCAACAGGTAAATCTTATGTTGGTTTTCGAAATGGAGGCCTTGGGCAAGGTAAAGTTACATTCCAAAAGTCCACCGAATGGCAATTGGAGAATATCATTAATTATGATTATGAAAAGAATAACCATAATCTTGGGTTAACATTTGTTCAGAGTGTTAATCAAAGAAGATTCGAATATTTTAGGAATAAAGCATCCAATCTTCAAAATGATATATTAGGTGTTTATGGATTACTTTCTGCTGAGTTCAATGAACCACTTATAAGTGCATCAGAGCGATCATTACTCTCCTTTGTAGGTCGAGCGCAATATGATTACAAAAACAAATATTATTTAACGGCCTCTTTTCGTGCTGATGGGTCATCCGTTTTCGGAGACAATAATAAGTGGGGGTATTTCCCCGCCGTTGCCCTTGGATGGAACATTCACAAAGAGAGCTTTATGGAAAATTTAGATGTTCTAAACAACTTAAAATTACGCCTGAGCTATGGTAGTGTTGGAAATGAGGCTATTGGTCCCTATGGAAGTTTAAGCACCGCCAGTCAAAATGATTATATTTTTAATGATCAAATCAGTACCGGATATATTCCAGGAAACACTTTGCCAAACCCCAACTTAAAATGGGAAACCTCCACAACTTTTAACTCTGCAATTGATTTCGGATTGTGGAATAATCGGGTAACAGCAACTTTTGAGTATTATAACACAAGAACCAAAGATCTTTTGGTGAGCAAAACATTAAATGCAGCCTTAGGTTATACCAGTATATTAAGTAACATTGGAGAAATTGAAAATAAGGGTTTTGAGTTTGCAATCAACGGATATGTAGTAGATAATAAGGACTTCAAAATTAATGCAGGAATTATTTTTTCAACAAATAAGAACAAAATTATTTCACTTTATGGTTTAGATGAGGATGGTGATGGTATTGAAGATGACGATGTAGGTAACCAATGGTTTATTGGATATCCAATCGGTGTGGAGTATAACTACCAGTATGCTGGGATTTTTCAATCTCAAGACGAAATCGATAACTCCCATCAGCCTGATGCTCAAGTAGGTAGTATCAGATTATTAGATGTTGATCCGAATGATGGAGTGTTAAACCCAGATGATCGTGTAATCACTAAAAAAGATCCGGATTGGATTGGAACATTTAATTTAGATATTACATACAAAAACTTCGATTTTACAGTGCAAGCGACCACAGTTCAAGGCCGTAAAATGATTAACCCTTATTATTATAGCTATAATCAAGGTGGAGATTTAAGAGGACTTTTTAATGGAATAAAACAAAATTATTGGACACCAGAAAACCCTACTGGGGATTGGCCTAGACCAGATGCTGGGAATAGTCCAGTATTTATGAATACTTTAGGATTACAGGATGCCTCATTTTTTAGAATTTCACTGCTGTCATTGGGGTATACTCTTCCTGAAAAGTTAACAAATAAATTAAATATGGGCAGCGTAAGACTTTACTCTACTGCACGTAATCCAATAACAATAACAGACTACAAATCCTACAGTCCAGATCAAAACCCAAACGCTTATCCGGAGCAAGTTTCAGTGGTATTTGGACTACAAGTTACATTTTAATTATGAATTTAAATAAATTAATAGAAATGAAAAAAATTAATTATTTATTGGGATTAGCAATAGCAACATTATTATTTTCCACATCCTGCAGCGATCTTCTGAATGAAGAGCCAATAGATGAAATTTCTACCGACTATATTTATTCATCTGTGGATGGTATAGAAGTTGGAGTCACCGCATTATACAATAAGTTACGAATGAACAATGCTAGTGGACGTGATGGTGATGGTTTTAGAGCCAATGCTTTTTTACTAATTGGAACGGACCTAGGACAAATGAGAACATATTTTACACCTTATGATCCTACAAGACATGATGCTACATTGGGATTTGCCAATTACAAGTGGGTAAGCTGTTATCAAATTATAGACAGGGCTAACGCTATCATTGCAGCAGCTCCAAACTTACAGCAAACGGATAGATTAAAAAATTTAGTTGCTCAGGCCAGACTAATAAGAGGAGAAACCTATTTTGATTTGGTTCGCTTATACGGTAATATTTTATTGGATACCATTCCAACAACAGCTGATAATTATGAAGATTTAGTAGAATATGTACCCGCAGCCCAAGAAGATGTTTATGAGCTTATTGATAGTGATTTTGATTATGCGATTGAAAACTTAAACTACACAGAAGATTTTGGAAGATATAATCAAGCTGTAGCACGTCACTTGAAAGGTAAAAGTGCGATGTGGCAAGGCAACTGGAGCGAGGCTGCATCACAGTTCGATGCCATTATAGAGAATGGGACTTATCATCTAGTAGGTTTAGACGAGGTCTTCGGACAGAATCTAAATCACCCAGAAGCACTAGCAGTATATCCAAGAGACCAATCCTTAGGGGCATCCGAAAATTTAGCAGGAGGAGGTGACATTTGGTATAGTTCATTCTTTAATAATCGATATTATGAGCTAAATTCTGGTGAAATGATACCTAGTGTAGAATTAGGTGGTAATTCCTTAGGATGGGGCTATCCTAACGATTATTTACAATCACTTTACGACCAGGACAATGATATTCGATATTCCACTTATTATTATTCAACAACGTTAATATCTAACAATCCTGACCATCCTAATTTTGGCAATGAAGTTATTGGATATGAAGATAATTTTAGACGTTACCATTGGAGTTTAAAAAAATATCATGACGATGAAAAACCCATTGGCTCTAATGGAAATTGGAAAGATTATCTATATTATCGATTCGCTGAAACATTAATGCTAGGCGCTGAAGCCCATTGGAGAGTGGACAATGAAAGTCCAACTAGCCCAAAAGCATTAGAATATATCAATATGATTAGAGAAAGGGCTTTTGGTAATTCTGACCATAATTTCACAGAGTTTACTTTAGAAACTTACTTGGAAGAATCAGCAAGAGAATTGGCATTTGAAAAGAATAGGTGGTATTTATTGAAAAGATTAGGATTATTGGTAGAGCGTCAAAACTTGCATTATAGATTTGGCTCAAATACAGGCAATAATCAACCTTATCCAATGGCGACTCATATGGTTAATTGGCCAATACCTCAACCACAGTTGGATTTAATGGGACCATCATTTCCGCAAAATCAAGGATACTAATAATAGTTTTGAGTTATAAACTCAAATGTTAAAATTTAAAATTAATGATTATGAATACCATTAAAAATACCATTAAAAGTGTCGTGAGCATTTTTATAATACTGATGTTCGCATCCTGTGAAGAGGATGTTACGGACAATAAGCTAGAAGGTTATGAAAATATACCAACGAATCTAAACCTAACATACTCTTTAGATAATGAAAGCAATAGTTATGTGGTAGATTTTGAAGCTACTGCTGAAGGTCAGATATTTTTTCTCTTAAAGAAGGACTTAGATGATGATAGCCCAGAAAGTTATACTGAAAATAACTTTTCTGTTACCTTCGATCAATTTGGAACTTATAATGTAATACTAATTGCTCAAGGCATCAGAAAGGCGGCTAGTTTTGAGTTGGTTGTTGAAATTCCTGAAAAAGAACCAGCTGATTTCTTGACAACTGTTGAGCCATCCAATGATGGAACAGGAATAGTTAACTTCAGCATGTCGGCTACAAATGCGTCCAGCTATAAAATTGAGATTTTTGAGCAAGATGGAGTGACACTAATTCATGAGGAAACAACAACAAACAACTTTTACACTTATATTTTTGCTAACGAATTATTAGTACCTGTAACATTTAACTGTGTGGTTAAATTTACAGCCATCAATGGAGTTGGAAGTTTAGAAAACACCGAGTCTTTTAGTGTAGATGTAGATGCAGGAGTAGCGCCTCCTGAAAACTGGAGACTTTTCGATGATATGGACGGAGCTGAATGCGGAGAAATTTTATGGGATGCTGTTTCGGATGCAACGGGGACATTAGCCTTAGCAGATTTACCAAGTAGTGTCCAAGGTGGAAACAATTCCGCTACATTAAGATATTACTACAAACCAAGTGGAGCTCAATATGGTATCTTAAAGTTTAGAGAAAAAGATGATGGAACTGAATTTGATTTTTCATTACAAAGCAAATTTAGGGTCAAAGTTTATTTACCTTCTACTGTAGAAGCTCCAGATGGAACAATGATTGACAATACAAACAACGCAGGCAAACGGATACTACGTCTTTATCTTGAAGATAGATACAATACTGATGGTGTATCGTATAGCGACTCTTACAAGCGTAATGTGTGGATAGAAAAGGAAATACCCCAATTTGATCAATGGGTGACTCTTGATTTTGACTTTAGTAATCAAGCCGATTATAATTATCATAGTCAAGCATATGGCTCTTATCAATATTACATACCGACTGGATCTCCAGGGAAAAACCCCGATAGGATGTATTTTAGAACCCATGTAAATGGTAATACAACAGAATCTACATTGGTATACTTAGATGATTTTGAGTTAATAGGTATGGATGGCACTTCTTTAAATTTTGTATGCCTATAATTGAACTTTTAGATTTTTTTCTAAAGAGTTTAATAGATTTTTGAACTCTAATAAATTTAATGTATGAAAAATAATATTATAAAAACTTATTTCAATATAGTTGTTTTAATTAGTCTTACCCTTACCTCAACAATTATTTTAGGGTGCTTAGGGGATAATAACAATAGCGATAACATTACTCCAATTGGTAATAATGACGCTTATTATATAGACTCCACTAATGGACATGATGATAATGATGGTAGTACTCCTGAAACGGCATGGAAAAGCTTTGTCAATCTTAATCAAAAAACCTTAAGTGCTGGAAATTCTGTCAATCTAAAGAAAGGCAGTGTATGGAATGAAACTTTTAAATTTAGAGGTAGTGGTGATGAATCTAATCCTATTATAATAACAAGTTACGGAAATGGTAATAAACCTAAAATTGCTCCTAGGGGCAAACCTTATGCTTTTTTAATTAGAAATCAGGAATACATAGAAGTTTCTGATTTGGAAATCACCAATTTGGGAGATACTCCAGCTGAAAACAGAAAAGGTATTTATGTGGAAGCAAGAGATTTTGGAGTGGTGCATCATTTATATTTTAGAAATATTGAAATACATGATGTTAATGGCGTGCATGGCGGTTTAGCTGATGGGGATTTTCAAAATAACAAATCTAATGGAGGAATTGTTAGCGTCATTCTTGGTAATGCTGTAGAAACTTATTTTGACGATTTTCTTATTGAAAACTGCCACATTCACCATGTATCTCAAACGGGTATTTACAATACGTCTTCATGGGAAGATAGAGAATGGCCAAGAAACGGTGGTGTTTATGTAAATCAATCATGGGTTCCAAGTAAAAATATGGTATACCGTAACAATACTATTGAACATATAGCTGGAAATGGCCTTATCCTTAAAAATGCTCATGCTCCTTTAGTTGAATATAATACTTTTGATTATTGTGGGGAGTTTACTTCAGGAAATGCAGCTTTTTGCTTTAACACTGATTACGCTTTGTTCCAATACAATGAAGTCTCAAATACTGTTACCAATGTAGGAGATGTAGATTCAGGCGGATTGGATAGCGACTTCAAAACACGTTGGACTACATTTCAATATAATTATTGCCATAATAATGGAAAAGGTGGAATTTTAATCACGGGAGGACCAGCCCGATGGCCCACAGCTTTTAATTATGAAACGATTATCCGCTATAATTTACTAGCCAATAATGGAGATCATGCTATAAAGACCTCAGGGAATGTGATGAGTTTAAAGGTTTATAATAATCATATTTACTCAGATTTAAATGAATCAATAGAGGTAATTCAACATAAAAGCTGGGAAGGTTATTCAAGAAGTGCAGAATACTTTAATAATATTTTCTTTAGTGATGGAACCAATGGCTCTATAAGATTAGAAAATAGTGCAGGAAATTCCATTCATGATAATATGTTTTCTGGAATATCTATGAATTCGTCAGTAAGTACTACTGCGAATTTATGGAATGTTGCACCGATTTATAGTGTTGGATCTAGCCCTCAACTAAATAGTGTAGAGAATTTCCGCCTTTCCTCAAATTCGCCTGGTATTAATGTTGGGGATAATAACCAACATGATGCCTTAAATGGTGAGGGTGGAGTTATTAGAATCAAGGATATGTTTGGAAATGATGTGCCTCTTGGAGATGGAGTTGATATAGGAATGGAAGAACAAGAGTGAGGTCTAATTACTATTCAAAAGCGTCTGTCATTGTATTTTTCAAGTCAACATCATCAAATTAATTGTATTAAAGCTTAATAATTACAATAATGAATAAAAGAGTTTTCTCTTTATTAATAGCAATTTTTGCTGCCTTAACAGTATCGTCCCAATCCGAAAGATTTAGTGTAATAAATGACAATTGGAATTTTCATCTGGGAGATATTGATTTTGATCAGTATCAATCTCCATCGAAAGCAATATTATCAGAGGATATAGAATGGGAAACCATTAACATTCCACATACATGGAATAATAAGGACGCTATAGATGAAATTCCGGGTTATTACAGAGGAGTAGGATGGTATACAAAAACCATTGATCTAACAGCTGAAAAGCGCACCAACAATAGTAAAACTCAAATATACTTCGAAGGAGCTAATCAAGTTACAGATGTCTATGTTAATGGAAATTGGGTTGGACAACATAATGGGGGGTACACTAGGTTTAATTTTGATATTACCGAGTTTCTAAATTTTGGAGAGTCTAATGTATTAGCAATAAAGGTTGATAATAGTCATCATGAAGCGATTCCACCGTTATCTGCTGATTTTACTTTTTTTGGAGGTATCTACAGAGATGTTTACCTCATCAAACAAAATGCGATCCACTTTTTAATGGATGACCATGGTTCTTCAGGTGTATATATCTCTACTCCTAAAGTATCCAAAGAAGAGGGTCATGTAAACATCAACTGTCTGATAAATAATAGCGAACATCAAAATAGAAACCTAACATTGGTAAATCGTATTGAAGACAATCAAGGTGTAATCATAACCGAAAAAAAGAAAAAAATAAAAATCAGAAAGCACGATAAGCATTTTTCAGTTAATGAAGATTTTGTTATTGATAATCCACAGCTGTGGTCCCCAGATAATCCGTATTTATATCAGGTAATAACCCAAATACATGACTCAAAAACTGGGGTTGTGTTGGATGAGTCCATTGAACCACTGGGCTTAAGATGGTTTCATTTTGACCCAAAAGAAGGGTTTTTCTTAAATGGAGAGTATCTTAAGCTCATAGGAACAAACCGTCATCAGGATTATTTTGAAAAAGGAAACGCTCTTACGAACGAAATGCATGCAAGCGATGTACACCTACTAAAAGAAATGGGTGGCAACTTCTTGAGAATATCCCATTATCCCCAAGATCCTGTAGTCCTTGAAACCTGTGATCGATTAGGTATTTTGACCTCCATAGAAATACCTATTGTTAATGCCATAACCGAATTCGAAGAGTTTACAGAAAATAGCCTTCATATGGCAGAAGAAATGGTGAAGCAAAATTTCAATCACCCCTCTTTAATTATCTGGGCCTACATGAATGAGGTGCTTTTACGCCCACCTTTTGATGAAAAAACCGAGAAAGAACGTTATGAGTTATATACCAATAATATTGCAAAACTAGCCTCTAAGATAGAAGATAAAATAAGAACATTAGATCCTAGCAGATATACCATGATTGTAAATCATGGCGCTATAGATTCTTATATGAATGCAGGACTTACAGATATCTCGATGCTTCTAGGGTGGAATCTATACCAAGGTTGGTACGGGGGTGTTTTTGAGCATTTTGATAGAGACCTTGATAAAATTCATCGTCTTTTTCCAAACAAGCCCATAATCATTTCAGAATATGGAGCAGATGTGCATCATAGGTTGCATTCCTTCGATTCAGAAAGATTCGACTATACTGTAGAATATGGTAATAGATATCATGAACATTATCTAAAGGCTATAATGGCTCGCCCTTTTATAGTTGGGGCTAACATTTGGAATTTAAATGATTTCTATTCAGAAACAAGAGGCTATGCTATACCAAATACCAATTTAAAGGGAATAACTACTCTAAACAGGGAAAAAAAAGACACCTGGTGGTTATATAAAACAAAACTTTCCAAGGAACCCATTATAAAATTTGGTCAGAACGAATGGAAAATTAGAGGCGGTGTAGCTGAGGCTGGAAAAGACTATTGTTTTCAACCTGTAACTGTATATAGCAATAGTGATTCCGTACAATTAATTCATAATAATGTTGTTTACAATTCCGAGGTGAAAGATTATATCGCCCGTTTTTCTATTCCCTTTACAAATGGCCTAAACAAACTTAAAGCGACAAGCACTTTTCAAACTGAAACATATAACGATCTTTTGAAAATAGACTTTAGGTTGGCACCGAATCAATTTTCAGAATTTAAAGATGATTTTGATGAGTTAAATGTGCTTTTAGGCACCAGACGAATTTATGAAGACCGTATTAACAGTATGATATGGATACCTGAACAAGAATATGCTCAGGGAAGTTGGGGATATATAGGTGGAAAACCCTACAGAGCAAAAACTAAATTTGGTAGTTTGCCAAGTTCTGATCTAGATATCAAAGCTTCGCAAGATGATCCAATATACCAAACACAACGCGTTGGGATTAATGGTTTTAAGCTAGATGTTCCGAATGGCAAGTACTCTGTTACATTACATTGGACAGAACTGGAGTCAAATATAAAACATGAGAAGTTGGCTTATGACTTAGGAAATGACAGAGTATTTGAAGGTTTCTCGAGTCGAATTTTTAATGTGATTTTGAACGGAGAATATATCGAGAAAAACTTAAATATTTCAGAGAAATATGGAGTTGAAAATGCAGTTTCTGTCAAATACCAAATAAGTGTTAATGATGGAGAAGGAATCAAGATTAATTTTGAATCTGTGAAAGGTTTACCCATATTAAATGCTTTTCAGATAAGAAAAATTCAATAATCTAAAATATTAAAACTTACCTTATTTATACGTCAATGAAGAAATACATAATAACGTTTTTTATTGCGATCAGCTTGATGTTTTTATTATTTAGTTGGAATAAAAACGAAAGAGAAAAAAGTCTTAGCACAATACGAGATCTGAATCCTGAAATTGAAAAAAAAGTAGATTCAGTTTTAAGTCTGATGCGTATAAATGAAAAAATAGGTCAGCTAGTTCAATATAGCGGAAAATGGAACGTAACTGGGCCTACTTCATCAAAAAAAGATCAGTACAAGTTAGAAAAAATAAAAAAAGGGGAAGTTGGCTCTATGCTTAACGTTACATCTGTAAAAACAGTTCGAAATATTCAAGAAATAAACATGAAACATTCGAGGTTAAAAATACCCCTAATTTTCGCTTTTGATGTTATCCATGGTTATAAAACTATTTTTCCTATTCCATTAGGAGAAAGTGCAAGTTGGGATTTAGATATTATAGAACAGTCTGCCTCGATTGCTGCGAGAGAAAGTGCTGCTTCTGGGTTAAATTGGACATTTGCCCCAATGATAGATGTTTCTAGAGATGCTAGGTGGGGTAGAATTATGGAAAGTGCTGGAGAAGATGTTTACCTAAATAGTGTAATAGGAGTAGCTCGAATCAAAGGTTTTCAAGGGGATGACTTGTCAGACGATTTAACCATTGCAGCTTGTGCCAAACATTTTGCTGGATATGGATTTGCCGAAGCAGGAAGAGAATACAATACAGTAACAATTGGAGAAAATGAATTGTATAATACCATTTTACCTCCCTTTAAAGCTGCTGCACAAGCAGGGGTAGCAACTTTTATGAACTCATTCAATGATATTGATGGTATTCCATCTACAGGACATAAACGTTTACAACGAGATGTTTTGAAAGGCACATGGAAGTGGAATGGACTTATAGTTTCAGATTGGGCCTCTATTTTAGAAATGAAGGCTCATGGTTTTGCAAGAGATAAAAAACATGCTGCAGAAATTGCATTAAATGCGGGTTGCGATATGGATATGGAATCTTATGCTTACGAAAGCAGTTTATATACTTTATTGGATGAAGATAAAGTTGATATTGAACAAATAGATGATGCCGTAAGACGTGTTCTCCGCTTAAAATTTCAATTAGGATTGTTTGATAATCCATATAAATATTGCGACGAAGAGAGAGAAAAAAAAGAGGTTTATACCAAAGAAAACTTAAGTATTGCCAGAGATGTTGCTAAAAGATCGATTGTTTTGCTTAAAAATGAAAATAAACTTCTACCTCTTTCAAAAAACATAAAACGAATAGCAGTAATTGGTCCTATGGCCAATGATAAAGATACACCACTAGGGAATTGGAGAGCTAAGGGAGAGTACAATTCTGCAGTTTCTTTGCTCGAAGGAGTAAAAAGCATGGTAGGAATAAATACTGAAGTCCTTTATGCAAAAGGTGTAGATTTAATTATACCTAACATTAAACCGGGTGAAAACCAGTACAAGTTACCCTTAAAGTTTAATACTACTGATAATTCTAAAATTGCTAGAGCTGTAGAAGTAGCAAAAAAATCTGACGTAGTTTTATTAGCAATTGGTGAAAACGCATATCAAACAGGAGAAGGAAGGAGTCAGACCAACATTGGACTTTTAGGATTACAAAACAAATTGCTAGAAGCTGTATACAAGGTAAATAAAAATGTAGTTGTGGTTTTAATGAACGGCAGGCCTTTAGACTTAACTAAAGTATCAGATACTGCTCCTAGTATTTTAGAATGTTGGCATTTAGGGTCTCAGTCTGGAAATGCAATTGCAGATGTAATTTTTGGTGATTATAACCCCTCAGGAAAATTGCCAGTGTCATTTCCACATCATGTAGGTCAAGAACCGCTTTATTATAGCCAAAAAAATACTGGTCGCCCATCGAGTACTAAAAATGTTTTTTACTCAGGTTATAGAGATGCGCCAAAGACAGCTTTATATCCATTTGGATTTGGTTTAAGTTACACAACCTTTAGTTATGACAACCTACAATTAGACAAAAAAGAAACCACAGTTAATCAAAATATAAACGTTTCTGTCAATGTCAAGAATACAGGTGACACAACAGGAGAAGAAGTGGTTCAGCTTTATATTAGAGACCTTGTAGGAAGTCTTGTAAGACCCATAAAAGAATTAAAAGGATTCGAAAAGGTGAAATTGAAACCTGGTGAATCTAAAACAATAACTTTTACGCTTAATGCTAAAACATTACAGTTTTATACAGCCCATAAAAAATGGGAAGTAGAGCCAGGAGAGTTTAATGTTTGGGTAGGAGGTGACTCTAATACTTCTCTCATGAAAAGCTTTAGTGTCATTGAATGATAGATTCAATTTTAAAATTAAAAAAAATAGAATGAGTAAAGTAGTTGTAGTAACAGGAGCTGGTGGGGTACTTTGTAGTACCTTGGCGAAAGCCCTTGCGAAAGAAGGGCATAAGATTGCAGTATTAGACTTGAGAATTGATGCCGCAAATAAAGTGGCAGAAGAAATCAATAGTGAAGGAGGAACAGCAATCGCTGTAGCTGCTAATGTATTAGAAAAAGCATCTCTTGATGCAGCAAAACTTGCAGTAAATAACACCTTAGGAGCTTGTGATATTTTGGTCAATGGTGCTGGAGGAAATCACCCCTTAGGAACAACTTCCAATCCACATTTGTTAGAAAAAGATTTGTTAAACAATTCAGAAGGATTCAAAACCTTCTTTGATTTAGACCCTAAAGGAATTGAGTTTGTGTTTAACTTAAATTTTATTGGAACCCTTTTGCCAACCCAAGTTTTTGCTAAAGATATGGTTGGAAGAGATGGCTGTAGCGTATTAAACATTTCTTCTATGAATGCTTATACGCCACTTACTAAAATTCCAGCATATAGCGGAGCCAAAGCAGCAATATCAAACTTTACTCAATGGTTAGCAGTGCACTTTTCAAAAGTAGGAATCCGTGTTAACGCATTAGCCCCAGGGTTTTTCCTGACCAATCAAAATAGAACCTTGCTTACTAACGAAGACGGAAGTTTAACTCAAAGAGGACAACAGATTATAGATCAGACACCCATGGGAAGGTATGGAAAGCCAGAAGATTTGGTAAGTAGCACTTTATACTTGTGTAATGATTCTTCATCTTTTGTAACGGGAATCGTAATTCCTATTGATGGAGGTTTCTCTGCGTATAGTGGTATTTAATTTATAAATAATTGAATAAATATGGAACAAACTTGGAGATGGTACGGACCCAATGACCCCGTTTCATTATTAGATATAAAGCAGGCTGGAGCAACAGGTGTTGTTTCTGCATTGCACCACATTCCTAACGGTGAGGTATGGACTGTGGAAGAAATTCAAAAACGAAAAAAAACCATTGAGTTAGCAGGTTTAACATGGAGTGTGGTAGAGAGTATTCCAGTACATGAAACTATTAAAACTCGCTCAGGAAATTTTCAAGCTTACATTGAAAACTATAAAACAAGTATTGAAAATCTAGCCTCATGTGGAATCAATATTGTGTGCTATAATTTTATGCCTGTTTTAGATTGGACTCGTACAGATTTGGGGTTTCAAGTTCAGGACGGATCCAAAGCGCTTCGTTTTGATGTAATTGCCTTTGCTGCTTTTGAATTATTCCTGTTGAAAAGACCTGGTGCAGAAACAACTTATACCAGCGATCAAATTGCACTGGCCAAGGAATATGTAAAATCACTTTCAGAAGAAAGTAAAAAAGACCTTGTAAAAAATATTATTGCAGGTCTACCTGGAGCAGAAGAAGGTTATACCCTAGAACAGTTTCAAGGTATTTTAGACACTTATAAAGACATAGAAGCAGATACTTTAAGAGAAAACCTCGTTTCCTTTTTAAAAGAAATCATACCGGTAGCATCAAAAAATGAAGTGTTAATGTGTATACACCCGGATGACCCTCCATATCCCATTCTTGGATTACCGAGAGTGGTGAGTACAGAGGCTGACTATGCTTACTTATTTGATAATGTTCCTGATATTTCTAATGGGATTACCTACTGTACAGGCTCTTTAGGTGTAAGAGCTGATAATGACTTGATACAAATTTTAAAACGATTTGCAGACCGTGTTCACTTTTTGCACTTAAGAAGCACAAAGCGGGATGAACAAGGTAATTTTTATGAAGCCAATCACCTTGAAGGTGATGTAGATATGTATGCTGTAATAAAGGAAGTATTGACGGAACAAAAAAGACGTTTAGAAACAGGTAGAAAAGATACGAAAATCCCCATGCGTCCGGATCATGGCCACCAAATGTTAGATGATTTGCATAAAAAAACCAATCCGGGATATTCAGGGATTGGAAGGTTAAGAGGTTTAGCAGAGCTTAGAGGTTTGGAATTAGGAATTAAAACCAGTTTGAACTTATGAGCCAAATAAATTCAAAAAACTTTATAACAGACAATTTTCTCTTAAACTCCCAGGAGGCAGAAGTGCTGTATCATGAATATGCAAAAGATTTGCCTATCATAGATTATCACAATCATTTGTCGGCTCAACAAATTGCAGAAAACAAACCAGTAAATAACATAACCAATGCTTGGTTGAGTGAAGATCATTATAAATGGCGGGGAATGCGTGCCAATGGAGTTGAAGAAAACTTTATTTCCGGAGATGCTTCTAAAGAAAAAAAGTTTATGAAATGGGCAGAAACAGTTCCTAACACCTTAAGAAATCCATTATTTCACTGGACACAGTTAGAGTTGAAGCGTTATTTTAATATTGATGAAATATTACAACCCAATAATGCTTTGGAGATTTATTCAAAAACGAATAGGGTTTTAGAAACAAAGACACCTGCCCAATTGTTAGAGCAGATGAAGGTTGAAGTAATCTGCACAACAGATGATCCCACAGATGACTTAAGATATCATAAACAAATAGCAAAGGCTAGATTTTTCACAAAAGTTTACCCCACCTTCAGACCGGATAACTTGTTTTTTATTGGAGAACAAAAATTTGATACCTATTTAGGAAAACTTGAAGATTGTGTCAATTTCTCTATCAGTAATTATTCAAATCTTTTAAAAGCCATTGATAACAGAATAGATTTCTTCCATGAAAATGGCTGTAAACTATCAGATTACGGAATTAGTGGTGTTTTTTCTTTCGTGGATTTTAATGACGATGAAATACAATCGGTTTTTGATAAAAACCTAAGGGGAGTAAAACTGACAGAACTTGAAATACAACAATACAGGTCAAGTCTTTTAATGCATTTAAGCAAAAAGTATCACGAAAAAGGTTGGGTGCAACAATTTCATTTAGGAGTCATAAGAAACAATAATGATCGATTAAATGAACTTGTTGGTGCTGATGCTGGCTGTGACTCTATAGCAGATTATCCAATTATTGAATCATTGTCGAAGTTTTTAAATGCTTTGGATCGTACAGATCAATTGGCAAAAACCATTACCTACAATTTAAATCCAGCACAGAACGAAGTTTTTGCAACCATGATGGGAAATTTTAATACCGGAGGTGTTTCCGGTAAAATGCAATGGGGCGCTGCTTGGTGGTTTTTAGACCAAAAAGACGGTATTGAAAAACAACTCAATGTACTTTCAAATATGGGATTACTAAGTAAGTTTATAGGAATGCTCACAGACAGTAGAAGCTTTTTGTCTTTTCCAAGGCACGAATACTTTAGAAGAATATTGTGTGATTTGATGGCAGAAGACATTAGAAAAGGGTTGGTCCCCAATGACATTTCTTTTATTGGGAAAATGATCGAAAACATCTGTTATAACAATGCCGTCAATTATTTTCAATTTAATATTACAAATAAATTTTCATGAACAAGAAGCAAGAAATAGGTAACTATCGCTATAGAATATTAGGACTTTTGATGTTTGCAACAACTATCAACTATTTTGATCGAAGTCTTATAGGTGTGATGGCGCCAACATTAGAAAAAATGTTTGAATGGACCAATAGTGATTATGCTAATATTATGATTTCTTTTAAAGTAGCCTATGCAATTGGACTTTTGACAATGGGTGGTATTATAGATCGCATAGGGACTAAAAAAGGATATACATTATCCATTGTAATCTGGAGTGTTTTTGGAATGTTACATGCATTGGTGCGTCCTGGGTTTAGTGTGATTGGGTTTGCTGCTGCACGATTTGGATTAGGAATTGGAGAGGCTGGAAGTTTTCCAGCTGCAATAAAAACTACTGCTGAATGGTTTCCAAAAAAAGATCGTGCTTTTGCAACAGGCCTTTTTAATGCTGCAACAAGTATTGGGGCTATTGCTGCTCCATTCGTAATTGGATGGATTGTTCACGAAAACGGTAAAAACTGGCAAATTCCATTTTTAATTACTGGAGTCTTAAGTACAATTTGGGTTGTTTTATGGCTTAGAACCTATAAAAAACCTGAAGTTCATCCAAATGTAACTAAAGAGGAGCTAGCGTATATTCAAGAAGATTTAGAAGTGGAAAATGAAGAAAAACTCCCATGGAAAAGTGTTCTTAACAAACGTCAGACTTGGGCTTTTTCTATAGCGAAAATTACAGATGCAGTATGGTGGTTTTATCTTTTTTGGGGAGCTAAATTCTTAGCAGACTCCTTTGGGGTGAACATTAAAAACATTGCCTTACCCTTTTTTATTATTTATATTTTGGCAGATGTTGGAAGTGTTTGGGGGGGGTATCTCTCAGGCGCTTTCATACGAAAAGGATGGACCGTCAATAAGGCCAGGAAAAGAACATTATTGATTTGTGCATTAATTATACTGCCGGTTAGTTTTGTGGCCTTTACAGAAAGTAAATGGGTAGCTGTTTTCCTTATAGGTCTTGCTGCGGCAGGTCATCAGGCTTGGTCTGCTAATGTATTTACATTAGTTTCTGACGTATTCCCTAAAAAGGCAATAGCCTCTGTAGTTGGTATAGGTGGTATGGTTGGCATGATAGCTGGTATTCTTGCAGACTTGGTATTGGGGTCGGTTTTAGATTCAGCGGGTAATAGTGGCTACTTCTGGGCATTTCTTATAGCCGGATCATCATATATCATAGTCTTAGGTATAGTGCATGCATTAATGCCGAAAATGATTCCTTTAGATGAGAATTTAAAACCTGTAAACAATTAAATATAATTTAAGTTGTTAATTAAATACTATTAAACAAATGGAAAAAGTAGTCACATTTGGTGAAATCATGTTGCGCTTAGCGCCCCCTGGATATTTGCGTTTCTCTCAAACCAATTCTTTCGATGTCATCTATGGTGGTGGCGAGTCCAACGTAGCGGTATCGCTTGCCAACTATGGCGTTCCTGTACGTTATGTCACGCGTGTTCCTAGAAACGATATTGGAGAATGTGCGCTTATGGAAATGCGAAAGCGTGGTGTTGAAACTGATTTTATGCTTCGTGGAGGAGACCGTTTGGGGATTTATTTTCTAGAGACAGGTGCTGTAAGTCGGGGCAGTAAAGTGGTATATGACAGAGCTCATTCGGCCATGTCTGAGATTGAGCCCGGAATGGTGGATTGGGACAAAGCCTTTGAGGGCGTGGAATGGTTCCATTGGACAGGGATTACGCCGGCCATTTCACAATCTGCAGCAGATGCTTGTCTTGAAGCAGTGAAGATCGCTAGTGAAAAAGGAATTACGATTTCTACGGACTTGAACTACCGTGCCAAGCTTTGGAAGTATTGCGACGATGCGCACCGTGAAAAAATCATGACAGAGCTTACCTCCTTCTGCGACATTGTATTGGGTAATGAAGAAGATGCGGAGATGCACTTTGGCATAAAGCCCGAAGGCTTAACAGTACAAACGCAAGGTCATGATGTAAAAGCAGAAGCTTTTTTGTCTGTGTGCAAGCAAATGATGGAGAAGTTCCCAAAGGCTAAAAAAGTAATAACAACCCTTCGCGGTTCAATATCGGCATCACACAATACATGGGCTGGGGTGTTATATGATGGAAAGACCATGTATGACTCCACGCAGTATCAAATCACAGACATTGTAGACCGTGTAGGTGGTGGCGACTCGTTTATGGGTGGTCTTATTTATGGACTACTAAAATATCCAGACAACGACCAACATGCACTGGACTTTGCTGTGGCAGCATCATGCTTGAAGCACACCATAAAAGGCGATGCCAACCTTGTGACAGTTGCAGAAGTAGAAAAACTCATGGGTGGCGACGCATCAGGTCGTGTAGCCCGATAAAACAAAAGATATGGCACAGTTTACAAGAATAGAAGTAGCACAAACGATGAAAGAGAGCGGCATGGTGCCCCTTTTCTTCCACAGCGATGTATCAGTAGCTAAAAAGGTGCTCAAAGCCTGTTATGACGGCGGTGCACGCTTAATGGAGTTTACCAACCGTGGTGATTTTGCTCTTGAGGTATTTACAGCGCTTACCAAATATGCCGTGAAAGAACTCCCTGGGATGATTATGGGTGTAGGCTCGGTTACAGATGCAGCTGCTGCATCCGCTTATATGCTTAACGGCGCAAATTTTGTAGTAACGCCTGTATTCAGAGAAGACATTGCGATTGTTTGCAACCGCAGAAAAGTGCTTTGGTCTCCAGGATGTGGCTCACTAACGGAGATTGCAAAGGCTGAAGAAATGGGCGCAGAAATTGTAAAGTTATTTCCCGGTAGCACTTATGGACCTAGCTTTGTCAAAGGAGTGCTAGCACCCCAACCATGGACCAGTATCATGCCAACAGGTGGCGTATCACCAACTGAAGAAAACCTCAAAAGCTGGTTTGAAGCTGGTGTTACTTGCGTTGGGATGGGCTCAAAACTCATGGCTAAACATACCGATGGTTCTTTTGATTATAATAAAATTGAACAACAGACTAAAAAAACATTGCTACTTATATCTTCTTTTCGAAAATAATCGATTAGGGTTCATGTTTGGTTTTGTTTATTCAAATCATCTTCAAAAGAGTTCGATTTTACTCCCTTATCTTCTTAATAAATTGCAAATTTTGTTTTGAATAAAGGTCAATAGAGTCTATAAGCGAACCCTCAACCCATAAAGTTGTGGGTTAATTTTTAACCTAAAATGAGTTTCAAAAATTAAATTGAGTTCTGCCATAAAGTTCGAACTTTTATAAGTTTGGGTCACGAATAAATCAACAAAAAGTTGAAACGAAGCAAGCTCAAAATAAAGAGCTTGCTTTTTTATTTTGGGTGATGCTGAAGTTTCTTTTGTTGATTTTCAGCGCGGAGCGCTAAGGATCAGCGCAGCTAATCCTGGGATTGAAAAAGGTTTTAGAGAATATCAAGCTTGCTTTTTTATTTTGGCTAATGCTGAAGTTACTTTTGTTGATTTTCAGCGCGGAGCGCTAAGGGATCAGCGCAGCTACTCCTACCGGGGTCACTAAATCGGAGAATTGATTCACAGGAATTGGTTCTCCATTTTTAATATTTTATTTACAAACCTTTCTTATATCTAAAATAATTAATAAAAAATAGTACAGACAGAATTATACTTATAGCAGAGCCTATTTCTTCGTATCCCTTTAAATATCCATTGGCGTTAATTAGGTATGAGATAATTGTTAATATTGCGATTAATAACCAGTATTTTTTTAGAAACTTATACATAACTCAAATATAGATAATATACTTTACTACAATGTACAAAATGGCTTGAACTACTGTAGGTTTGGGTCACCTTTTATTCCCTAGAATAATTTTTTTGAGTTACATTTAATATCTAAAATAGCCTACCAATTCTTAATTCAGCTTATAATCTTTTTATTATTATATTTGATTTATGAATGATAAAAAGTCCTGGTCTTTATTTATTATATCTCTTTTTTCTTTAGGTTATGGAGTAGTTGCTTATGGCTCTGCTGAAATTTTTCTTAGACCTGTAGAACAAGCTTTTATATGTGTTTGCATAGGAATCTTTATCACCATAAACGTATTTCTTTTGAAAAACAACTTTTTTAAAGGAAACAATCAAAAATAATATCTATTCTATTTTTAATATCTGAATTTTAAACAATATGTTTATGAATAGCCACAACAAACTTTATAAATATATCTCTATTTGTGCTATAGCACTATTATTCTCAGGAAGAACTATTCATAAAGTTTTTGATATTGGCCTTATGCCTAGATTCGTAAAAATATTTTTGATAATTATAGCCCTAATGTTTGGAGCTATATACTGGTATAAAAAAGATAAGAACGTCGCTGACTAAGCGGGTTTATAAAAATTTCACAAGTGAGCTACTTTTATTATTATCCAACATTTAAGAGTAGTAAGAAACTTAATGATAAGCATAGGATTAAAAAATCATTTAAATTAAACCAAGATTTAGGCATTGTGAAATTTGTTTTTGAATTTTTCATGTTTACAATTTATTTTTAATTACACTACAAATGTCTTTTGAAACTTCGTAAAAATAAATTGTTAAATACTGTATCGTAGAATTTTAACGATGAGTTGTTTTTTTGAATAAAAAGTTTTCTTTAACATTAATTAAAATCAAGTATATAAGCTTTATAACTCAAATTTTAACTCTTATTTTTTGTCTTAACTAAAAAATAAACTATTTTTGTAACTATTATGTCCCCTAAAAAAAGAAAAATGAACAAAATATTGGCAATATTCTTTATAGCCTTTTACTCTAGTATAGCAGCTCAAACAAATCTTAAAGTAAAAAATAACACCTCTTTAACTGTTTTAAAAGGTTCAAATATAGACGTGTCTGGAGATTTCGAAAGTGAATCCACAGCCGATGTTGTTCTCAAGAGTGGAGCCTCAATTATTGTAAACGGATCTAAAACAGGAAACATTACTTACAAAAGAAATCTACTCACAGCTAGTTATTTTCTTGTCTCTCCTCCAGTATCTGGTCAAAGTTATGACAACTCATATGTTTCAACCTATGGTTTGGATGAAGCAGGTACCCTCAACGCGATAGGGACTTATACAACTTCAACTAATTCTTGGGATTTTATGGAAGATGGAGAAACTCTTCCATTTACTTCAGGAGTTGGTTATAATGTTAAAAGAGCCTCTGGATCTGGAGAACTAAGTTTTACAGGAGAAATCCCTGGAGATTTACAAACTCAAAATGGTGGTGTGAATTTTACATTGATTTACGACCCAAGTTCTTCACCTGACAACGATGATCAATACCTCGGTTATAACTGGAATTTAGTTGGAAATCCTTATCCAGCGTACATTAAGAATTCTGAATTTTTAACTTCTAATTCTTCTAATATTCTTCCTACCATATGGACATGGGATTCAGCTAATGAAACTTATGACGATAAAGTGGGTAACATTCTTAATTCTGAAAACGCTAACTTTCCGATTGCTCCGGGGCAAGGTTTCTTTGTGAGATCAAGTTCATCAGGAGCTATCAACATCCCAGAAGCCAATCAATATCACCAAATAGAAATTGGAGGTGTAGACACTTTTGAAAGAATTAATACTTTAACAAGCATCAAACTAATTATAAATAATGGCTCTTCTTACAATAGGCATTGTGATGTTTATTATTTAGACGATGTAACCTTAGGGTTTGATTATGGCTATGAAGGTCAATTATTTGGTGGTGGTGGAAACTCTAATTCTCTTTCTATCTATACTCAGCTTTTGGAAGATAATGAGGGCGTTAACTACCAAACACAATCATTACCAAATACTAATTATGAGGGTATGGTTGTGCCTGTTGGAGTAGATGCGCTTGCAGGTGCTGTGATTAATATTTCAGCAGTTGGAACTAATTTTCCTGCAAACATCAATGTTTTCCTAGAAGATAAACAAGAAAATACATTTACACGATTAGACAATACTTCTAACTTTTCAACTACTCTTTCAAGTAATTTAAATGGTACTGGCCGTTTTTATTTACACACAACATCAGCTAGTCTTAGTACTGGTAATGTTTTAGGCAATAACCCGGTAAGCATATTTACTACTTCAAGAGAAAATGTACGTATTGTAGGTGTTCAAAGTGGTACTGCAAACGTTCAACTTTATAACATAGCAGGAAAACTAGTACTCAATACTTCTTTTGAAGGAACTGGGTCAAACGATATTATTCTGCCAATTCTTAGTAGTGGTATTTACATTGTTCAAGTTAAAAATGAATCAGGAACGATTAACAAAAAAGTAGTAATTGAATAATAATAATAAGTAGTTAATTGTAAAAAAAACCTCCATTATGGAGGTTTTTTAATTATATATATAGAGGTAGACTAATTTGTATTAATATTCTAGTTCATATTTGCTGGAGAACTTAGTTCTGGCATCAGAACTTGATGCCTAATCATTCTTCCATTAGGCATAAGACTTTCATCAACTTTTTTAGAATCTTGCTCATATGCATCCTTTCCATAAAGTTCATCATATTTAGCAATCATATCGTTAAGAGGTTTACCATAATCATTATTTTGTCCTGTAAAGTTTTTGTGATGAAATCTAACTTGAACCATATTTCCATCACAACCAGAATTACAATATAAAACATTCATATTTTGTTCATAATTAGAGGCTACCATTGCTTTTTTTACACGTTCTCTAAATCTCCAAAAATCTTGTTCTCCAGAGTCTTTATAGTTGTAGTAAATAATTCTACGATGGTTAACTCTTGCTGTATTTTCATTATAATAAGACATGTCTTTATTCATAGACCACATATAGTTTCCAGTAGATTTGTGTAATGCACCTACTTTTTTCCACCACCAGTTATTTCCCTCTGTATCAACTTTATCTAATTCCTGTATAGAGTCTGATACCTGCATTCGAATAAAATTTTGAGCATTTTTTCCTGTTAAGATTTGAAAAGTTAAGTATCTAGCTTGCCCTTTTTTACTGTTGTATAATTTTGTTTTTTCAGCAACTCCTTCCATGAATTTTTCCATGTTGTCTTGGTCTACTGTTAATAGTCTCGATTGAATAATTTGAGCATTCATTGCTGTTATTGTCATAATAAATGACAACATAAAAATAATTTTCTTCATTGAATTGGTTTTAATAATAATTAATAATCTCAAATATAACAATTATTAATTGCATTTTGAAACTATTTAAAATTATTTAAAATTTGATAAAAATTATATTTTTAGATGATTCTCATTTTTTGACAAATAAGACTTTAAAATTCGTTGCACATCTCTATTGTCTTTTTGAGGGTTTATATGAGCTAAATAATCTTCTAAGCTGTTGAATTCTAATTTTTTATCAACATAACCAAAACCCTGATATATACCATTTAGAATTAAAACAAATCCAAGCTCTTTATCATTTCTTCCATTTTCTGTTATCACAAGGTTATCTGTCTGTAAGCCTAATGATTTTATTGCTTTATGTACTCGTTTATTATAGCTTTCTATGGTTTCTTTTTCAGAACATATCCCTCTACATTGTTGCAATTGATAATGGAAACATGTATTTACATTGGTTTGTAAATGACAATATTTTGGACAGAGTTCAAAGGCTGAACATATTTTCTCTAACGTACTTCTACAAGCTGCCATGGAATAGAATTTCATGATTGGATTAGGTGTTAACTTTAATCTATTAAAGGCTAAATGCAGTATCCCTTTTTGATCTTCATAGGAAAATAATCCAACAGCTTCACCTGCTTTTCGTTGAGCTCTATTAAATTTTGGGTACAGGTGTTTTATTTCTGATGATTCATGCAATAGAGCAATAAGTTCACTGCCGGTTTCTGTGTATGAAATATCAGCTGTTTCAAGACACATTGTTCTTTCTTTTTTCTTCTTATCATAAAAATGACTGATAACTCTTTGTTTTATATTATTGGCTTTTCCAACATAAATAACTTCTTTTTGTGCATTTTTAAAGTAATAAACCCCATGTCTCTCAGGTAAACGATCTACTACTTGTTTATCCAATAAGGGTGGGAGTGTAGCTTCTCTAGACTTGGCATTTAAGAAGCTATTGATCGTAAATTTTTGATCTCTTTTAATTAGTCTTCTAAATAATTCTACTGTAGCCTCAGCATCTCCTTTTGCTCTGTGTCTTGCTGCAATTTCTATACCTTCAGCAGAACAGATATTTCCTAAACTATAGGATGCCAATCCAGGAATTATTTTACGTGAAAGTCTTACCGTACATAATTTTTTTCGTTTAAAGTCGAATCCTAAACTCTTAAATTCATCTCTAATAATATTATAATCGAAGTTTACATTATGGGCTACAAAAACAGTGTCTTTAGTGATTTCTGCTACTTTTTTTGCAATCTCATAAAATTTAGGAGCAGTTCTTACCATGGCTTCTGTAATGCCCGTAAGGTTAGTAATAAAATATGGAATTTTTTGTTCCGGATTTACCAAGGAAGTAAACTCATCAATTATTTTTTTACCATCAAAAATGAAGATTGAAATTTCTGTGATTTTCTGACCTTTGTACCCATTTCCAGTGGTCTCTATATCAACAACTGAGTACAAGCTTATGCAATTTGATTTTTAAGATTAGCAATTGTTTCGGTAGGGTTCTCACTTTTAAAAACATAACTACCTGCTACCAAAACATCAGCACCAGCTTCTACAAGTTCATTGGCGTTTTTGTTGGTAACTCCTCCATCTATTTCTATCTGGCAATTAGATTCAGAAAATTCAATTAAATGTCTTAATTGAGACACTTTTTTGTAGGTGTTTTCTATAAATGATTGTCCTCCAAAACCAGGGTTTACACTCATAATACATACTAAATCTAAATCTGCAATAATATCCTCTAAAACTGCAACAGGTGTGTGTGGATTTAAAGCTACCCCAGCCTTCATTCCAGAAGCTTTAATAGCTTGAACAGTTCTATGTAAGTGTGTGCAAGCTTCGTAATGTACGGTTAATATTGTAGCTCCTAGATCAGCAAAAGTTTGAATGTATTGGTCAGGGTTTACAATCATCAAATGCACATCAATTGTTTTTGTAGCATGTTTGGTTATCGCTTTTAATACAGGCATGCCAAATGAAATATTAGGAACAAATACACCATCCATAATATCGATGTGAAACCAATCTGCTTCACTCGCATTCACCATTTCTATATCTCTTTGAAGATTTGCGAAGTCTGCTGCTAATATTGAAGGTGCTATTAGTTTACTCATGATATAGGATATTTTATTTTTATAAAGTAAAAATAGGCATATTAAAAAGAAAACTCCTGAAGAAATTTCAGGAGTTTTTAATGTTTTATTGACAATGTTTTTTACCCTAGGTAAGTCATTAAAATTTTACTTCTTGAGGTATGCTTTAATCTTCGTATAGCTTTTTCTTTGATTTGACGAACACGTTCACGAGTTAAATCAAATGTTTCACCAATTTCTTCTAAGGTCATGGGTTGGTGTTCTCCCAATCCAAAATATAACTTTACTACGTCTGCCTCTCGAGGCGTTAGCGTTTCTAATGCTCTATTGATTTCTATACGTAAAGATTCATGTAATAACTTTCTATCTGGGTTTGGTGATTCTCCAGAATTTAAAACATCATATAAATTAGAGTCTTCTCCTTCTATTAAGGGTGCATCCATAGAAACATGACGTCCAGAATTCTTCATGGATTCTTTTACGTCATTAACTGTCATATCTAACTTCTTAGCAATCTCTTCAGCACTAGGAGGGCGTTCATTTTCTTGTTCTAAGAAAGCAAACATTTTATTAATCTTATTTATAGATCCAATTTTGTTTAGAGGTAAACGAACGATACGAGATTGTTCTGCCAAAGCTTGTAATATAGACTGACGAATCCACCAAACAGCATAAGAGATGAATTTAAAACCTCTAGTTTCATCAAAACGCTTTGCCGCCTTAATAAGTCCTAAATTACCTTCATTAATTAAATCAGGTAAAGTTAATCCTTGATTTTGATATTGTTTTGCAACAGAAACTACAAATCGTAAATTCGCTTTTGTTAATTTCTCTAGTGCAATTTGATCTCCAGCTTTAATACGTTGCGCTAATTCAACCTCTTCATCAGCAGTAATTAAATCTACTTTTCCTATTTCTTGTAGATATTTATCAAGTGAAGCCGTCTCTCTATTGGTTACTTGCTTTGTAATCTTAAGTTGTCTCATCTCTTTTCTGGGATTATATTATATTCTACGGTGCTATACTTATTATACGCAATGGGTAATAAAAATGTTACAAATTATTTTATAAAAATTAAAATAATCCGTTAATCTGAGAATCAATTCTATCTATAATGTATCCTAAATCTTCTTGTTTTTCAACAAAATCAAGATTATCAACATCAATAATTAATAGTTTGCCTTTTTGATAAGTGGTAATCCATGCTTCATAGCGTTCATTTAATCTACTTAAATAATCAATACTGATTGAATTTTCATATTCTCTTCCTCTTTTATGAATCTGACCCACTAATGTAGATATGTCTGCCCTTAAATAGATGAGAAGATCTGGCGGGGTTACTAATTTTTCCATCAATTCAAAAAGTGAACTGTAGTTATTGAAATCTCGGTTTGTCATTAATCCCATAGCATGAAGGTTAGGAGCAAAAATGTGAGCATCTTCATAAATGGTTCTGTCTTGAATAATATTTTTACCACTTTTTCGTAATTCTAAAATTTGACCAAACCGACTATTTAAAAAATAGACTTGTAAGTTGAAAGACCAACGTTCCATTTCTCCATAAAAATCGTCTAAATAAGGATTTTCATCAACAGATTCGTAATGAGGTTTCCAACTGTAATGTCTTGCTAATAATTTGGTTAGAGTAGTTTTTCCGGCGCCAATATTTCCGGCAATTGCTATATGCATAGGGTTAGTTTCAAAAAATTAAAATGGGGTTGTTAAAGATAATTAAAATTTAGAAACTTGACCTAACTAAATCATCAGTTTGTTATCAAATTTTTTTGATATTGTAAATTGATAGTTTTGTATTAAAAAAAATTATAAAATCACCTTTTATAAATCTTAACAGACTTTT
>Ga0209193_1000235_pt1 | contig 40278 bp, 32 predicted proteins | sample COGITO_mtgs_1003_FD_185515 | JGI IMG/M metagenome (GOLD analysis project Ga0209193, IMG submission 185515) | Pelagic marine microbial communities from North Sea - COGITO_mtgs_100330 (SPAdes) (version 2) | ecosystem: Environmental > Aquatic > Marine > Epipelagic ...
ATAGCTCGAGTTGGGCAAGATGTCCTGCCTCAGATAAAAGCATGATACCTACAATTAGTAAAATAAAAAGCCCTAGGACTTCATACATACGGTTCTTCTTTAGAAAATCTGTAACCTTACCACTTAACCAAATCATTACAACTCCTCCAATAACAATTGCAGTGGCCATTACCCAAAAAACATCAGTCAAGGCAATTGCTCCAAGGATAGAGTCAAAAGAAAAAATTAAATTCATAACTATTATAGAGGTAATAATCATAGACACAGATTTTGGTTTTGCATCAATTTGATTGTGAGCCTCCAAAGCCATCATGTGCATTATTTCTCTAACTGCAGTCCACATTATAAAGACCCCACCAACCAAAACAATTAAACTATGTAAGTTAAAAACGCCAACTACAATACCCTCTAGATTAATTTCAAACAATGGGTCTTGAAAAAGTACAATTACTTTTAATAAAACAAACAGAAGCACTAGACGCAATACGATTGCCCCAATGATACCTATTTTTCGGACCCTAGCTTGATCCTTTACTGGAGCACGCTTAGATTCAAGAGAAATATAAAGTAAGTTATCTAGCCCTAAAACACATTGTAATAAAGTTAATAGCCCAAGGGTGATAAAGTTTTCAAGTGTAAAAAGTGCTTCCATAAAGTTTTTTTGTTATTCCTGCTAAAATAATTTAAAGCCAATAATAGAGTATGCTATAGCCAACTACAATACGTAATTTCAACTAGAGATTAAATAATTAGCACCTTATTTAATAAGCAATTAATTCTTTTAACGCATCATCAAATCTATCATTTGCTAAGTATTCTCGTTCTAAGTCTGCAGCGAAAGGAATTGGAGTTTCTAATCCTGCGACACGTTTTATAGGCGCATCTAAATCTTCAAAACAATGCTCAGAGATAAGAGCAGAAATATCACTAGCAATACCTCCAAACATAGAATCTTCTTGCAAAATTATGACTTTTCCAGTCTTTTTCACAGAAGCGTATATAGTCTGTGTATCAAGTGGAGATAAAGTACGCAAATCTATAAGGTCTGCTTTTATAGTAGTATCACTCTCTAGGGTTTTTAATGCCCAATGCACGCCCATACCATAAGTAATTATCGTTACTTGATCTCCTTGTTGTAAAACAGCAGCTTTACCAAGAGCAAGTGTATAGTACTGCGTAGGCACTTCTTGACGAATACTGCGGTACAATGCTTTGTGTTCAAAAAATAATACTGGGTTTGGGTCTTCTATAGCCTGAGCTAGAAGCCCTTTGGCATCAAAAGGAAACGCTGGGTATACCACCTTTAATCCTGGTGTGTGGGTAAACCAAGCTTCATTGGTTTGGCTATGAAAAGGACCAGCACCCACCCCTGCTCCACATGGCATACGTATAACCACATCTGCTTTTTGAGCCCAACGATAATGTGATTTTGCTAAATAATTTACTATAGGATTAAAACCAGAGGTCACAAAATCAGAAAACTGCATTTCCATAATTGCTTTGTACCCGCAAATAGAAAGCCCCATAGTTGCAGAGACAATGGCTGATTCACAAATGGGTGTGTTTCTAACTCTATCCTTACCAAAAGCTTCTAGAAAACCATCCGTGATTTTAAATACACCGCCATATTCTGCAATATCCTGTCCAACAATAACACTGTTGTGATGGCGCTCCATGGATTGTTTTAACCCCTGTGAGATAGCGTCTATTAAACGTAGTTCTTTGGTTTGGTCATTAGGTGCTATTTCCTGATACTCGTAGTGATGGTAAACATCTTTTAATTCTTGCTCTTTGTTGGCAATAATTGTTGGCTCATTAAATGCCAAATCTAAGCCATTAGTAATCTCTTTTTTAATGTCACTTTTAAAATCAGAAATATCTTCCTGGGTAAGATGTTTTTGTGCAAGTAAATAATTTTCAAAATTAATAAGAGGATCTTTAGCCTCCCAATTCTCTAACAAGTCTTGAGGTACATATTTGGTACCACTAGCCTCTTCATGACCTCGCATTCTAAAGGTTTTAAATTCTAAAAGTACAGGTCTTGGGTGCTCACGCATGTCTTCAACAAGCGCTTGTACTTTTGTATACACCTCAATTATATTATTTCCTTCAATAATGTGAGACTCCATGCCATACCCTTTACCTCGGTCTGCAAGATCTTTACAAAAATATTGCTCACTTGAAGGGGTTGAGAGTCCATAGCCATTATTTTCTATACAAAAAAGTACGGGTAATTGCCAAACAGAGGCAACGTTTAATGCCTCATGGATATCTCCCTCACTGGTTCCGCCCTCTCCTGTAAATACGGCACAAACCTGTTTGTTGTTTTTTAATTTGTTTGCAAGTGCTATACCATCTGCTACACCAAATTGAGGCCCTAGGTGGCTAATCATACCCACGATGTTAAATTCCTGTGTTCCGAAATGAAAACTCCTGTCACGACCTTTTGTAAAGCCATTGGCTTTTCCTTGCCACTGAGAGAATAATCTTGATAAAGGTATTTCTCGAGTTGTAAATACACCTAGATTACGGTGCATCGGTAAAATATATTCTTCCTTATTTAAAACAGCTGTAATACCTACAGATATTGCCTCTTGCCCAATACCACTAAACCACTTAGATATTTTACCCTGTCGTAATAAAATCAGCATTTTCTCCTCAATTAATCGAGGCTTTAACATCGATTTGTAAAGAAAAACCAACCTATCTTTAGAGATATTCTGAGTTTGATAATCGAAATTAATTTTTGACGCTGCTTGCAAGCTCATAGATGTTTGTATAAGATTTCAAATGTATAAAAAAAGAAAATGCTCAAATTGAATAAATACATTTTTTTCAAACATGAAATAACCTACGTAATTTAATATATTTGTATGTAAAATTTTAGCTAATGAATAAAATTCCAAGTGTAGATTTGGCAGACTTCTTAAGCGAAGACCCTAATCGTAAACAAAAATTTGTAAATGAAATTGGTACTGCCTATGAAAACATTGGCTTTGTATCACTAAGAAGCCATTTTTTAAATGATGCTCTTGTTTCAAATCTCTACAAAGAAGTAAAAGCATTTTTCGCGCTAGATTTAGCAAAGAAAAAGCAGTATGAAATTGAGGGCCTATCAGGACAGCGAGGTTATGTCTCTTTTGGTAAAGAACATGCCAAAGGAAAAAAAGAGGGAGATTTAAAAGAGTTCTGGCATTTCGGCCAAGAGCCAAGTGAGGATGCAAACCTCACAGAGGTGTATCCAGAAAATGTGCAGGTAGATGAGCTCCCAAATTTTAATGCCACTGGTATGAAGGCATATCGAATGCTTGAAAAAACAGGAATCTATGTACTTAGAGCTTTAGCGCTGTACATTGGTGTAGATGAATTCTATTTTGACCACTGGGCATCAAACGGAAATAGTATCTTAAGACCTATCCACTACCCTCCTATTACCAAAGAACCAGAAGGAGCCGTAAGAGCTGGAGCACATGGAGATATAAATCTCATAACCTTGCTTATGGGAGCATCATCAGGAGGACTACAAGTATTGCGGAAAGACGGCGTATGGATAGATGCAATCCCTCAGGAAGATGAGCTAGTGATTAATGTTGGAGACATGCTAGAGAGACATACAAATAACAAATTACGCTCTACAATACACAGAGTTGTAAATCCTCCCAAAGAACAGTGGGATAGCCCTCGGTTTTCAATTCCGTTTTTCATGCACCCAAGGGGTGATATGGATTTAAGCTGCATGGACTTATGTATTGATGAGCAACATCCAAAATCATTTGATGATATTATGGCCGGTGATTTTTTAATACAACGTTTAATTGAAATTGGACATTTAAAAAAATAACCGTGGATTTAAAAGACCAACTTAAAAAGCTATATCCAGAACACGTTGAAATCACCCCACCAGTTGTACTGAAAGACCAAAAAGTTTGGATACAAAAGGATCCGTTACTTTGTAAGTATGAAAAACGAAAAGGAAAACCCACCACAATCATAGAAGGATATACGGGTGCCCCGAGTGATTTTAAACAACTTGCAAAGCAGATCAAGCAACTCCTTAGTGTGGGTGGAAGCTTTAAAAATGAGCAAATAATCATTCAAGGAGATTATAGAGATCAAATAATGAATTTTTTACAAACAAAAGGTTTTAAAACAAAACGTGTTGGCGGATAAATAGATTTCTTAATGCCACCAAAACAAATATAGTACCCCTTTAAAATATAATTTTAAAATACAACTCTTGAGAGCAATTACCCAAAGTGAACTTATATTAAATGCAGATGGTAGTATTTATCATTTAAATTTAAAACCTGCAGATATAGCTACTACTATTATCACAGTTGGTGATCCAGATAGAGTTACAGAGGTCTCAAAATATTTTGATACCATAGAATTTAAACAACATAAAAGAGAGTTTAAAACCCATACAGGCATCTATAAAGGCAAAAGAATTACGGTAATCTCTACAGGTATTGGCACAGACAACATAGATATTGTTTTTAATGAGTTGGACGCACTGGTAAATATTGATTTTAGTACAAGAACTATAAAAAAAGAACATACTACCCTAACTTTTATTAGAATTGGCACAAGTGGCGCCATACAAGAAAATATACCTATAGATAGTTTTTTGATTTCAGAAAAAGCAATAGGGTTTGATAATTTACTTCGTTTCTATGACACCGGTAGTCTTCTAGATGACGGCTTCTCTGATGCATTAAAAATTCACTGTAAATGGAGCCCTAAAAACGCTTCCCCTTATGTGGTAAATGCAAGTAAAAAATTACTTTCAGATTTTAACGCCACTATATTTAGTAGGGGTTGCACGGCAACTAATGTTGGCTTTTATGGACCACAAGGAAGGACACTTCGCCTTAAGGTAAAAGACGAAAACTTAAATAATAACCTTGCCTGTTTTGAGTATCAAGGTGTTAAAATCACTAATTTAGAAATGGAAACCTCTGGTATATATGGACTAGCGGCATTATTAGGCCATCAAGCTATTTCACTAAATGCTATTTTAGCCAATAGAGCTACTCAAACCTTTAGCGCTTCTCCAAACAAAACAGTTGCCAGATTAATTACAACAACTCTTAATATTATAGCCAATAAAGTATAAATCTTGTATTTTTACAAGGCTATCAAATTACCCTTTAAATGATGCTGGTTATTCTATGAAAAATTTTAAAATTGGTGGTGTCCCAGAGCACTTTAACCTCCCTTGGTACCTAACTTTAAAAAACAAAGAGTACCAGGATAAAAATATCAACTTACGTTGGAAAGACTACCAAGGTGGTACTGGGGAGATGTGTAACGCCCTTCGTGGTGGTGAGATTGATATGGCGGTTATTTTAACCGAAGGTATTGTAAGAGATATTACCAAAGGAAATCCCAGTAAAATTGTACAAGTTTTTATCGATTCTCCTTTAATTTGGGGAATTCATGTGGCTAAAAATAGCCACTACACCTCTATTAAAGACTTAAAAGGAACAAAAGCTGCTGTTAGCAGATATGGTTCAGGGTCACACTTAATGTCTTATGTTAATGCTGAGAATCAAGGCTGGAATATAGAAAAAGAGCTTGATTTTGAAGTCATTGAAAATCTAGAGGGTGCCCTTAAAAACCTTCCAAAAGGGAAAGGTGATTATTTTATGTGGGAGAAATTTACTACGAAACCATATGTAGACAATGGCCCATTCAAATTATTAGGAGAGTGCCCTACTCCTTGGCCTTGTTTTGTAATAGCCGTAAGAAATGATATATTAGAACAAGACCCTACTGCTGTAAAGGATATTTTGAGTATCATTAACAATACTACCAAAAAATTTAAGCAAACTCCTGGAGTGGATCTTCTAATTGCCGACAGATACAAACAAAAAATTGAAGATGTACAACAGTGGCTATCTCTCACCCAGTGGAGTCAAAAACAGCTTTCAATTAATGATCTTGGGCATGTTCAAGAAAAGTTAATGCAGTTAGAATTAATTGAAAACATCGTTTCACAAGATAAAATTCTACTCGGTTTATAACCTAAATACCTGTTTGTGAATTTCTTATTTATTTTGATTTTCAAATCATTTATATGCTATTATTTTTTTTATGCTACCCTACGCAACCCTTTATCTTATTGTTCATCTAATATGAGTAAGCGACAAAAACATGAACACATTTCTTATTATTTTAGCCTCTCTAATAGCGACCACTTTCTTTTTGTTACACTTTAGTTGTAACGATACTACAGAGCCTTCAAAAAAAGATAAAGAGTAAGTTTTTTTTTAAGTAAGTATAGTTTAAGACTACCAGCTATTGATTCTTTAGAATCAATAGCTTTTTTATTTTTTTTTACCAGGAAATTGGTTTTTGCCCTTGGGCTACTAAGAACTCATTTGTTAAGCTAAAGTGCTTGTTTCCAAACCAGTACCCCCTATTTGCGCTAAGTGGTGATGGGTGTCCACTTGTAAACACAACATGTTTTGTAGTATCTATATTTTTTGCTTTTTTCATAGCAAAACCTCCCCATAATAAAAAGACAATTCCTTGTTTATGTATAGATATTTCAGATATAATAGCATCTGTAAAATTCTCCCAGCCTTTGTTTTGATGACTTGCAGGTTTATGAGCTTCTACTGTTAACGTTGCATTTAACAAAAGTACTCCTTGGGTTGCCCACCGGTCTAAATTTCCAGATTTGGGTACAGTTATACCTAAATCACTTTTTAGTTCTTTAAAAATATTTATAAGTGATGGAGGATGCGCAGTAGTATCTTTCACAGAAAAACTCAGCCCATTGGCCTGCCCTATACCATGATAGGGATCTTGGCCTATAATAACTACACGCAACTCATTAAAACAGGTTTGGTGTAGGGCTTTAAATATATCTTCTTTGGCAGGATAACAAGTAGCCTCTCGATAGGCTTTATCCACAAATGAGCTTAAAGACTTAAAATAATCTTTGCTAAATTCTTCTTGTAAAATAGGTAGCCACGTTGGGGAAATATTAACATGCATTATGTGTATTTTTGTGTTCTAAAATTACTTCTTTTGTTAATTATTGGAAAGTAATTATTGAAAATATAACAACCCCCTTGTTTACAAGTATGATTAAAATTGATTCCAAAACCCTTGAAGATTTAGAGTTCCCTGCTGTATTGCAGCAGGTTTCAGATTTTTGCATCACAGATCCTGGTAAACAAAGAGTACTTTCCATTAAGCCTTTTGAAGATAAAGAGTACATCCAAAGTGCTTTACAACAAGTTAAAGAATACACCGCCTCTTTTGGTAGTGACGCTCCCGTACCCAATCACGGCTTTGAACCTATTTTTAAAGAATTACAATTACTAGACATAGAAAACAGTTCACTGGATATTTCTGGATTTAGAAAAATGTTAACCATTTGCCAGACTGCCCAAACGCTACTAAAGTTTTTTAAAAAATTTGAAGAGTTTTATATTCACTTAAACCAAAATGCCGATACCATAGACTATCGTGCAAATATAGCTACAGAAATTCAAGCTATTTTTAATAAATATGGAGAACTCAGAGATGATGCCTCTGTGCAATTATCTCAAATTCGAAAAAGGCTAAATGTAGTAAAAGGACAAGTAAACTCCTCTTTTGGTAAAGCCTTAACAAGATATATTGGCAACGATTACCTTGATGAGATACGAGAATCTGTGGTAGAGAATAGACGTGTTTTGGCGGTAAAGGCTATGTATAGACGTAAAGTCAGAGGTACCGTGCTTGGCACTTCAAAAACTGGTAGTATTGTTTACATGGAACCCCAAGAAACCTTTGAGTTTACTACAGAGTTGAGTAATTTAGTATATGAAGAACTTGAAGAAATTAAACGTATTTTAAAAATGCTTACGGAGTATGTGAGGCCCTATACCCCTCTTCTTGCAGCTTATCAAGATTATTTAATACACGTAGACACCGTATCTGCAAAAGCTAAGTATGCCGTTGAGATTAATGGAGTATTACCCCTTATAACAACACAACGAAGACTCTCTTTAGTAAACGCATACCATCCTTTATTATACACAGCAAACAAAAAACGAAAAGAAAAAACCTATCCTCAAAGTATTGCACTTAACCAACAAGGGCGTATTATTGTTATTTCTGGGCCTAATGCAGGAGGAAAAAGTATTACCTTAAAAACGGTTGGTTTATTACAAGTAATGCTACAAAGTGGTTTTTTAGTTCCCCTGCAAGCAGATAGTGAAATGTGCTTGTTTGACCGTATACTTACAGATATTGGTGATAATCAATCTATAGAGAATCACTTAAGCACTTATAGTTACAGATTAAAAAAGATGAATCATTTTTTGCGTAAATGCAATAAAAACACGCTTTTTTTAATTGATGAATTTGGTACCGGCTCAGACCCAGAACTTGGTGGTGCACTTGCTGAAACGTTCTTGGAGGTGTTTTACGAGCGAGAAGCTTTTGGAATTATAACCACTCACTATGCTAATTTAAAACTCTTAGCAAATGAACTTCCTCATGCCGTGAATGCTAATATGCTGTTTGATAGTAAAACCCTTGAGCCTCTTTATAAACTTTACCTAGGTGAGGCAGGAAGTTCTTTTACATTTGAAGTTGCTCAAAAAAACGGAATACCATACAGCCTTATTAACAGGTCCAAAAAAAAGGTAGAAGGCGGTAAAATACGCTTTGATAAATCTATAGCAGACCTACAAAAAGAACGGTCAAAATTGCGAAAAAACTCTGAATATCTTGAGAGCTCTGCTCAAAAGGCCAAAAAGAAAGAGAAAGAGTTAGAGGCTGTTAATGTAAAGGTGAAAGACAAGCTAGAGAGTTATCAGGAGCTGTATGATAGCAACCAAAAATTAATTGCTATTGGTAAGAAGTTTGACCAAATCTCTGAAAAATATCATAATAACAAAAAGAAAAAACTGTTACAGGAAGAGCTCTTTAAACTAGTAATGGTGGAAAACAGCAAACGTAAGAAAATAGCCCCAAAACAAAAAAAAGAGGTTACAACAAAACAACGTATCACCCAACAAGAGGTAGATATAAAAGTTGAAGAAATACGAACTCGTAAAAAGAAAGAAAAAGCGGCTGCAAAAAAAGCGCCACCACCTGTAGCCAAAGTAACCTTAAAAGTTGGTGATAGAGTACGTATGCTAGATGGTAAGGCAATAGGCACTATAGACACCATAGAAAAGAAAAAAGCCATTGTTAACTATGGTATTTTCACCACTAACGTAAATCTAGATGCCTTAGAAAAAGTATCTTAATGCATTGAATATAAATAACATTCTCATTGTTACGCGGTAATGACTATTTTTGAGCGGTATGAATAAACAATCAACACACAGTATTATTCTTTTTGATGGTGTTTGCAACTTATGCAACGGAGCCGTTAATTTTGTGATAAAAAGAGATCCCGGAAATGTGTTTAAATTTGCTCCTCTCCAAGAAAAACAAGGAGCCTTATTGTTAAAAACGCATGCTATCGATATCCAAAAGCTAGAATCTATAGTGCTTATCGAGAATGAAAAGGTGTATATAAAGTCTTCTGCGGCGCTCCGTATTACAAAAAAATTATCAGGTCTTTGGCCCCTATTTTTTGTACTTCTCATCATACCCAGCTTTATTAGAGATGGTATTTATGATATTATTGCCAAAAACCGTTACAAGTGGTTTGGCAAAAAAGAGCAGTGTATGATACCAACACCGGGCTTAATAGAAAAGTTTTTATAGTATAAAAAGGTGTTGTTTTATTAAATAAGAAAAAAATATACATTTTCTCAAAATGAGTAGTATTTTTACAGCATAAACTAAAAAAATGGATTATCAAATAGTATTAGATAAAGTAATAAGTATATCAAGCGAATATGGCATCAAAGTAATAGGCGCCATTGCCATTTGGATTATAGGTTCATGGACAATTAAAAAACTAATGAAGGCTGCAAATGCCCTTATGGACAAAAGCCATTATGATGAGAGTTTAAAAAAATTCTTACTAAACCTAGCTAGTATTGTGCTAAAAGTGTTGCTTGTACTTTCCATATTGGGTAATCTGGGCATTCAAACCACCTCATTTGCTGCTGTACTTGCCTCTGCAGGATTGGCCATAGGTCTAGCCCTGCAAGGATCACTTTCTAATTTTGCAGGCGGTGTGATGTTAATGATATTCAAGCCTTTTAAAATTGGAGATTTTATAGAAACTCAAGGTAAAAAAGGGACAGTCAAAGAAATTGAGATTTTTACCACCAAAATTGTTGGACCTGGAAATCATTTAATAATCATACCAAATGGTAATTTATCTAATGGTAGTATCACAAACTACACCTGTGAGGGCACAAGACAAGTACGACATGTAATTGGCGTGTCTTATGATGCTGATATCAAAAAAACAAAAGAAGTTTTATTAAACGTACTTACCTCTCAAAAAAATATTTTACAAGATCCTGCTCCAAGTATAGATGTTGTTGAATTGGCTGATAGCTCTGTAAATTTTGCGGTCAGGGGCTGGGTTAAATCTGAAGATTTCTGGCAGGTTTATTGCACAACTTTAGAAGAAGCAAAAATAGCTCTTGATGCAGCAGGTATAGAAATTCCTTACCCGCATAGTGTTGAAATTCAAAAATAATAATACCCTTGTAGTCATAAAAAAAGGCGGTCTTTAGAGACTGCCTTTTTTTATATGGTTTAATAGTAGCTTATTTGTTATAAGTATCATCCCAATTCTTTACTTTAGGATCTCCCAATTTACCTTGAGATTTTGCAACTAACATAGATACCGTTGCATCACCAGTTACATTTATAACTGTTCTACACATATCTAAAGGTCTGTCTACGGCAAATATTAACGCGAGTCCAGCCTCAGGAATACCTGCATACCCCAATACTCCAACAAGCATTACCATGCCAGCACCAGGAACTGCCGCAGATCCAATAGAGGCTAGTGTTGCAGTTGCAATGATACCCAGTTGTGTTGCGAAACTTAAATCCATACCAAAGGCTTGTGCTATAAAAACCGCTGCAACTGCCTGGTATAAACTTGTTCCATCCATATTAATGGTGGCTCCAATTGGTAACACAAAACTAGAAACCTCCTCCTCTACTCCTAAATGCTCTGTTACACGCTCCATAGTCACGGGAAGCGTTGCTGCACTACTACTAGTAGAAAATGCCAACAACTGCGCAGGAGCAATTCCGTTCAAGAAAAACTTTGGTGACTTTTTAGTAAATACCTTTACAAGTACTATATAAAATACTACCATTAATAGTAAACCAAAAACTACAGAAACCGCATACATACCCAGGGCTGCAAATAAATCTGCACTTGGGGCTTCCACAACTAATGCAGCCATTAATGCAAATACACCATAGGGAGCCGCTAGCATAATTAAATCTACCATTTTTAAAATAACCTCATTAAGCCCGTCAAAAAATTCTTTGACAGTCTTTGCTTTTTCCTCTGGAATTAAAATTAATGAGATTCCAAAAAACACTGCAAAGAAGATAACTTGTAACATATTTCTGTTACTTGAGGCAGCATTTACAATATTACTTGGTACTAAATCTATAAGCGCCTGAAGAGGACCAGCATCTTTTTGTGCTGCGGCAGCTTGAAGCTTTGCATCTGCATCACCGCCATAGGCTTCAACAAGTTCATTACGTGTGTTTTCATTAATTGTTTTTCCAGGCTGTATTAAACTTACCACAGTAAGCCCTATAGATACTGCAATTACTGTTGTTATTACATATATAGAAATTGTCCGCATGCCCATTTTAGACAAACTTGAAATGTCCTTGAGGTCTGAAATACCCTTGATTAAAGCCGCCAAAATAAGTGGAATTGCGATGAGTTTTAAAGAACTTATAAATATAGTTCCGAAGGGTTTGATCCAATCTCCAATAAATGAAGCGCCCCAATCAAAATTAGTGAGCAATAGCGCAAAGAGCACTCCCACTAACATACCTAAAAGGATTTTCCAATGTAATGCTAATTTTTTCATATACTGTAGTTGATAATAAAATTAAAGTGGATACTAAACTTACAATTTAGATAATTTATTGGCTAACCAAAAATCTGCAATAGTCAAGGCCGCCATGGCCTCTACTATAGGTACAGCTCTTGGAACAACACAAGGATCATGACGTCCTTTGCCTTGCATTTCTACTTTTTCACCTTTGCTGTTTATAGTTTGTTGTTTTTGCATTACGGTGGCTACGGGTTTAAAAGCTACCTTAAAATAGATATCCATACCATTACTTATACCTCCTTGAATACCTCCAGATAGATTGCCTTTGGTAGTCCCGTCTTGATTAAAAAGATCGTTATGCTCGCTTCCTTTCATGGTGGCCCCCTTAAAGCCGCTACCAAACTCAAATCCTTTGACTGCGTTTATAGAGAGCATTGCTTTGCCTAGTTGTGCATGTAATTTATCAAAAACAGGCTCGCCTAAACCCACAGGAACATTTTGTATAACACAACTAACGGTACCTCCTATTGTGTCACCTTGTTTTTTAATTTCTTTTATTTTAGCAATCATTTTAGAGGCCGTTTGTGCATCTGGACATCGTACAACGTTACTATCTATTGTATTAAAATCTAACGCTTGATATGGCGAATCTAATACTATATCCCCAACAGAAGACACATATCCAGTTATAGATATGGAACCTAATAACTGACTTGCAAGGGCTCCTGCCGCTACCCTACATGCTGTTTCACGGGCAGAAGAGCGTCCACCGCCTCTGTAATCACGGTGGTTGTATTTTTTATCGAAGGTATAATCTGCATGGCTAGGTCTGTAACTATCTTTAATGTCAGAGTAGTCTGCAGATTTTTGATTGGTATTTTCTATAATAAAACCAATAGGGGCGCCTGTTGTTTTACCCTCAAATATTCCTGAGAGAAAACGCACGGTATCTGTTTCCTTACGCTGGGTGACAATAGCAGACTGCCCAGGTCTTCGGCGCATCATTTGATTTTCAATGGAATTAAGGTCTATAGATACTCCAGCAGGGCAGCCATCAATGACACCTCCAATAGCCTCTCCATGTGATTCTCCAAAGGTGGTTAGTTTAAAAAAATTTCCGAAGGTATTACCAGCCATATCTATCTGTTGTAACAAATGTAATTTTTAAGGTTCAATACAAAAAAGGAAAGGTACTATTTTGTTAGAAAATATAGGGTGAAAATTTTCTTAAAACACCTACTAGGTAGATATTTGGCAACTATATTTGTAGAAAATTGTTGGTTTGAAAAAAGGTATCAAAGTATTTAAAATTATTAGTTCTCTAGAAGCCGTATCATTTATTGTGCTGCTTTGTGTTGCAATGCCTTTAAAATACATTTGGGATATGCCACTAATGGTTCAAGTAGTGGGTATGGCACATGGTGTTTTGTTTATGCTATACATTGTTTTTGCAATGTATGCTTGGCGCGTGTTACAGTGGAGTGTTAAAAAACTTATGATAGCTATTATCTGTTCTGTGGTGCCTTTTGGCCCTTTTTATGTAGAACGAAATTTCTTATAATACCAAAAAAAAGAATTTCAATACAAGTATTAAAAAAGCTTTTAAATAAGTGTTTTTGCAAAATTACTTAGCAATATTTACAGCTCTAGTTTCTCTAATTACTGTTACTTTTACTTGACCTGGATAGGTCATGTCTGTTTGGATTTTTTGTGAAATTTCAAAAGATAATTGGGCTGCTTTATCATCAGATACCTTCTCACTCTCTACCATAACTCTTAACTCTCTGCCTGCTTGTATCGCATAGGCTTTATTTACACCACCAAAACCAAAGGCAATATCCTCAAGGTCTTTTAAGCGCTGTATATAACTATCAAGCACTTGGCGTCTTGCACCAGGTCTAGCTCCACTAATAGCATCACAAACCTGTATTATTGGTGAGAGTAAGCTTGTCATTTCTATTTCATCATGGTGAGCACCAATTGCATTACACACATCAGGTTTCTCTCCATACTTTTCTGCCCATTGCATCCCTAGAATTGCATGAGGTAGCTCTGTTTCTGTCTCTGGAACTTTACCAATATCGTGCAGCAGTCCTGCTCTTTTAGCCAATTTTGGGTTTAAACCAAGTTCGCTAGCCATAACCCCACAAAGCTTAGCAACCTCTCTGGAGTGCTGTAATAAGTTTTGACCGTAGGAAGAGCGGTATTTCATTCTACCAACTGCTTTAATAAGTTCTGGTTGTAGGCCATGAATTCCTAAATCAATAACCGTACGTTTACCAACCTCGATGATTTCTTCCTCTATTTGTCTAGTTGTTTTCTTTACAATTTCTTCAATTCTTGCTGGGTGTATTCTGCCGTCTGTTACTAGTTTATGTAACGATAATCTAGCTACTTCTCTTCTTACACTATCAAAACAAGAAAGAATAATTGCCTCGGGGGTGTCATCCACAATAATTTCTACTCCAGTGGCAGCCTCAATAGCTCTAATATTTCTTCCCTCACGACCAATAATACGCCCTTTTACATCATCGCTCTCTAAATTAAACACTGAGACGCAGTTTTCTACGGCCTCTTCTGTACCAATACGTTGTATGGTGCTAATGATGATTTTCTTGGCCTCTTGCTGTGCGGTCATCTTGGCCTCCTCTACAGAGTTTTGTATGTACCCCATGGCCGCTGTTTTTGCCTCATCCTTTAGGGTCTCAATTAATTGATTTTTTGCCTCATCTGCAGATAGACTTGATATAACCTCTAACTGTTCTACTTGGTTTTTATGCATTCTGTCTAAATCGAGTTGCTTTTTCTCAATAAAAACCAAACGTTCGGTGTAAGATTTCTTTTTGTTTTCTAGCTCATCGTTAAATTTTTTACTCTTGGCCAACTCACTTGATATTTGAGATTCTTTGTCTCTTGTTCGTTTCTCTGCCTCTACCATCTTTTTTTCTCGAGAATTGATCACTTTTTCATGCTCTGATTTAAGTTCAATAAAGCGCTCTTTGGCCTGTAGCATCTTATCTTTCTTTAGAGACTCTCCATCTTTCTCAGCATTTTTAATGATACTTGCTGCTTCTTTTTTTGCTGACGCTATTGCGGTAGCTGCATTGTTTTTCTCTAACATTTTGGCTATAATAAAGCCAACTATTAATGCTACTACTGCCGTTATTATGATTGTGACTATATTGTTCATGTTTTTTTTTAAGGTTAATAGACTAAAAAATTAGCTATTAGTTATTATACATATTTGCTCTAATTATAAGCATAAAAAAACCTACATCAATATTTGATTTGCGTAAACTCCTTTAAATAAAGTTTAGGACTAATAAGCTGATCAAGAATCCGCACAAAGACGGCGCGCTTTTACAACTTTAACTCATCCTTCTCAAAAGAATCTCTGTTGAGTTTACCAAAATGTATATTAATGTAGGCAGTAACCTATTTGTAGGTAAAGAACGTTACGATAGTTGGTCTTGTAATAAGTCATTTAGTGCTTTAATTTTATGCACTATTGTTTCTCCACCTTCTACCGTTTCAATATTTTTTTGCTCTACTTGGGTTGCAAAATGCAATGCCGACATGGCAAGAACATCTTGCTTGTCTCTAACTGCGTAGCTACTTTCAAACTTTTTAATCATTCCATCTATTTTCTTAGCGGCTTTTCTAAGGCCTTCTTCTTGATCTGGATGTATTGTTAATGGGTACACCCTGTCTGCTATAGAAAGTTTAATTTTTAATTGGTTTGACATAACGTGTTGCTATTGAGAAAGATGTGTAATACACTGATCAATTTCCCGAACAAGAGCATTTATTTTGAGTTTTGTATCTCGTTTATATTGGTCGCTGCCAAGCATCGAATTTGCCAATTTCAAAGAACTGCATGTTGTTTTTAATTCTGAAATTTCAGAAGAAAACTTACTTTGCTGCTCCTTCAATAGTATGATCTGCTGCTCTAAAGAGGCTTTATCTTGTGTAAGTTGTGAATACTTATCCAAGAGTTTACTAATCTTATCTTCTAGAGAATCAACTTGTTCTGTAATAGAACTCATACATTGGGTATTTCAATACTATTACTACAAAGTTAACCGACACTATGTAATAAACAAACTCTTTTGCATTAATTTTTGTTTTATTGAAAGACTATCACAATATTTGTGTACCACTTCCCTTTATAGTAGACAGATTTAAGCATATTATGAACCCATTACGTATTCTACTAGTTTTTTTAGTATTTCAATTACAAGCCCAAAATATCATTGACCCAAATTATTTTTCCAACCCTCTAGAGATACCCATGGTACTCTCTGGAAGTTTTGGAGAGTTGCGCAGCAATCATTTTCATAGCGGTCTAGATATTAAAACCCAACAAAGAAGCGGTATTCCAATATATGCCCCTGCAGATGGATACGTAAGCAGAATTAAAGTAGGACATTACGGGTATGGTAAGGCGTTATACATAAAACATACTAACGGTTATAGCACAGTGTATGCCCATCTTCAAAAATATGAAGCCACCATACAAGACTTTGTAAAACAAAATCAATACAAAAAAGAGCGGTATGAGATTGAACTTTTCCCAACGGAAAGTGAACTCTTAGTTAAAAAAGGAGATCTTATTGCCTACACGGGTAATTCTGGAAGTAGTGGCGGCCCACATCTACATTATGAAATAAGAGATTCTTACTCTAGACCCATGAATCCAATGCTATTTGGCTTAGAAATTCCAGATAGCAAAAACCCTATTGTTACTTCTATTTTTGCCTACCCCTCTGGTGGCGATGCATCGGTAAATAAATCTGCAGAGCCTGTAAAGTTAAGACTCATAAAACAAAGAGATGGTACATATAAAACCGAAAGAATTAGTGCCTACGGAAAAATTGGTTTTGGTGTTGCATCCACAGATCAACAAAATGGCGCCTACAATAAAAACGGTGTATACCGCATAAAGACATCTTACAACGGCAAACCCAAAATAGATATTAAATTTGAAAAATTCTCCTTTGATGAAACACGTTATTTAAATAGGTATATTGATTACACCTACTATAAAGAACACAAAATTAAAATCCAAAAGTTGTTTCGCCAAACAAACAATCCTTTGAGTATTATTACCCAAGAAGATAATAACGGCTTTGTTAATGTAGCAGATGGTTTTTCTTCTAATTTCACCATAGAAATAGAAGACTACCAGGGTAATTTAGCGCAAATAACCGTTCCAGTTACAGGAAATAAAGATAGTCTTGTGGTTAAAAAACAAATACCAAAAGACCTGCAATACGTACCTGCTGTCAGCTCAAGTACTATCCAAAGAGGTGTTTTCACTATAGATGTTCCCAAAAACGCCTTTTACCAAGGCACTTATCTTGATATTAAAACATCTGGCGATACCCTACATTTACATAGAGATATCATACCTGTACATAAAAATATTTCCATAAGCATGGATATCAGCAATTACAACACCTCAGATAAAAACAAACTCTATATTGCAAGACAAGCCTATAAAAACACATCTTATTATACCACAACAAGAAGAGAAAACGATATCCTTACTGCAAAAACTAGAATCCTTGGTTCTTATTCACTTTTCATGGACACCATTGCCCCTTCTATAAAGGCGGCTAATTTTAAAGACGGAAAATGGATAAGCAACAACAAAACATTAAAAATTAATATTGAAGATAGCCATAGTGGTATAAGCAGTTACAGAGCAACACTAAACGGCAGGTTTATATTGATGGAATATAATTACAAAAAAGACGTTTTAACCTATGACTTCAGTGATCATATTGTCACTGATACTCAAAACAATTTAAGATTAATTGTAACCGATAATGTTGGAAATAGCACTACATTTGAGGCTATATTTTTCAGAAAAAAACTTTAATATTCGCTTTGAAAACACAGATCAAATTTCTACTAATTTTCTCAATTTTATATTCTAGTGTACTTTGGGCTCAAAAGGCAACTGTTAGGGGAGTGATACTTGATGTATTTGACCAGCCAATACCTAGTGTTAATATTACCTTTGGTAATTCAGGTGCAATTTCAGACCTAGATGGTTATTATCTTATTGAGATTACTGCAAACACACCGGTAGAGCTTACCTATAGCCATATTGGTCATAAAGATGTACAAGCAACATTAAATTTGTCTAAAAACGAGGATTATGAATTAAATCCTGTTATGAAGACAGATATAGAACAAATTGCAACAGTTGTTATCTCAGGAAGAGAAAACAAACGAGTAGAAGGAATAACGACTCTAAGCCCGGAGGCAATAAGAAGAATGCCCTCTGCCATAAGCGGAGTAACAAGCCTACTTACCTCATTGCCAGGAATAAATAGCAACAACGAGCTTAGCACTCAGTATGCTGTGCGAGGAGGTAACTATGATGAAAACCTAGTTTATGTTAATGAAATTGAAGTGTACAGACCTTTTTTAATAAGAAGTGGACAACAGGAAGGATTGAGTTTTGTAAACGATGATCTTACCTCTAGTGTAGATTTCTCTGCAGGTGGGTTTCAAGCAAAATTTGGAGACAAACTCTCCTCTGTTCTAGATATTAAATACAGAAAACCCACAGATTTGCAAGCAAGTTTAGATGCCAGTTTACTTGGAGTTAGTGTTTCAGCAGGTGGTATCTCAGATGACGGAAAGTTTACTGGTATTTTAGGATTACGCTATAGAGATAATAGTTTGTTTGTAAACGCTAAAGAAACCCAAACAAATTTTAAACCTACTTTTTTAGATGCTCAAACCTATCTTAGCTACAAGTTTAATAATAATCTTGAAATCGGTTTTTTAGGAAATATTGCCATAAACAAATACAGCTATAAACCCCTTACAAGGCAAACCAATTTTGGAACACTTGCAGACCCTGTTGCGCTATTGGTATTTTATGACGGGCAAGAAGAAGATAAGTATGATACCTATTTTGGCGCCTTAAAGGCAACCTATGTGGCCTCTCAAAATTATACAGCAAAGTTTATTGGGTCTGTATATCAAACCCAGGAGCAAGAATACTTTGATATTTTAGCCCAATATAGATTAGGAGAGGTAGATACCAGTATTGGTAGTGAAAACTTAGGAGAGGTTACTTTTAGTGAAGGGATTGGCTCTCAACTTACACATGCAAGAAACAACCTTGATGCCTTGATTGTAAATTTAGAGCATAAAGGGAATGCTACTATTGGAGAAAATGAAATTGAATACGGAGTAAAATTTACACATGAAGATATTAGAGATCGTGTACAAGAATACGAGATTATAGATTCTGCAGGTTTTTCTATTAGGCCTCCTCTTGTAGATTTCGAAAATCTACAACCCTATGAACCTTTCACATCTGAAATTGTTCCCTACACAAATATACGTGCTCAAAATGACGTTCAGATAAATAGATTAAGTGGTTACGGACAATGGAGCCGGAGAACAACTATTGGTAGCAGTGATCTTTGGCTTAATGCTGGTGTTAGAGCGCATAATTGGAGTGTAAGTGGGCAAGACATACAAAGCATCACTCAAACAGTTTTTAGCCCAAGAGGGCAAGTAAGTCTTAAACCAAATTGGAGCAGGGATATGCTTTTTAGGCTTTCAGGTGGTGTGTACCAACAACCTCCTTTTTATAGAGAATTAAGAGATTCTACAGGAACTGTAAGACCTGGTGTGAAGGCGCAAAAATCGATTCATATAGTTTTAGGTAATGATTACAGTTTTGATTTATGGGACAGACCATTTACTCTTAACTCTGAAGTGTATTACAAGAAACTTACAGATGTAAACCCTTACACCCTAGATAATGTAAGAATACGTTATAGAGCCTCAAACAACGCTGTTGCATATGCCTATGGGTTAGATTTGCGTTTGGCAGGAGAGTTTGTTCCAGGAACAGAGAGTTGGATTAGTCTTGGGTATTTAAAAACAGAGGAAAACATTGACGATAAAGGATATATTTTTAGACCTACAGATCAACGTTTAAAAATAGGAATGTTATTTCAAGATTATGTTAAGGTGGTTCCAAATTTAAAAGGATACCTAAACCTGCAATACAATACAGGGCTTCCTGGAGGCTCTCCTAGCTACGCAGACCCTTATAATTTCCAAGAACGCTTGCCAGATTACAAAAGAGTAGACTTGGGAGTATCTTATGTACTTATTGATGCAACAAAACCAAAACAAGAAGGAGTGTTTCAATACTTTAAAGAACTTACTCTTGGCGCAGAAATATTCAACATTTTTGATGTCCAAAATTCTATATCAAATACATTTGTAAGAGATGTCTATACCAAGGTGCAGTACTCCATACCCAACTATTTATCTCCAAGGGTATTTAATGTACGTTTAACCGCTAAATTTTAAGCTATGCATATTGCAAAAAGATTTGGTTTTTATGGGTTTGGATTTGTCATTGGCCTACTACTTTTGTTTTTCTTTTTAAACGGAAAAAAAGCCGGTTGTGATTATGGTCCAGATGCACGTACTTTAAAAAATATTAAAATCAAACAAAGAGTATTCTCTAACCAAAGCCTTCAAGTCTTAAAAAAAAATAATCTTGACACCTCGGCCGTATCCCTCCTTTTAAGGATTGGAGATGTTAATTTTGGAGAGAGTAATACAAAGCTAGACTCTTGTAAAGTTTATGTAATTGAGGGTTTTATTAATAAAATAAACTTAAAAATGAGGGTGCAAAATTGTAATAAAACCGCTACAATAACATCTATTGTAAAACAATAAACCAATGCATTTAGATAATCCACACAGAAACCCTTACAATTTTGAAACCTTAATTCAAACCAACCAAGAACTAGAAGCATTTGTTTTTACCAATGAGCATGAAATTCAAACGATTGATTTTGCTAATCCAAAGGGTGTGTTTCAGCTAAATAAAGCCTTGTTGTTACATCATTACAAACTAGATCATTATGAGCTGCCTATCGGGCATTTATGTCCTGCAGTACCAGGAAGAGCAGATTACTTATGCCATGTTAAAACATTACTTGATGAGCGCATAACCGGAAGTAGTGACACTGCAAGCTACAAAGTCTTAGATATTGGAGTAGGTGCAAACTGCATCTACCCTATTATAGGAGCCCAACTTTTTAATTGGAATATGGTAGGTGTAGATATTAATAGTGATGCCGTTGCTTCTGCCAAAGAGATTGTTGCGGCCACAAAAGGATTAGAAAGCAACATTGATATAAGACATCAAACCAATAATGCAAATATTTTTACGGGTATTATAAAAAAAGATGAGTATTTTAATGTTACCGTATGTAACCCGCCATTTCATACAAGCGAGATTGAGGCAACCAAGGGAACCATGCGTAAACTAGCTAACATATCAAAAGATAAAGACTACGCCTTTAGACAAGAACTGGTGCAAAACTTTGGTGGAAAAGCAAATGAGCTTTGGTGCAACGGTGGTGAGGCGCTTTTTATTAAAAGAATGATTAAACAGAGTCTAAAATACAAAAAACAAGTAGGTGTTTTTACAACACTAGTTTCAAATAAAGCCCACCTAAATAAACTATACAAACAGTTAGACAAAGCTAAAGCAAACCATAAAACAGTGGTGATGCACATTGGCAATAAAAACAGCAGGATGCTTGCTTGGAGTTTTGATGATCAAAACCCTACAGATGTTTAAAAACGAACTACGATTTTCTTCTAATTTTCTCTTTTTTGAGCAATGTCAGCTCTCTACTGGTTTGCCCAGCGACAGATGTGTTCTCTTCAGCCCTGCGAATTAAATAAGGCATAACATCTTTGACAGGGCCAAAAGGAATATATTTTGCAACATTATAACCATTTGCAGCTAAATTATAGCTTATGTGGTCACTCATGCCATATAATTGTCCAAACCACACTCTGGTGTCATTTTTTTGTAGGTCTTTAGATTTAAGTATCTCTAGGGCTCTATAGCTACTTTCTTCGTTATGGGTTCCAACAAACAAAGAGATGTCCTCAAGGTTGTCTAGAATATACTCTATAACTGCATTAAAATGAGCATCTGTTGCTTGTTTGCTATCGCAAATAGGTGTTGGATATCCTTTTTCTTGGGCACGACTTTTCTCTTTTTCCATGTAGGCTCCCCTAACAACTTTAAAGCCTAATTTGTAATTACCAGCTACAGCTTTTGCATGTTGCTCTTTTAAATAGTCTAACCGATCCCACCGATAACATTGTAGGGTATTAAATATAATGACTTTTTCTGTGTTGTATTTAGCCATCATAGCCTGGCACAAATCATCTGCAGCATCTTGTATCCATGACTCCTCAGCGTCTATAAGCAAAGAAATATCACAGCTATGAGCTGTTTTACAAACCGTATCATACCGTTCTTGTATAGCTTTCCACTCCCCTTTTTCTTTGGTGGTTAATGGCTCATTTTCTGAACGTTTTCTCCAAATTTCAAAACGACCAACACCTGTTGGCTTAAATACAGAAAATGGCATTGCATCCATATTTTGTGCAAACTCAGTTAGCTCTAACACTTTTTGCATGGTGGCATCAAATTGAGCCTTTTCTTGTTTTCCCTCTACAGAATAATCTAACACAGAGCTTACCTTAGCATTATATAAATTATCAACAACACCCATACAATCTTTTTCATTTACGCCACCACAAAAATGATCGAATACCGTTGAGCGAATAAGCCCCTCTACTGGTAAATTTAAAGTAAGGGCAACTTTTGTAGCTGCCGTTCCTATTTTTACCAGAGGCTCTTTAGAAATCATTTTAAATAAAAAATAAGCACGCTCTAACTCTGAGTCGCTTTTTAATTTAAATGCAGTTTGTGTGTTGTCAAAAATAGTATTTAAGGCCATAATAAAAATTTCTCGTACAAATATAGTTAGTTTTGATGGTCGTTGAAATACAATGCTATAATTTTGTTATTCTAAGTTTGAATAATTTATAACGCTTAAAAGAGCAAAAATTATAGAGACTAGCAACACACTCAATACTATGGAAAAACAGATTGTGACTCAACATACAGCTATCTACAGCAATGAAAATTCATGGTCATTACTAAAATCTGGGCTTGTAAAATTGAACCCAACTAAGGTTTTCATACTAATGGACACCAATACTCATGAGCATTGTTATGAGTTATTTCTAGAGTGTGCTGGTATAAAAAATTCTGTAGAAACCGTTATAATACCCAGTGGCGAAATAAATAAAACAATTTATACCTGTATGGATATATGGACAACATTGTCAGAAAAGGGTGCAGACAGAAGTAGCCTGCTCATTAACCTTGGTGGTGGTGTGGTAACAGATTTAGGGGGCTTTGTTGCCTCTACATTTAAAAGAGGGATAGCCTTTGTAAACATCCCAACATCATTATTGGCGATGGTAGATGCCTCTCTAGGAGGTAAAAACGGTGTTGATTTAGGGATGCTTAAAAATCAGGTAGGTGTCGTTAATAATCCTCGTTTTGTGATTGTTGATCCTGTTTTTTTAAACACATTGCCAAAACAAGAAATCATCTCTGGATATGCTGAAATGCTAAAACATGCACTAATTGATAGTGAAGATTATTGGAAAGACCTCCAAGATTTCGATATCTTTGATGTGAAAAACACCAGTAACCTTATTTGGAAATCTATAAAGATTAAAAATAATATAGTTACACAAGATCCAAAAGAGCTGGGAACAAGGAAAGTACTTAATTTTGGACATACCCTTGGCCATGCCATTGAATCTTATTGCTTAGATAACACTAGTAGGGCAACACTTCTACATGGAGAGGCCATTGCAATTGGTATTGTTTTAGCCACTTATATCTCAAGCAATCTAGTAGGGTTTGATAAAAATAAACTTGGATATATTACTGCATTTTTATTAACTAATTTTAAAAAGCAGACATTTAGCAAGCAGGATATAGAATCAATTATTGCGCTTTTAAAACACGATAAAAAGAACAAAGCTGGGACTGTATTATTTGTGCTTTTAGAAGACTTTGGTAAGACTCATATAAATAAAGAAGTTTCTAACTCTTTAATTCAAAAGGCTTTTAACTACTATATGAAATTTAAAAATACTACACAAAAGCTATAAACAAAAACCCCACTATTATTAATAGTGGGGTTTTTATATACATGTTATAATTTCTTATAATGCTCTAAATATAGAGTGCATGAGTCGTTTTTTATCATTGATGCTTTCCTCTAATGAAATCATCGTCTCTGTTCTTGTAACTCCTTCTATATCATCTAATTTGTATATAATGTCTTTTGCGTGGCTTGTACTCTTTGCTCGTATTTTACAAAAAACATTGAACTTCCCAGTAGTTACATGTGCTACGGTAACATATGGTATCTCATTAATTCTTTCAAGTACAAACTGTGTTTGAGATGTTTTTTGTAAATAAATACCAACATACGCTATAAATGAATATCCTAACTTGTTGTAGTCTAGGCGAAGTGAAGAACCTGTAATAATACCAGCTTCCTCCATTTTTTTAACACGAACATGAACCGTTCCTGCTGAAATACCGTGCTTTTTTGCAATATCTGTAAAGGGAGTTCTTGTGTTTTCAATAAGCATATCTAAAATGCTTTGGTCTGTAGTATCTAATTTAAACTTCATGTGGTATAATTTTACCACAAATATAATATCCTAAATTAAAATAAAAACGTATTTCAATGTTAAATCAACATTAAATTTCGATTAATATCAAAAATCGTTGATATTTTTTTACCAATAATGATATTTTGGTGAGAATTCACTAATATTTTTCCACCCTGTAAGTCAAAGTGTTGGTGACCCAATACATTGTTATCTCCCCCCATACTATCAAAATGTAGTTCAAACATAATTTTTTGTTTCACTAGCTTTTCTTTGTACTGAAAACTAATTGTTTGTAAACTAGCTTTTCCATCAACATGAACGTTATATAAAATAAGATCTTTATATAACTTTTGATTCTCCGGGATAGTAAAATACTCGTTGTAATCAACACTATTGTTTTGAAAGGTTATATCTAGGTCAAATAGGGCAATTAAGCCATAAAAAACAAATGATCTAGACTGCTCACGGTTATAATCATCTTTAAAATGCCCAGCTTCAAACAAAATTGTTGGTGTACCACTACTGGTGAAACTATCACCAACACAGTGTTGATTATATGTATCATCAAAACGCCCTATTTGATTGTGGTGGTGGGCGTTAATGTAGTTTTTCATTTTAACGATAAGCCCCATAGCAACCTTTCTTGAAGGGGTTATAGTTTTTAAAACATCAGCAGAGGGAGCCAAAAAAGAGAGCGTAGCAGGTTTTGGACCAACTATCCCGAATATACTTCGCTGATCGTGCATATTTAAACACAAATCTGGCTGTAGGGTATCAAAAATAGAGCGTAACACCTTACTTTCCCCTTGTGACAAATCTTGTGCATCTCTGTTTAAATCTACACCGTTTGCATTTTCACGAGTATATTTGGCTGCTCCATCTGGATTTAACATTGGAAGCACATAAAATGTATGTTTTGAAAGTAGGGTTTTTGTTGTTTGCTTATTTAAAGTGATGAACTTAAAAAAATCAAACAAAGCCTTTGTTGTAGTACTCTCATTGCCGTGCATTTGTGACCAAATAAGCACTATTTTTTCACCTTGCCCAAAGCTAACTAGAGGAATCTCTACTCCATTTTCAGAATAACCTGCCACAGATACATTAAAAAGTTCCTGATAGTCTTCAAGTATGGGCAGGATGTGTTTAATAGCAACATAACGGCCATTTAAACGATCTTCAAAATTGCGTATATACCAGGTAGTAATTTGCATTGTATTGGTGTAAGATTACAAAAGTAATCAAACCTAAGTTTACATATGTAAACAGAAAAAGTGGGTAAAATATTGATTTTTAGTTGTCTTTTGTAAACAGCATTTAAGGGTTTATGAGTACAAATCACCTCAAACCAATTGAATGACACTAAATGTCATTATTTCAATTATTTATATAAAATTATATAAAGTTTTAGTTAGGGTAAATATGTAATTTATAATATTTATCTTGTTACTTTAGATGCTATAAATTATATTTGTAATATAGTTTTTGATTTAAAATAAGTTACAATGGTAAACACATCAAATTTTTCTAAACGACTGCAAAAAATTATAGATTTCTATGGAGTTACTGCTACAACATTTTCAGAAAATTTAGCTTTTAATAGATCTACCATTTCTCATTTACTATCTGGAAGAAATAAACCTAGTTTAGAATTTGTAATGAAAGTACTTCAAACCTACCCTGAGGTAGATTTGTATTGGCTGTTATACGGAAAAGGGTCCTTCCCTATTCCATTAAACAAAGTAAACACTCAAATTAAGGCAACAAGTAAACAAAACAAACTACCTGGTATTGATCCTGAAAACAGCATATTTAAAAATAGTGTACTAAAAAACTCAAATACATCCACTATAGAGCGAATTATACTTTGCTACAAGGATGGTACTTTCAAGCAATACAATAACTCGTAATAGCCTTTATTTTAAAGTTAATTCCCGAACTTTGTAAAAAAAACCAATGCGCTATTTTTATTATCTTCTTTGCTTGTTATCATTTGGCAGTTGCTACAATGTAGAAAGAAATTGTGGAGATTTTAAAACCGGAACTTTTGAATTCCAGCAAGTAGTTGGCAGTGAGCTTGTGAGTTCTACCTTTGTGCGTAACGACAGCATTGCTATTGAAACCTACAAAGGAGTTACAGACACCTTCTCTGTGAGATGGATTAACAACTGTGAGTATATCATGCGAAAACTTAATCCAAAGAATACTTATGATCAACAGGCGGTGCATTTTAAAATTCTTAGCACCACAGAAAATACCTATCTTTTTGAATTTCAGATGGTGGTAAAAAAACAAAATCAAGAGAACCTAGTTAAAAAAGGAACGGTTACTAAAATTAATATTCCATGAGCAGTGATAAAGATTATTGGACCCAGCGCTACAAAGATGATCTAACAGGGTGGGATATAGGGGCTGTTTCTACACCCTTAAAAACGTATTTTGACCAACTCACAGACAAAACTCTACGCATCTTAATACCTGGTGCTGGTAATGCCCATGAAGCAACATACCTTCACAAACAAGGCTTTACAAATGTATCTATACTTGATATATCACCCATACCTTTAAATAAGTTCAAGAACAAAAATCCTGATTTTGCTGAAGAGCACCTTATTGAAAAAGATTTTTTTAAACACAAAGGAACATATGATCTTATTATAGAACAGACGTTTTTCTGCTCGATTGTACCCCAGAGAATGAACAGGGTTAAATATGCCACTAAAATGGCCTCTTTACTTTCCCATAATGGGAAACTAGTTGGTCTTTGGTTTGATTTTCCACTCACCGATGATCCGGAAAAACGCCCTTTTGGCGGCAGTCTTAAAGAGTATAAAAACTACCTAAGCCCACTGTTTAATATTCTCACCTTTGAAAAATCGTATAACTCTATACCACAGAGAGAGGGTAAAGAATTATTTGGAATTTTCAGCAAAAAAGAAAGTAAACCCAAACAGGCAAACAACCCTTTACACGGTATTACCCTCAAAACAATCTTAGAAGAACTTGTAGCCAAGTATGGTTGGGAGTATATGGACCAAAAAGTACGTATTAACTGCTTTGCGGTAAACCCAACTATAAACTCTAGCTTAAAGTTTCTTCGCAAAACCCCTTGGGCCCGAGAAAAAGTAGAACAATTATACATAAGAAGTATAAAGTAATCACTTTAAACACTATATAAACCAAACTCTTCTAGCCCTAGTATCAAAATAGTAAAGCTTGCCCATCCTCTCCTATTGGAGGTTGTTCATCTTTATTTGGAGTTGTATCTTGAGAAACATCTTTTTGTTCTGTAACAGGATCCTTCTCTGCATCAACAGCTTTTACAGCTTGCTGGTCAACCACTTCAATGGCAGCGGCAGGAGTTTGCTCTGGAAGCTCGAAAGGCAAAGGATCAAGAGTGTTAATTTCTAATATTTTATATTTTGTTAATTGGTTACCAAGAGCACCTATTCCTTTTAGGGCAATAAAGTTTTCCAAATCAATTACAAGATTATCCTTTCTGTCTTTGCCCCTTTCTTTGGTAAAAACAAGCTCTGCCACTGGTCTATAATCAGTAAAGATAGTTTCTAAGTAAGATTTAGAATCATCTGTTAAGACATTCTCTAGCTTCTCTGGAGTATCAATTAAGAATCTTTTTACGTAAAATAGCGCTTTTTCTCCTGCCCAATGTATGGCTGTAATAGGTTTTTTAGGTTCCCATTTTTCCATTACTATAAGATCTTCATCAAAATGCATGGTAATCTCTGGAATCACTGTTTTTACAAGCCCTCGTTGATTAATTAACAACAATCTGTCTGTGGGCCTAAACTCACCCACAAGCTCACCACGTTCATCTAGATTGAGCCTTTGTACCGTTTCATCAAACCAAATTTTTCGAGGTTTTAAAGTAGAAATACCCTTTTCTTTTAACTCGATACGCTTTACAGGATATTTGGTAACAATGTTCCCTTTAGAGCCGCGCCCCTTCACCAAAACATCACTAAAATGCAAATCCCATTTTAATTTTTTAATACTTCCGCTTTGACGCAGTAAAATATGTACTACCTCTGCCTCTCCGTTAGGGTTTGCAGTAAAATAAAGTACCTTACTACCTTTATTACCCTGAGAAACTGGATACTGTTTATCTCGGGTTACAGACGTTACGTTAAAACGCTTAACATAAGTTGGACCTTTAGGGCCATCCTTGTAAATCATGTTATAGGTAGTACGCTTGTCTTTCTTTTTAAATACAGCTACGTGTATGATATTTTTACCCACAAAGGTTTTACTCCCCACCTTAGTAATCATCATTGTACCATCTTGTGTGAAGACAATAATATCATCTATATCACTACAATCTGTCACATACTCATCTTTCCGCAAGTTAGTACCCACAAACCCTTCTTCCCTATTTACATAAAGTTTAGTGTTTCTAATAACTACCTTGGTTTTCTGGATATCATCAAATACTTTTATTTCAGCTTTACGCTCTTTACCCTTACTATACTCTTTCTTTAATCTAGTAAAATAATCTATGGCATAGGTAATAAGATTATTTAAGTGATGTTTTACCTGAGCGATACTAGCATCCAAGGCGTCAATTTTTTGTTGGGCCTTATCTATATCAAACTTAGAGATACGCTTGATGCGTATTTCAGTGAGACGAACAATATCATCTTGAGTAACACTTCTTTTTAAATGTGTTATGTGGGGCTTCAATCCTTTATCGATAGCGCCAATAACACCCTCCCATGTTTCTTGTTCTTCAATGTCTCGATAAATACGGTTCTCAATAAAAATACGCTCTAAAGAAGCATAATGCCACTGCTCTTCTAATTCATGTAGCTGTATTTCTAGCTCACTCTTTAGTAATTGAACAGTTCTATCAGTGGAGCGTCTTAACATTTCACAAACACCAACAAACAATGGCTTGTTGTCTTCAATCACACAACCAAGTGGTGATATAGAACTTTCGCAGTTTGTAAAGGCATAGAGTGCATCTATTGTTTTATCTGGAGAAATACCTGAAGGAATATGTATAAGAATTTCAACATCTGCAGCTGTATTATCTTCAATTTTTTTAATCTTAATTTTTCCTTTTTCATTAGCCTTTAAAATAGAGTCTATTAAAGAACTAGTATTGGTACCAAAAGGTATCTCTGTAATTACCAGTGTGTTTTTATCGTGCTGGCCAATACGAGCACGAGATCTAATTTTACCGCCTCTTAGCCCATCATTATAGTTTGTAACATCTATAATACCACCCGTAGGAAAATCTGGGAAAATAGTAAATCGTTTGCCCTGTAAATGCTTAATTGATGCATCTATAAGCTCTATAAAGTTATGGGGTAAAATCTTGGTAGATAAACCAACTGCAATACCCTCACCACCTTGAGCTAAAAGCAGTGGAAACATCACTGGTAAATTGATAGGTTCTTTTCTTCTACCATCATAAGAAGATTGCCACTTAGTTATTTTTGGATTAAAGACAACATCCAGACCAAACTTAGAAATACGGGCCTCTATATATCGAGATGCAGCAGCTCTGTCTCCAGTAAGGATATTACCCCAGTTTCCTTGCGTATCAATGAGTAAATCTTTTTGCCCCAACTGCACCATTGCATCTGCAATACTAGCATCTCCATGTGGGTGATACTGCATGGTATGCCCAACAATATTTGCTACCTTGTTGTAACGACCATCATCAAGATCCTTCATGGAATGCATAATACGCCTTTGTACTGGCTTAAACCCATCCTCAATAGCAGGAACAGCACGCTCTAAAATAACATAACTAGCGTAGTCCAAAAACCATTCTCTATACATACCAGTAACGCGAGTAATTGTTTCACCATCGTCTGAGCTTGGTGAATCAAATTCATCATAATCTTCTTCAACAACATGAGCATCAAGCGTTGGTTCTTGATGATGATCCTGCTGGTTAGCTCCTTGTGGATTTAATGCTTCTTCTGGATTTTGATCCTCGTTCATGTATTATAATTTCACTTTGGTGTTTCTTCTTTTTTAGTGCTATGAAGCCTCTTCTTCTATGGCATCTAGCTCTACTTTTAAATTATTGATAATAAACTCTTGCCTATCTGGGGTATTTTTACCCATGTAAAAAGAAAGCATCTCTTCTATACTCATTTGTTTGTCAAGCATTATTGGGTCTAATCTAATGTTTTCTCCTATGAAATGAACAAATTCATTTGGTGATATTTCACCAAGACCTTTAAAACGTGTTATTTCTGGTTTTGGCTTTAGCTCCTCTAAGGCATTTCTTCTCTCTTCTTCAGAATAGCAATAAATCGTTTTCTTTTTATTGCGAACCCTAAAGAGTGGCGTTTGTAAAATATATAAATGGCCTTCTTTTATAACCTCCGGAAAAAACTGAAGAAAGAATGTAATCAGTAGTAATCTAATGTGCATACCATCTACATCGGCATCTGTTGCGATAACAATGTTATTATAACGCAAATCTTCCATAGATTCCTCTATATTTAGAGCAGCCTGTAAGAGATTAAACTCTTCATTCTCATACACAATCTTTTTACTTAAGCCATAACTATTTAAAGGCTTTCCTTTAAGGCTAAATACGGCTTGTGTGTTTACATCTCTACTTTTCGTAATACTTCCAGATGCACTATCTCCCTCTGTAATAAAAAGAGTTGATTCTAAATTACGCTGTTTTTTTGTGTCACCTAAATGAATTCTGCAGTCACGTAATTTTTTATTATGCAGGTTTGATTTTTTTGCTCTGTCTTTGGCTAATTTCCTAATACCAGACAACTCTTTACGCTCCCGTTCTGCCTGCATAATTTTACGCTGTAAAACCTCAGAAACACTAGGGTTTTTGTGCAGAAAATTGTCTAATTGCGTTTTTAGAAAATCATTAATATAGGTACGTACGGTTGGCAAACCACCTCCCATATCTGTAGAGCCAAGTTTGGTTTTTGTTTGACTTTCAAAAACAGGTTCCATCACTTTAATACTAATGGCGCTAACAATAGATTTTCTAATATCACTGGCTTCATAGTTTTTACCATAAAACTCTCTGATGGTTTTCACCAAACTCTCCCTAAAGGCTGCTTGATGGGTACCACCTTGAGTAGTGTTTTGTCCATTGACAAAACTATGATACTCTTCACTGTATTGGGTTTTACTATGTGTTATAGCAACTTCTATATCGTTGCCTCGCAAATGTATAATTGGATACAGCATGTCTTCTTTAGACATGTTGTCTGCCAGTAAATCTTTAAGTCCGTTTTCACTAAAGAACTTTTCTCCATTAAAATCTATGGTTAACCCAGGATTTAGATAAACGTAGTTTCTAAGCATTTTTTCAACATACTCATTACGGTATTTAAAGTTTTTGAAAATAACTTCGTCTGGAATAAAAACAACTTTTGTTCCTTTACGCTTACCTGAATCCTCTACTGAACTGTCGTGCTTTAATTCTCCCTGAGAGAATTCGGCATATTTAACTTTATTCTCTCTAATAGATTCTATCTTAAAATAAGAAGACAAGGCATTGACTGCCTTTGTACCTACCCCATTTAAACCTACAGATTTTTTAAAGGCTCGAGAATCATACTTCCCTCCTGTGTTCATTTTTGAAACCACATCAACTACTTTCCCTAAAGGAACGCCACGACCAAAGTCACGAACACGTACTTCTTTATCTTTAATTCTAATTTCGATGGTCTTTCCAGCACCCATCACAAATTCATCGATACTATTATCTAAGACCTCTTTTAATAATATATAGATACCGTCATCTGGTGAAGAACCATCACCCAGCTTTCCAATATACATACCAGGACGCATACGAATATGCTCTTTCCAGTCGAGGGATCGAATATTATCTTCGGTATATTTTGTGTCTGCCATAAAATCGCGTGAATAGTTGTTAAATATACCCTTTACAAGACAAAATTGAAAAATTTACAACACAAAGTAATTAACAAATACCTAGCTGAAATTGTGAACAACCTTCTGTTTTTGTTAAGAAAATATACACATTGTTTGACCTGTAGATTTAAATTAAAAATTAAAAAAAACCTTGCCATTTTCTATTAAATAACAAGGGTTTAAATTCCTATATTTTAAACTAGTTCTATACGTTAAATCTAAAGTGCATTACATCTCCATCATTTACAATATATTCTTTTCCTTCTACACCCATTTTACCGGCTTCCTTTACTTTAGTTTCACTTCCAAAACTTACATAGTCATCATATTTAATAACTTCTGCACGTATAAAACCTTTTTCAAAATCTGTATGTATTACACCAGCCGCCTGAGGAGCGGTTGCACCTAAAGGAATTGTCCAGGCGCGTACTTCTTTAACACCTGCTGTGAAATAGGTTTGTAAATTTAAAAGCCTATATGCCCCACGGATTAATTTTGCTGACCCTGGCTCATCCAAACCTAAATCTTCTAAAAACATTTGACGTTCCTCAAAAGAGTCTAACTCTGTAATATCTGCCTCTGTGCCTACTGCCAAAATAACAACCTCTGCGTTTTCCTTAGCTACTGCTTGTTTTACGCTATCTACGTATGCATTCCCATGTAAAGCTGCTTGTTCATCTACATTACAAACATACATAACGGGCTTGTCTGTAATAAACTGTAAAGGGGTCACAAACTCTTCTCTGTCTTTATCGGATATGTCTATGGCTCTCAGAGACACACCTTGCTCTAGGCTGTCTTTAATTTTAACTAATACTGCCTCTTCTTTTTGCGCTTCTTTATTTCCTGTACGGGCAGAACGCTTTACTTTTTCTAATTTTTTATCTACTGTTTCTAAATCTTTTAATTGCAATTCAATATCAATAGTTTCTTTATCTCTAATGGGGTCTACGTTTCCATCAACATGGATAATATTATCATTGTCAAAACAACGCAACACATGCAAAATAGCATCTGTCTCTCTTATGTTTCCTAGAAATTGATTACCTAAACCTTCTCCTTTACTAGCACCTTTAACAAGTCCTGCAATGTCAACAATTTCAACGGTTGCAGGGATTACTTTTTCTGGGGTAACCAAATCTTCTAGCTTTATCAAACGGTCATCTGGCACATTTACAACACCAATATTTGGCTCAATGGTACAAAAAGGAAAGTTTGCGCTTTGCGCCTTGGCGTTAGACAAACAATTAAAAAGGGTTGATTTACCAACATTGGGTAATCCTACAATTCCGGCTTTCATAGTTAAAATGTATTAAAATGCGTGCAAATATACCTCTTTAGCAGAAATTTAAACACCAAAATAGTATTCTGTTTACTTAAATCTTATTTAGGGGTACATATAGAATTAACACCAACAAAATTGTTGCTTTGTAAGGCCATAGCTAAAGGTTTAAACCTTGATGTGTTTTCTTTAATAAAAGCAAAAAAAAGAGCTCTGACACATATCAGAGCTCTTAGTATTTAAAAAATGAGCGGGTTATTTCTTACCGTCCATTTTGTCTTTCAATGCTTGAAGTGCAGAGTTAGCGTCACCCAGTGTAGGCTTAGATTCGTCAGACTGCTTTTTAGCTTTCTTAGCAGCTTGCTTTACGATTTTAGCTTCCTCTTCCTTATGTATCGCCATATGAGAGGCTACCACTTTCTTGAATTCTTTGTTGAATTCAATAATTTGGAATTCTATCTCCTCACCTTTTGTTACATCAGTTCCGTCTTCTTTCTCTAAGTGACGTTTTGGTACAAATGCAGTGATATCACCATTAAAGTTGATAACCGCTCCTTTGTCTACCATTTCGTCAATAGATGCTTTATGAACAGATCCTACAGCAAACTCAGCTTCATACTTATCCCAAGGATTTTCTGTAGTTTGTTTGTGCCCTAGGCTTAACTTGCGTCCTTCTACATCCAATTCTAACACTACCACTTCTAGGGTGTCAGAGATGTTTGTAAACTCACTTGGATGCTTTACTTTCTTAGTCCAAGAAAGATCAGAGATATAAATAAGTCCGTCAATTCCTTCTTCTAATTCAACAAATACACCAAAGTTAGTAAAGTTACGCACAATACCTTTATGAGTAGATCCTACAGGATACTTTGTTGTGATGTCTGTCCATGGGTCTGGCGTTAATTGCTTAATACCTAAGCTCATCTTACGCTCTTCACGATCCATAGTCAATACTTGTGCCTGAACTTTATCACCTACGTTTACAAAGTCTTGTGCACTACGCAAATGCGTAGACCATGACATTTCACTAACGTGGATCAATCCTTCAACACCTTCAGCAACTTCTATAAATGCACCGTAGTCTGCAATAACAACTACCTTACCTTCTACATTGTCACCAATTTTAAGTTCTTCACCAAGAGCATCCCAAGGGTGTGCGCTTAATTGTTTAAGACCTAATTGTATACGTGTTTTATCCTCATCAAAGTCAAGGATTACAACGTTTAATTTTTGGTCAAGCTCTACAATCTCGTTAGGGTGGTTGATACGAGACCAAGAAAGGTCTGTAATGTGTACCAATCCATCTACACCACCAAGATCTACAAAGACACCGTAAGAAGTAATGTTTTTAACAACACCTTCTAATACTTGTCCTTTTTCAAGCTGCCCAATGATTTCTTTTTTCTGCTCTTCGATATCTGCTTCGATAAGCGCTTTGTGAGATACAACAACGTTTTTAAATTCGTGGTTTATCTTCACAACCTTGAATTCCATTGTTTTGTTAACGTATACATCGTAGTCTCTAATAGGCTTCACATCAATTTGTGAACCTGGTAAGAACGCTTCAATTCCAAATACGTCTACAATCATACCACCTTTGGTACGACATTTAACAAAACCATTAACGATTGTTCCTTCATCGTGTGCTTTATTTACACGATCCCAAGCCATAATAGTTCTGGCCTTACGGTGAGAAAGAATTAATTGACCAGTTGCATCTTCACGCACATCAATTAAAACCTCTACTTTATCTCCAACTTTTAAACCTGGATTGTAACGGAATTCATTTAATGAAACAACACCTTCAGACTTGGCGTTGATGTCTATAATAGCATCACGGTCTGAGATATGTACCACTTCTCCTTGCACTACTTCATCATCTAAAGTATCTACAAAATTCTCCGTTACTAATTTTTCAAACTCTAATAACTTACCATCATCTACAGGATCAATTCCTTCTTCGTAGTTGTGCCAGTTAAAATCTGTTAAGAATTTTTCAGGGTTTAATTCCTTAAGAGAAGGTTCTCTTTTTGGTTTTTCAGCAGCCTCTGGGGTTGTTGCTTCTGCTGTTTCTTGAACTTCTACAGCAGGAGCTTCTACTTTTGGAGTTCTTTTTCTTGCTTTCTTAGCAGCTGGTTTTACTGCCTCGTCTTTTGCTTTTTCAGCCATTTTTCAATTTTTGTATCCTCTTGTAATGATTCTGTTTAGTAAGAAAACTACAAGATTTTACTTTGTATTCTACAAGGCTGTAATAGTCAAACGATGTACCCGTAGAAGGATTATGTTTATTTTATGTGCCCAAATTGCTATTACTACACCGTCAAAATGGGCTGCAAAAATAATTCTTTTCTTTTAATTTCCAAAGTGATAGGGTAAATAATTACAGTAGCCAAAAAGCTAACAAGACATTGCTTTTAGGACGCTCAAAAAAGGAGGCTTACAATTATACTGTTACGGTATTAAATGCGCCCAGCAATTCTGTCTTTGGCTAATTGTAGAATGACATGAAATTGGTCTTCCAAATTCATGTGGCTATTATCAATAGCAATGGCATCTTTGGCCATTACAAGAGGTGAGTCTTTACGGGTAGAATCTATATGATCTCGCTCCACTACATTGTTCAAGACATCCTCCAGAGAAACCTCATCTCCATTGGCGATGAGTTCTTTGTATCGGCGCTCTGCTCTTGTAGGGGCAGATGCGTCTAGAAATATTTTAAGCTCTGCCTCTGGAAATACTACGGTAGCTATATCACGACCATCCATAACAACACCTTTGTTTTGACCTAATTTCTGTTGTTGGCTAACCAATTTGGTGCGTACAGCAGAAATCGCTGAAATAGGGCTTACCAGAGCTGAAACCTCAAGGGTTCGAATTTGTTTTTCAACATTAGTTCCATTTAAAAAAACTTCTGCAACACCTGAACTTTCATTTTTTTTGAAATCAATAGATATATCTTTTAAGGCATTTTCTAGAGCACCTTGATCTACCTTAGCATCTTCAATAAATCCTTTTTGCATTGCAAATAACGTTACAGCACGATACATAGCGCCAGTATCTACATATATGTAGTCTAGCCAATCTGCAAGTTGTTTTGCAAGGGTACTTTTTCCGGTAGAAGAAAAACCGTCAATGGCTATGGTAATTTTTTTCATTATTGTAAATCTATGTTGAGTCCAAAAAAACTACTTGATGCAGCAGTATTGTATTTTGAAAATGAATAATTTAATCTGACTTTATTAAGCTTAATTCCAAATCCCGCACTCAAACCAGAAAATGCCCTGGTATCTATAATACGTAATTCTTCTGCGCGTCTAAAATTATAACCAAACCGTATATTAAAACCGCTTTCAGGAAACAGTTCGATACCAAGAATAACATGACGAAATGCCTCGTCTATAAAGTTAATGTTTTCTTTAGTAACATTACCTTCCAAATCTGTAGTTTCTCTGTCTGGATTTGAAAAAGCCAAATCCCACCGCTGCATATTCTCTAAAGTAAAATGCCAACGAATTGGTATGCGTTCTAGAATTTGTGATGCCCCTAGAATGATTTCAAAAGGAAGCGGCTCAAGGTCTATATCATATGGTGTGAGTTGGGTACCTATGTTTCTAGCAACACCCGTTATTTGTAAATCCCAATCTTCATGGACATACATGATACCCAAATCTGCTGCGACTCCAAAGGAACTGTATTGTTCTAATTGAGATGATATAAACTTAATAGTACCTCCATAATGAAAATTAGTGAAAGGGATGTTACGGGCGTGCCCTACAGAAATTGCTACCTCTGATCCAGAGAAACTATTTGTAGCATTACCTTGAGAGTCGTAGCCAGCAAAATCTCCGTAGTTTATATAGGTAATACCTGCATGTATAACCTGAGTGTATCTATCCCAAGAATATGCGTAAGCTACTGTACCATAATTAACATCTGACAAATAGTTATTGTAATTGACAGACAATTGTTTATCCATCTTAGAATTAATTGCAGCGGGGTTAAATAATCCTTGAATTGGATCATAATCGTAATTGGTAACTATTTTACCTCCCAAAGCAGCTTGACGTGGGTCATTAACTAGATTCAAAAACTGGTAGGTTGAGCGCCCTCCTATTTGCCCAAAGGCAGATAAAGTTATCAGAGAGGTTACTAAAAATAAAACCTTTTGGTTCATAGATGGCGGCAAAGAATTCTTCAGTACAATAACGAGTGTAAGTATACTTTATTTTCAACAGAAAATAAAAGAGTTTTACAATTAAAAACAGCTAGAAAATATACCCTAGCTGGTTTTAATAATCATCTTATAGTTTTTTAGCATCTTTCACCCTTTCTTTGGTTAAGGCAAAGGCTAAAACATCACTCATTTCTCTTACATAATGAAAGGTTAAGCCTTTTAGATATTCTGGTTTAATTTCATCTATATCTCGTTTGTTTTCCTCACACAGCAAAATTTCTTTAATACGTGCTCTTTTGGCTGCAAGTATTTTCTCTTTTATTCCTCCAACAGGTAATACTTTACCACGAAGAGTAATCTCTCCTGTCATGGCCAAACTCTTCTTTACTTTACGCTGGGTAAATAATGATACCAATGAGGTTAACATGGTAATTCCTGCACTTGGGCCATCTTTTGGGGTAGCTCCTTCAGGCACATGGATGTGTACATTGTACTTTTCGAAAACTTCTTGTTTAAGACCAAGTTTCTCTGCGTTAGATTTTATGTATTCTAAGGCAATAGTGGCAGATTCCTTCATAACCTTACCCAGGTTTCCTGTCATATTAAGTGTGCCTTTACCTTTACTAATTGTAGATTCAATAAACAAAATATCTCCCCCAACACGAGTCCAAGCAAGACCAGTGACAACACCTGCTACCTGGTTGTTTTCGTATTTATCTCTCTCCAATCTTGGAGCTCCTAATATCTCAATAATATCTTCATTGCTTATCTTAATGTTGTAAGGCTCCTCCATTGCAATTTTCATAGCAGCATAACGTACTGTTTTTGCAATTTGCTTTTCTAGACCACGAACACCGCTTTCTCTAGTATAGCCTTCCACAATTTTTTCTAGTTGGACCTTACCCACTGTAAGATGCTCTTTGGTTAGTCCATGCTCTTTTAATTGCTTTGGTAGTAAATGCTGCTTGGCTATTTCAACTTTTTCTTCAATGGTATACCCAGTAACGTTAATAATCTCCATACGGTCTAAAAGTGCCGGCTGTATGGTACTTAAACTATTGGAGGTTGCAATAAACATTACCTTAGACAGATCATATCCTAGTTCTAGAAAGTTATCATAGAAAGAACTGTTTTGCTCAGGATCTAACACCTCTAAAAGTGCAGAAGAGGGATCTCCTTGACTTCCTATAGAAAGCTTATCGATTTCATCTAGTACAAAAACTGGATTGCTTGTTCCTGCTTTTTTAAGACTTTTTATAATACGCCCCGGCATAGCTCCAATATAGGTTTTACGATGTCCTCGGATTTCGGCTTCATCTCGTAAACCGCCCAAAGAAATACGTATGTACTCTCTACCAAGTGCCTCGGCTACAGATTTTCCTAATGAAGTTTTACCAACTCCTGGAGGCCCGTACAAACAAATAATGGGTGATTTCATGTCGTTACGTAATTTTAAAACGGCAAGATATTCTATAATGCGTTTTTTAACATCATCAAGACCATAATGATCTCTATCTAATATTTTCTTGGCGCGTTTTAAATCAAATTTATCTTTACTGAATTCATTCCAAGGCAATTCTAAAAGAAGGTCTAAGTAATTTTTCTGAATACTAAACTCTGCAACCTGAGGATTTAAGCGTTGCATTTTAGACAATTCTTTGTTGAAATGTGCTGCGGTGTCTTCATTCCATTTTTTTGCCTTACCGCGCACTCTCATAGCCTCTATCTCAGCTTCAGATGTACTTCCTCCTAATTCTTCCTGAATGGTTTTCATTTGCTGATTCAAGAAATACTCACGCTGCTGTTTGTTGATATCATTGTGCACCTTGGTATGGATGTCTTTTCTTAGAGAGAGTTTCTGCAACTCCATATTCATGTACCTGAGTGTTTCTAGAGCTCTTTCTTGCAAGTCATTTATTTGCAATAGTTTCTGCTTTTCTGCAACAGATATATTTAAATTAGAAGAAACAAAGTTGATTAAAAATGAAGGACTCTCTATGTTTTTTATAGCAAAAGATGCATCGCTAGGAATGTTAGGACTGTCTTTGATTATAGCCAATGATTTCTCTTTAATAGTCTCTACAATTACCAAAAACTCTTCATTGTCTTTTGCAGGTCTAGCCTCCTCTACAGCTCTTACCGTTGCAGTAAGATAAGGCTCTGTGGTAATCACCTCTGCCACTTGAAAACGTTTTTTACCCTGTATGATAACCGTAGTATTCCCATCAGGCATTTTTAGCACCTTTAAAATCTTAGCTACCGTACCAATGGTATTAATATCTTCAATGCCTGGATCTTCTTCCCCTTCCTCTTTTTGAGAAACAACACCAATGATTTTACCTTCTTTATTAGTTTGATTTATTAGCTTAATAGACTTATCTCGCCCTGCCGTTATTGGCACTACAACTCCT
>Ga0209193_1000236_pt1 | contig 40122 bp, 31 predicted proteins | sample COGITO_mtgs_1003_FD_185515 | JGI IMG/M metagenome (GOLD analysis project Ga0209193, IMG submission 185515) | Pelagic marine microbial communities from North Sea - COGITO_mtgs_100330 (SPAdes) (version 2) | ecosystem: Environmental > Aquatic > Marine > Epipelagic ...
TTTTTCATTCCGAAATTTTAAATGTTTGTTGAGAATTTAACCTTCTCTTTAATATATTATTATCACTTTTGAACAAATGTACATTTTTCAATGGAATTAATTACTTTTGTTGTACTAATAATGTGCCATTTCACAAAAAACCAATACATCTCATAAATGCATTACTCCAAACAATTTTTTATTGCACTTGTCTTTGTTTCAAGCATGGCTTTTGCCCAACAAAAAAAACAGTATAAAGTAAACACTATAGCCTTCTATAACGTTGAAAATCTATTTGATACAGAAAACGACCCTATCACCTATGATGATGATAGAACTCCAGATGGTAAAGACCACTGGACAGATGAAATATACCAAGCCAAACTTAAAAACATGGCCAAGGTTATTAGTGAAATTGGTGCAGATGTAACGGGCACAGCACCAGCAATCGTTGGCCTTTGTGAGACAGAGAATAGAAAAGTACTAGAAGATCTTGTTAATCAAGAATCTCTAATTGGTAAAGAGTATGGCATTGTACAGTTTGACTCCCCAGACAGAAGAGGAATTGATGTAGCCCTGATTTACCAGAAAAAATTATTTACTCCAACAAACTATAAAGCACATGAGCTTTTAATTTACGATAATGTAGACCCTACCAAACGTATTTTCACTAGAGATCAATTAGTGGTAAGTGGCATGCTAGATGGAGAAAAAATGCACTTTATTGTTAACCACTGGCCCTCAAGAAGCGGCGGGGAGGCAAGATCAAGGCAAAAAAGAATTAGCGCAGCAAAACTCAATAAGCACATCATGGATTCTATTTTTGTGCAAGAGCCGTATGCTAAAATTATCACCATGGGAGACTTTAATGATGACCCAACAAGCCCTAGTGTTAGAGATGTATTAAAGCCAAAAAAGAAAAGAGAAAATGTAGGCACAAAACAACTTTTCAACCCTATGGAAGAAATGTTTAAAAATGGCCTAGGTACCTTGGCTTGGAGAGATGGTTGGAATTTATTTGACCAAATGATTCTCTCCTCAGAATTCACCAAGAAAGACTACACCTCCTATCGTTTTTATAAGGCAGGAATCTACAACAAATCATACCTGGCAAACTCAAAAGGGCAGTACAAAGGATATCCTTACAGAAGCTTTGGTAACGGATCTTTCACTGGAGGATATAGCGACCACTTTCCAGTGTTTGTATACCTTGTAAAAGAGCAGTAATATATAGGTTATCTCTCTTATTAGCGCATAAAAAAAGGCCACTACATGTAGTGGCCTTTTTTTATGTAATCTAAGGCTTTACAACCAGCTTGCCCAAGGAATTCTGCTTAGTAAAAGCACAAGTGCAACACCATAAAATATAGCAAGCATTTTAAATTTTGGGCCAGAGGTTAATTTCTTTTTATGTTTAGAGTACCCTATGGTTATAAACACTGCAGTAAGTAGCATTACCGTTGGGTGCTCTATAGCATACAGCCGCAAGGTACTATCTTTCATAACAGTTGCCATACCATTGTTTGAAATAGATTGCAGCCCTAGTGGAGATACAAAAAACAACACAAGGCCAATTAAAAACTGTAGGTGTGTGACTATTAAAGCAAATAAAGAGAGTCTAAAATCTTTATAGCTGTATTCTTTGTTTGTAAAAAAACTGTACAGGGCATTAAGGGTTGCAAAAATAACAACGAGCACTACCAAGTAGGCCCAATAAGAATGCAAGTATTTGATAGCTTGATACATGAATAGAAATTTAAATTTATAAAAGTAAATGTACTAAAAAACAAAAGAGCCATCACAAAAGTGATGGCTCTTTAAAATACTAATTGATACTAAGAATTAGAAATTATAACGTACACTTGCGTTATATGTTCTTCCATTTCCAAGGCCAATTCCAAAGTTATCTTGTCTTGTGATGTAATCTTCATTAAGAGCATTGTACATATTTGTTCTTAATGTAAGTTTGTTACCACCAAACATGAACTTGTAAGTTAATCCAAGGTCAAATAACCCGAATCCATCGATTCTATCAGACTGAGCTCTTTCTCCAGCTTGAGCGGCCTCAACAACATCATCTGCATCAATTGCTGCATATAAATCTGTGTAGATGTTGTAATCTGCATCAAAGCTAAGACCATCACAAATGTTCCAAACAACTCCTCCACCAAATGATGTTTGAGGGGCTCTACCTACTTTTACGCCAGATAAAGTTAATGTGTTTTCATCTAACTCAATAAAATCAAGTGTTTCATTGTTTTGACGTGTAAAAGGAGTTTCTCCATCATACTTCCAGTTTCCGATAGACCCATACCCTCTCCATCTTAGAACGTCTGAATCCATACGGTATTCAAAGTCAAATTCTAATCCTTGATGAATTTGTGTTACGTCTGTAAAACGGTCTGTAAAGAATACATCTGCTCCGTTTTCATCTGTAGTTTGACCTCCAGTTGAAACAAAACGGTTACCCCAGTCTGTTCTGTAGATATCTACATTGATACGAAGGTTTCCTTTATTGTATCGGTATCCAGCTTCATAACTTAATACTTCCTCGTTTTCAATTTCTGGAGACACGATAGCATTAGAGTTTCTAATGTCTGCAAAAATATTGTCTAGATATGGTTGACGTGAGTAAAATCCTCCGTTTACAAAGAATGTACTAGCCTCATTAGGAGAATATCCTAAACCTCCCTTAAGGTTGTATCCTAGTTTGCTGATTTTCTCAGACTCCCCAAGACCATCTAAAGCAATACCATCACCACCATCACGCTCTGCACCTCTAAAACGTCCCGTTCTTTGGAAAGACTGCGTTGAAACAGCTCCTTGGAAAAATGCAGAGAAATGATCTGTAGCATATTCAGCTTGACCAAAAGCACCAATATAGTTTATGTTTTCGCTGTAGTCAAACTGTGTGCGGTTGTCTTCGTCTGCAGAGTTAAACAGTGCAGCCCATGGATCTGCCTCAAACTCTTCAGTAAAAGTGTAATCATCTGGTCTGTCTGTTCTAAAGTTATCGACCCATCCGTTAAGACCTAACAAATCGTTTACTTGTCTAAAGTGATCTCCTGTGTACATTCTTGCATCTACACCAACACTTAAATCCCAATTTTCATTAGCATCATAGTTTAAGTTACCCAAGAATCCATACCAGTTGTGGTTGTTTACAGAAGATCTTCTGATGTAAGAATCTCCGAAGTTACCATTTCCGTTTGCATCTGCATTGGCAATGTTATTTGCACGTATAGACTCAAAGTCAATCTCTGATCTAGCATTATCTGTACCATCGCTAAAACGAACTCTGTTTGACCCACTACCTAGACCTCCTGTACCACCACCGCGGCCCCAAGAAGCATATAATACTGCAGAAAGATCTACTTTGTCGTTAATTTGGTAATCCCAGTTTAAGTTAGCAACTGGCTTATGGTAATAGTTACGTCTTTCTGTGTAACGTTGCCCATCCAAAAATCCAGAATTTGGATTGTATTTGTTTCCGTATTGCTCATAAACACTTCTGTTTTGAGAAAAGTTTTGGTCATGAAATTGTGGTGCACCTGTAAGTAAAAAGTTAAATACACTTTTATCACTTGCTTTGTACCCAACAGAAATCATATATGTTTGACCTCCGCCTTGTGTACCTTCAGCCCATTTTCTGTATCCTTGCCAGTGGTCTAATAATACTGAGAATCCCCAACCTTTTTCATTCATTCCTGAGTTGTAGTTCATCGTTGCTTTTGCGTAACTATCGTTACCACCTAAAAAGCGTACAAAACCACCTTCTTTTTTATCTGTAGTTTTAGATACAATGTTTACCGTACCACCAACAGAAGAAATAGCAAGTTTTGATGCTCCTAAACCTCTTTGTACTTGTACTGCATTTGCAACATCACTCATTCCAGACCAGTTAGACCAGTACATTTTGCCATCTTCTTGTCCGTTAATTGGTTGCCCATTTAACAAGAATGCAGTATTTGTGTCGTCAAACCCACGTAAAAATATTTGGCTATCTCCAAAACCACCCCCCTGATTTGCTACATACACAGATGGTGTATTTTTCATAGCCTCTGTAAACTCAACGTTACCTGCGGCTTTAGTAGAAATCTCCTCAGCTCTAATGGTAGATACTGCAACAGGAGTTCTTCTTCCTTCTGCAATTTGAATGACTCCAGAACCAATAAGAATTACCTCATCCAAAGATGCTGCAGCTTGGCTTACTGAAATAGACCCAAGTGCAAGAGTTTCTCCAGACAATGTGTAAGAAACTGTTTTTGTTTGGTATCCAACATAGCTAAGCTCAAGTGCTCCTTGGCTATTTGCTACTGTAATACTGAAGTTTCCGTCAAAATCTGTTACAACTCCATTGTTTGTTCCAGCCTCAATAACGTTAGCTCCAGGAAGTGGCCCGCCTAGGTCCATATCCATAAGACTACCAGTAATGGTACCTTGTCCAAAGGCAGTGAAACCGCCTAGCATTATTAATAAAAGTAAAAGTTTTTTCATGTGTTTGTTTTTAATGAATAAAAGTTTTTGCGAAAGTACACCAAATTGTATGATTCTCCTATTTCTAATGTTAAGAAAACATCAAAGTAACTTCTAAATAAAATTACAATTAATTAAAGTAGTTGCCTTAGGGGAATATGAATAATTAATAACAAGGTTATCAACACTTTGTACTAAAATTTGCACTAAAAAGAGATGCCGTCTAATTGTTCTTTAATGGTGGCAATGTAAGAAAAGTAATCTTCGTGAAACTCGCTAGAGAGCGGCTTTGAAGCTGGCAGATCTTGTTTAAAAGGGTCTACTTGTCTTCCGTTTTTCCAAAAACGATAACAAACATGAGGACCTCCAGAATTGCCCGTCATACCAACCCAGCCAATCACGTCTCCTTGTCTTACAAAATCTCCCACACGCACATTGTACTTCTTCATGTGCAGGTATTGTGTTTCATAGGTGCTGTTATGTCTAATTTTTACATAAATCCCGTTACCCCCTTTTCGTTCTGCTTTTGTAACAGTCCCGTCTGCAGTTGCTAGTATCGGAGATCCAATGTTGGCAGAAAAATCGGTCCCTTTATGCGGACGAAGTTTATAGCCATAATATTTTATTCTCCTTTTGAGATTGTACTTGGAAGAAATACGACTAAACTTTACGGGCGCTTTTAAAAATGCGCGTCTAAGGTTTTGAGCATTCTCATCATAGAAGTCTAGAGAGGGAAGTTTTTCATTTTCGTAGCCAAATGCATATAATGGCACTCCCTTATGTTCAAAATAAGAAGCTTTAATTCTATGAATCCCTGCAGATATGGTATCATCAATAAACTTCTCGGTATACACTACTTTAAAACGATCCCCTTTCTGGATTTTAAAAAAATTTACCGTCCAGGCGTAAATATTGGCCAACCTATCTGTCATGGCAGGGCTTAAATTATTTTCTTCCATGGTGAGATACAAGGAGTTTTCTATCACTCCAGAGGCCTGTTTATCTACATATGTTATGGGCTTGCTTTTAGTATAAACCCTTACAGAATCAGTGAGGTCTACAACGGCAAATTGTATTTTGTTTTTCCCATACACAAAATACTGCACCCTATTGAGAGTGTCTTTAGATTTTAATACCAGGTAGGGTCTGCCCACAACCAAACGGCGCACATCAAAAGTATCTCTATGTTTTGTGGCAATATTAAATATTGTTGTATGACTAACCCCGTGACCAGTTAAAATAGCCCCAAAAGTGTCTCCGTTTTTAACAGTATCTCTAACTGCATTAAACTGGTTTAAATCAAACCCATATGCTATTGCCGGTTTTTGAATTTCTTGGGGTTTTTCTTGGTTTTTCTGTGAGGTAGTATCACCACAGGCAATGAAAACAAATAGCAGCCCAAGAAAGATGGCAAAGCGCTTCAATGATTGTATTTTTAGATGGTATCTTTTATACATTTTTTCCCCAATCTACTAATTCTTGATCGCTCCAAACTTCAGGAAAAAAGACTCTTTTTTGATATTTTGGTAGCATGTATTTTGTCCAGTCACTACCCCCAGTGGCCTCTAATGCTTCTTGATTTTCGCCCCCGCCAATATAATATCTTGCAGCATTATAATGGGCCATTACCCATGTAATATTTACCGTGTAATCAAAATGACGCATGGCCTTTAAAAGATCTGGATCCTGCTTAACCTCCTTGGGGAGCCCCTTAAATTTTGCGTACAAATTTATGGTATTATACTCTTGGGTAAAGTCTATAAATTCTGAGTGATACCGTTTCTCAAATGAAGAAAGCAAGTACGATTTCTCTCCTGTTTTAAAATCTTTGCCGGCAGCTTGCCAGTATAAGTGCTCAAGAGCGTGTTCATAAGAGGTGTTTCTGTCTATAGTATCTCTATATCTAGCATCAATTAGGTTTATTAAATCTGTAGATGCAAATTCAATTTTTCTGTACTGTGCGCTCTGAAATCCACTGGCGGGAGTAAGCGTTGTTCTAAATTTCATGTACTGTGCTCTATCCATTCCTTCACGCATGATATTAAAGGAAGAGGTAAGCATATCAAAGTAACGGCTCACACGCATTAGCTTTTCACAAAAGAAGGCGGCCGTTAGGCTTGTGTTTTTAGAGACCTGCTGTATTTCCCAGAGTATCATCTTAAACAAAAGTTCATTTACTTGATGGTACATAATAAATACCATTTCATCTGGCAGATTGGTGCGCTGGGTTTGAAGCTCTAGTAACGCATCTGTTTGTATGTAGTCCCAATACGTGATTGGCGTGGAGTGCAACAAGCCCTCTAAGTGGGTGTCTAGATCTTGACCTATTTCCCCAAACTTAGCTTCAAGTTGTTGTAATAATTCTTTGGTTTTTGATGTAAGTTCCATAGGTAGGTGTTATTGAGGAATAATTTTAAACTGGTGTTTAAGCCCCTTGTACTGTGTTAGTGTTGCCTTTAAAGATCCTATTATCAAATCTGCTTTTATAAGAATGGGCATTTTATTATCGTCATCTGTTACCCAAACGGTTAAACTTTCCTCCTCTTCAAAAACGCGGCCAGATTCAACATAGGGTCTAAATATCATCGTAGGCACTTTTCCAAAGGTAGTTTTTAAGGTTTCTCTACCCAAAAATTTAAGCCTGAATTTATAATTCCCCCGGTCAAAAAACATGTTCATGTCAACCTGGTCACCTTGTTTGATGTTTTTTGTGTCCAACCGATTACGCAAATAATAAAAAGAAGATACCATGTCTTGCACATTGGCCAAAAGGGCTACCTCATCAACTGTATTGTATTTGTTGTTGGTGACAATTGCTTTTTGAGTGTCATAATTAAAATCTATGACCAGGTCTTTAGTGTATCCACCTTCATCAATCTTTCGAATAAAACGGTATGGAATATCTAATACTTTATCTATGTAAGACTCATAATAATCATCAACATTAAAGAGTAGTTTTGTTATTCCTGTGGTATGTCCCTCTCCCTGTACATGGAAAACCTCTTTGTTATTTAAAACAGCATCTTCTACTTTTAAGGTAGCATACCCCGCGGTGATAGGACCATAGTGTATCCTAAATTTAAACCACTCTCCATCACCATAGGCTTTTTCTTGAGCACAAAGCAGGGAAGTAAAACAAACTAAAATTAGGAATGTTATCTTTTTCATTAGGTATGATCAAAAGCGATATATTCTTACATACAAAAGCTGTTCCATTTTTTCTTCTAAAATATTAAAGCCAACTTTTAAAATAATCTTCGTCAGCAATTTCCATGGCCTCTTGGGTAACCATAAGCGGCTTAAAGGTGTCTACCATTACGGCCAGTTCATCACTTCCTTTTTTGCCAATACTTCGCTCTGCTGCTCCTGGGTGCGGTCCATGAGGAATTCCCGCTGGATGAAGGGAGATATGTCCAGCATCGATGTCATTTCTGCTCATAAAGTCTCCAGCTACATAGTACAAAACCTCATCACTATCTATATTGCTATGATTGTAAGGAGCTGGGATACTTAGCGGATGATAATCATACAAACGTGGGCAAAAAGAGCAAACCACAAAAGCATCAGTCTCGAAGGTTTGATGCACTGGTGGTGGTTGATGAATACGCCCAGTTATTGGCTCAAAATCATGAATAGAAAAAGCATATGGATAATTATACCCATCATAACCAACAACATCAAAAGGATGGGAGGCATAGACCATTTCTATTATCTGATCATTCTTTTTTACTTTGATTAAAAAATCACCTTTGTGGTCATTGGTTTCCAGCTCATTAGGGACTCTAATATCTCGCTCACAAAAAGGCGAATGCTCAAGGTGCTGTCCAAACCAATTACGGTATCTCTTAGGGGTATATATTGGTCTTCCTGACTCTACAATAAATAGCCTGTTGTCTTGTGTGTCAAAATCTATTTGATAGATTACACCTCTAGGTATTAACAAATAATCTCCATATTTAAAGTCTAGATTTCCTAAATGTGTACGAAGCTTCCCTGAGCCTTTGTGTACAAATAAGAGCTCATCTGAGTCTGTGTTTTTATAGAAATAATCTGTCAATGATTTTTTTGGTGCCGCCAAAATAATAGTACAATCACTATTGGTTAGCACGGCTTTGCGACTCTCTAGATAATCATTTTGAGGAGCTATCTGAAAGCCTCTAAAACGGTAGGATTGGATATTATTTTGTTTGGCAATTTTTGGCGCAACACTGTATTGATTTTTTATTGCCTTGACCATCGTGGGTCTATGGACATGATAACTATTGGTGTACATCCCGTCAAAACCAATGGTGCCAAATAATTGTTCACTGTATAGAGAGCCATCTGGTTTACGAAATTGAGTGTGTCTTTTGGGCGGAATTTTACCTAAGGAATGATAACGTGGCATAGATCAGTTTTTGGTGTTACACAAATATCGTAAAAATTGAGCAAGCAACCTTTGTAGTAGGCTTATTAAAATTTAAACCCTACACAAACGTACAATTCTCCCACTTCACGCTCTGGAGCATACGCATATTTAAGCTCCAAAGGACCCAGAAAGGTGTTCAAACCATAACCAACACCAATACCTGTATATGGCATGGCTTTTAACCAATCATCTTTTTGAAAAAGTGCATCATCTACATTTGCAATATTTGTAAAAAGACTTAAGTGGTGGTTTTTTATTATTTCATAATCTATTGTGATGCTTGATTTTAAATACGTATCGCCCCTCAAACTCAGTGCCTCATACCCATAAAAAGGCAGTATATTATTAACCTCTTTAAATCCATATCCCCCGAGCATAAAATCTAAAGAAGTGGTACTAGAGCTCCCTATTTTAAAACCAGTTTCTGCAGTAAATATCCCTGTTAATTTACCAAAAAACGTTTTTGCATATCCCGCATTTGCTTTAAGTATTGTAAAGGGTTCGAAACTGCTGTTACTCCCCTGAGAAAAAAGATATAAATGGGTGTCTGCCTGAAAAACAACTCCTTGTTTTGGGAAAAATATATTGTCATAGGTGTCATACTTTATATACCCAAAGGCGCTAAAGTAGTTGGTGTTTTCAAAGATGGTTCTAGGCACATTATCTACATCTGTGCCAATGGTTTCAGATAGGTATCTTAAAAATTTATGTTCTACTCCAATGCCCAATAAAAAAATACGATTAAAAAGCGTTTCTCCATAAACTTGATTTGTTAAATCACTGTATTGGAAATCTATTTTATTTACAGGAAACTCAGAGGTGGTGTTAATATCATTTGCTATAAAATCTATGGAGACATTTTTGTCAAAAAAATCATACGATGAGTTAAAACCAAGACTCCAATAAAAACCCTTATCTATATAATAGTTGAAGTTATACCTCAGGTTATCTCCCACAACAACATCAAGAGAGGCAATATCATTATTTGTTAAAAATTGTTTTTTGGTAATATTTAAAAGTACCCCAGTTTCATACAATGGGTCATAATGTGCCCCTAATCTAAGCTCCATGTTAGACTTATTTTCAAGCACTTTAAAAAGTACCGTGTATTGATTAAACTGGTCTTTTACAAACCTGTAATCTATATCATCAAAGTTTTTTGTTGCAGAGAGGTTATTTACCCCTTCATTAAAAGAAGAATAACTAACCTCAGATGGAGTTTTTAGCTTTAACTTTCCTAAAATATAAGCATCTGTATATTGCTGGTTTCCTTCTATGATTACTTGCTTTATATATAGATCTTCTCTGGCATTAGGCACCGGTTTTATAGGCGCTCTAGCAGTTTGGTGTCGGGCAATGCTATCTAACTTTTCGGCTACTTGGTTGGCGGCGTCAAAGCCTGCCTTAACAATGCTTTTTGCGTCATCAAAAGACACTACAGAAAACTCCTCTATGTCTGGTTTTATATACACATCTGTGGCTTTAATCTTATCTTGCATTTGTTTTACGGCAGTGTAGTTGTTTACCTGTAAAACAAGGTCTAGTGCAGAGGTGAGGTCTTCCTTTTTCTTGATCCCATCCTGCACGTCAACACCAATGATAACATCAACTCCTTTGGTCCTGAGTTCATCTATAGGGTAATTATTTACAATACCACCATCAATTAAAGTCATCTCATTAATTACCACAGGATTAAATAAAGTAGGAAGTGCTCCACTGGCAGATACAGCTATTGGCAAATACCCGTTTTCTAGCAAGACCATTTCTCCATTTTCTGCATTAGTAGCAACACAAAAAAATGGAATAGGCAATTTGCTAAAATCTGTTAAGTGATTTACATGACTGGTCAGTTTTGAAAATAGGTTGTAAATGTTTTGCCCATTAGAGAGCCCGGTAGGAAATGAAATTTGAAAATCATCAAAGGGAAGTGTTAGCGCGTATTTTATACTTTCATCTTTTTCATTGAAGGTCTTGGCTCTTCTAGGAACATCGTCTTGAATTAATTTAGGAAAATCTACTGTCTTAAACATCAAGTCTAATTGGGAGGCTGTATAGCCTGCAGCATAAAGTGCTCCTACGATAGCTCCTGTGGAGGTTCCAGCAATATAGTCTATTGAAACCCCAGCCTGCTCTATGGCTTTTAAAACACCAATGTGTGCGAACCCTTTTGCTCCACCTCCACTGAGCACTAGCCCTACAGATATATCCTTGTTGCTTTTGGTTAAGAAATCACTAATTTGAGAAAAACTCAGAGTTGTGAAAAAAATAAAAAAAGTACATAATAGGTGCCTCATGGGTGTTTGCTAGTTTTTTTCTTTTGTTTGTGTGTTGTTAAAATGCACTCTAATTTTTTTGGCTCTACTGGCGCCTATTACCTTTGTTAAATCTTCAAAAGAGGCCTCCCCGATACGTTTGGTGCTTTTAAAAACCCTTAAAAGGTCAATAACTGTTTTCTCGCCAATACCATCAATGGTTTCTAGGGCAGTATTTAAGGCTTCTTTACTTCTTTTCTGCCTATGAAATGTAATTCCAAAACGGTGTGCTTCGTTTCTTAATTGTTGAATAATCTTTAATGTTTCAGACTTTTTATCCAAATACAAGGGTATAGGGTCATCGGGGTAGAACAATTCTTCTAACCTTTTTGCAATGCCAATAACAGCTATTTTACCTCGCAAGCCAAGATCGTCAAGGGCTTTTAAAGAGGAAGACAATTGCCCTTTCCCGCCATCAATAATAATGAGCTGCGGCAAGGACTGATCTTCTTTTAGTAAACGCTTGTATCGCCTAAAAACAACCTCCTCCATGGAAGCAAAATCATCTGGGCCCACCACCGTTTTAATAGCAAACTTGCGGTAGTCTTTTTTACTTGGCTTGCCGTCTTTAAAAACCACACAAGCGGCAACGGGATTGGTTCCTTGAATATTACTATTATCAAAACACTCTATATGGCGAGGCTCTTTAGAGAGGCGTAAATCTTTTTTCATTTGCGCCATAATCCTGTTTGCATGTCTAGATGGATCTACAATTTTGGCCTGTTTGAAGCGCTCCATTCTAAAATATTTGGCATTGCGTGTTGAGAGCTCCAAAATTTTCTTTTTATCTCCTAATTTAGGAATATGAAGCTTTATCCCAGCCTCAACGTTAATAGTGAAGGGCACATACACCTCCTTGGATTGAGAGTTAAATCTTTGGCGCAGCTCCACAACACTAAGCTCTAATAACTGGGCATCTGTCTCGTCTAATTTTTTCTTTATCTCTAGGGTGTGACTCCTAATGATTGAGCCAAAAGAAAGCTGTAGAAAATTAACATACCCATAACTCTCATCGCTAATGACACTAAAGACATCTACATTATTAATGTTTGGGTTTACTATCGTAGACTTACTTTGATAATTTTCTAGCGTTTCTATCTTCTCTTTTATGCGCTGGGCGTCTTCAAATTGCAAATTAGTAGCATATTGCTGCATTTGCTTTTTAAAGCCTCCTAAAGACGCTTTGAAATTTCCTTTTAATAGATTCCTAATAGCATCAATGGCCTCATTATAGGCTATTTCAGAATGTAGGTTTTCACAAGGACCTAGGCAGTTTCCTAGATGGTACTCAAGACAAACTTTGTACTTTCCATTGGTTATTTTTTCAGGAGCCAAATCATAGCTGCAGCTGCGCAAAGGGTATAGCCCCTTTATTAGATCTAAAAGGGTGTGTACTGTTTTAAAATTAGTGAAGGGCCCAAAGTACTCGCTGCCATCTTTGATGAGTCTGCGAGTAGAAAACACCCTTGGAAAACGTTCTTTTTTAATACAAATCCAAGGATAGGTTTTATCGTCCTTTAGCAGGATATTATACTTGGGTTGGTATTTTTTAATAAGGTTGTTTTCCAGCAACAGTGCATCTGTCTCTGTGGCAACCACAATGTGTTTTATGTCAACAATTTGTTTAACAAGTATGCGCGTTCGAGCAACTTCATGGGTTTTATTGAAATAAGAACCCACCCGTTTTTTTAAATTTTTTGCTTTACCGATGTATAAAAGTTGCCCGTCTTTATCATAATACTGATACACACCAGGGGTTTGGGGTAGGGTAGAAACTTGTAGCGCTACAGGTGCTTGTGCCATAGGGTAAAGATAAAAGCATTTTATGATAATGACAGGTATTCTTTAACGAAATTAACCCATCTATTTTTTAACTCCAGTGAATGGCTTAATTGAAAATTAAAGCTGATTTTTTAGTACATTGCAACAACCAAGATACCATAGATGAACATTGCTATTCTTTCTCGATCAGAACAACTCTACTCCACAAAAAGCCTTTTAAAATCAGCAGAGGTTCAAAATCATGATATAGAAATCATTGATCCCGCTTATTGTAATTTAATGATTGTAAACAACAATGCTGTTGTACAATATCACGATCAAATCATTGATGATCTGGACGCTATCATTCCTAGAATTGGCGCGTCAAACACCTACAGGGGAGCCTCTATTGTCCGGCATTTTGAAGCTATGGGTGTTTTTAGTGTCGCATCCTCACAAGGTATTATTAACTCCAGGGATAAGTGGACCTGTTTTCAAATACTAGCACAAAAAGGCATTGCAATGCCTAAAACAACGCTAGGGGCATCCCCTTATCTAGAGGCTTTTGTAAAAGATTTTGGAGACCAGCCCATCATTATTAAAATGCTTGAAGGTACACACGGCCAGGGGGTTATTTTATGCGAAAACTTTAAAAATGCATTCGCTACAGCCCAGACCCTCCAAGTGGCTGGGGTTAAATTTGTAATGCAAGAATTTATTGCGGAGGCTAAAGGCACAGATATTAGAGCCTTTGTGGTGGATGGACAAGTGGTAGCATCTATTAAGAGACAATCTAAAAATGGAGATTTCAGGTCTAACCTGCATCAAGGAGGCAGTGCAAGTGGTATACAATTATCCCCCATAGAAAAGCAATTGGCAGTTGCCACAGCAAAAGCATTAGATTTACAGGTCTGTGGGGTAGATATCCTGTCTTCAAAAAGAGGTCCTTTGGTCTTGGAAGTAAACTCAACTCCTGGGCTAGAAGGTATCCAAACAGCTACTGGAGTTGATGTGTCAGGAAAAATTATAGCATTTATAGAACAACAAAAAAAATAACGCTTCTCTTTTTATGACATATAATAATACAGATCTGGTGATTCTTGGTGAAAAAATAGCCTTAGGCCAAAATAAAACCATCAATTTCAGCTTTGCAAAACTCTACACCTCTAGCAAAGTAGAAATTCCTGTTATTATACAGCGTGCTAAAACTCCGGGGCCAACGGTTCTTATCACTGCAGGCATCCATGGAGACGAAATTAACGGAGTTGAGATTGTACGGCAAATTATTGCAAAAAAAATCAATATTCCTATTTCGGGCACTACCATATGTATTCCTATATTAAACACCTTTGGGTTTTTAAGTGCAGATAGAGCTTTCCCAGACGGAAGAGACCTCAACAGGGTTTTCCCTGGCACTAAAACAGGATCGTTGGCCAGCAGAGTGGCTTATTATTTCACCAAAGAAATTCTGCCCTTTGCAGATTATTGCCTTGATTTTCATACGGGAGGTGCCCAGCGCTTTAACGCCCCACAAATACGTGTCACCCCAAAGAGCCCTGAGCTATTAAAATTGGCATCCATATTCAATGCCCCTTTTACGGTATGTGTGTCAAATATTGCAAAATCATACAGAACAACCTGTCATAAAATAGGAACTCCAATTTTACTTTTTGAAGGAGGAAAATCACAAAGCAGTAATAAAAATATTGTGACTCAAGGTGTGGAGGGAGTAATGCGTGTTTTAAACCATCTAGGGATGCTAGCCTCAAACATTGAAGTGCCTAAAAAAAAGACTCCAACTATAGTTGTTAACTCCAGTAAATGGATTAGAGCACAAAAAAGCGGGCTATTGCATCTTAAAATTCCTTGCAATAAATATGTTGAGAAAGGAGAGTTTTTAGCTACCATTACAGATCCTTATGGCACAATGCGCTTTAAGGTATTGGCGCCCAATAAAGGATATATTATTAATGTAAACCAAGCCCCTATTATTTATCAGGGAGATGCCATTTTTCATATATCTACGAAAAGTAACATCATAGAACAGGCCCTACAAGAAGACTAAAAACAATGACCAAAGAAACACTTAGACAACACTACAAAACCCTGAGAGCTTCCTTGGACACAGAAGCTGTTGCAGATCAAAGCATTGCCATTGCAAACCAGGTGTTACAATTACCCATTTGGGAGTATACCAACTACCATATATTTCTACCCATAGAAAATAAAGTAGAGGTGGATACTAGCTATTTGCTGAGTGTTTTACAAGGAAAAGATAAAAGTGTTATTCTCTCAAAATCTAATTTTGACACCCACACCATGCAGCACATATTGTTGCAAGAAAACACCCCTATTACAGTTTCAAAATTTGGCATTCCAGAACCTCAACAAGGTATAAAAGTTTTAGTCCCTAGCATAGATGTAGTTTTTGTGCCACTACTTGCTTTTGACAAAAAGGGGCATAGAATAGGGTATGGAAAAGGATTTTATGATCGGTTTTTAAAACAGTGCGCTACAGAGGCTCGATTTGTTGGACTTTCGTTTTTTGAGGCAGAGAATAAGATCCCCAGCGCCTCACATGACATTGCTCTTGATTACTGTGTCACTCCAAAAAATACCTATACTTTTTAATATTTTAAAAAAGTTTCTAGGCAAGGATCCCTTTCTACTTCGGAAATGTCTTTTTATTAAACACAATGAGCATTCCAACACCAGTGCTAATAGCTACATCTGCAACATTAAATACAGGATCAAAAAAGGTAAATCGTTCTCCTCCCCAGACAGGTATCCAGTTAGGCAACACTCTGTCGTAAAGCGGAAATGAAAGCATGTCTACAACTTTACCATGAAACAGCGTACCGTATGGCTCATCTGCAAAGGCAGTAGCAACATTGGCATAACTGGCGTCAAAAATAAGACCATAAAACACAGAGTCAATAATGTTTCCTAGCGCGCCCGCAAAAATTAAGGCAACAGCACTTAGCAGAACCCCTGCGCTTTTTTTTCTAGCACTATCCCAAAGCCAATACCCAATACCACAAATGGCAACAAGCCTAAACAATGTGAGTATTAGTTTCCCGTAGGTTCCAGGTATTTTTGCTCCCCAAGCCATACCATCATTTTCAACAAATAAAATCCTAAACCAAGAAAATACCCCTACTTCTTCATGAAGCTGAAAGGTTGTTTTGATATATATTTTAGAAAGTTGATCAATCAATAAGATCAAAACAATAAGAAGGATGGATTTTTTTAAGGTCATGGCGGGTAAATAACGTGCACAAAAATAACATTATTATTTGATTTAAAACATGGAGGCAAGCCCTCCTTTTTAGCTATTGAGAAGGGCTCAAAAGAAGATAACATGATATTTTTACACTAAAAAAGACCCTACAGTATTATAAGGTCTTTTTAAGTTAGTTTAGGCAATAAAGTAGGTTACTGCATGTTTTTTGCTTCAATACTTAAGGTTGCGTGAGGCACTAGTTTTAAACGCTCAGGATTGATTAGTTTTTTAGTAACTCTGCAAATCCCATAGGTTTTATTCTCAATTCTAATTAAAGCATTTCTAAGATCCCGAATAAATTTTTCTTGACGTATGGCTAATTGAGATGAGGTTTCTTTACTCATTACCTCACTTCCCTCATCAAAGGCCTTAAAGGTTGGAGAGGTATCATCTGTGCCGTTATTGCTATCATTCCTGTAGGCGCTTTTCATGAGCTCTAATTGTTCTTGAGCGGTTACAATTTTGTCTTTTATCAGGGCTCTAAAGGCTTCTAACTCTGCATCATTATATCTAGTTTTAAGATCTGTTGCCATAAGGATTTTATTTTATTTATTTATACTCAATTTTGTTTGGATCCCATCAAATGAAATCTCTGTCGCACTACTCATTTGAGTCTCAAATGAAAGGGTATCTGTTAGGGTTTCTTCTTTGATGTATTCAATATTTTGCTTGACAGCTGTGTCTAACTTTTCACAGGATAACAAGCTTACATGAATTCTATCTGTAACTTCAAAACCAGAATCTTTACGTAGGTTTTGGATACGGTTAACAATCTCTCTTGCTATTCCTTCGTTTTTTAATGTTTCAGAAATAGTGACATCAAGGGCAACAGTTATCCCATTGCTGTTGGCAACCAACCATCCCTCAATATCTTGAGAACTGATTATAACATCATCTAGGGTCAATGTAGTACTTTTTTCTGAAATTTTAATAGGCATTTGCCCTTCTTTTTCTAACAAATTAATTTGGTCTTGATCCAACTGCTCAATAACAGCCGCTACTGCCTTCATGTCTTTTCCAAAACGAGGTCCTAGTTTTTTGAAGTCAGGCTTAATTTGTTTAACCAATATCCCAGAATCCTGATCAATAAGGGCTATCTCCTTGACATTCACTTCACTTTTAATTAAATCGCTAACGGCTTGAATTTCTTTTCTATCTAGTTCATCTAAAACAGGTACCATGATTTTTTGTAGCGGTTGGCGTACTTTTATTTTTTCTCTTTGTCTTAATGACAAACCCAAAGAGGATATGGTTTGGGCTTTTTGCATTCTTGCCTCCAAAGCGCTATCAATTAATGCGGTATCTGCAACTGGAAAATCTGTTAAATGAACAGAGATTTTTACCTCAATTTTTGACACCACAGCCACTAAATCTTTGTAAAGCCTGTCCATGAAAAAGGGTGCTATTGGCGCCCCCAATTTGGCAACAGTATACAGGCAAGTATACAGGGTTTGGTAGGCAGATATTTTATCTTCCCCATAGCTGCCTTTCCAAAAACGTCTTCTACTTAAACGTACAAACCAGTTACTTAAGTTTTCTCCTACAAAGTTTTGTACAGCTCTTGCGGCTTTGGTAGGTTCATACTCAGTAAAGGCTTGGTCAACGGTTAAGATAAGTGTGTTGAGTTCACTTAAAATCCAGCGGTCAATTTCTGGACGTTTTTCTATAGCAATAGCTGGTTCGCTGTACGTGAAGCCATCTAAATTTGCATACAAAGCAAAGAAATTATAGGTGTTATACAGGGTGCCAAAAAACTTGTTACGCACCTCTGAAATACCATCGATATCAAACTTAAGGTTGTCCCAGGGGTTGGCGTTGCTTATCATGTACCAGCGTGTGGCATCTGGGCCATACTTTTCTAGGGTTTCAAAAGGGTCTGTGGCATTCCCTAGACGTTTGGACATTTTTTGTCCGTTTTTGTCTAAGACCAAACCGTTACTTACTACATTTTTATAGGCAACATCATCAAAAATCATGGTAGCAATAGCATGAAGTGTATAAAACCATCCACGTGTTTGGTCTACCCCTTCTGCTATAAAATCTGCTTTACGCCAGGTATTTTCTACTTTTTCTTTGTTTTCGAATGGGTAATGCCATTGAGCGTATGGCATAGAGCCAGAATCAAACCAGACATCAATTAAATCTGCCTCGCGCTTCATAGGTTTACCACTAGCTGAGACTAGGGTAATGTCATCTACAATGTTTTTATGAAGATCTACTTTGTTGTAATTTTCTTCAGAGAAATCACCCACAACAAAATCTTGGTAAATATCTTTTTCTAACACCCCTGCAGTGACAGCCTTTTGTATTTGGGTCTTCAGTTCTTCTATACTCCCAATAATGATTTCTTCTGTACCATCTTCTGTACGCCATAGAGGTAAAGGAATACCCCAATAACGTGACCGTGATAAATTCCAATCATTTGCATTGGCTAGCCAATTTCCAAAACGTCCTTCTCCAGTTGCTTTTGGCTTCCAGTTAATGGTTTTGTTTAATTCGTGCATGCGGTCTTTAAAGTGGGTCACTTTAATAAACCAAGAATCTAGAGGGTAGTATAATATAGGCTTATCTGTACGCCAGCAGTTGGGATAACTGTGCACGTATTTCTCTACTTTAAAAGCTTTATTTTCTATTTTTAACTTAATAGCAAGCTCTACATCTACAGATTTGTCTGGAGCTTGGCCATCATCATAATATTCGTTTTTTACATACTTGCCAGCAAATTCTCGCATCTCTGGTCTAAACTTTCCTTGGAGATCTACAAGTGGGACTAAGTTTTCATTGGCATCTTTTACCAACATAGGAGGTACCTGCGGAACTGCTTGTTTGGCAACCATGGCATCATCTGCACCAAAAGTAGGAGCTGTATGCACAATCCCTGTACCGTCCTCTGTGGTTACAAAATCTCCCGCAATGACCCTAAAGGCGTTTGCTGCCCCCCCCTCTGGTGTTGCGTAGTCTAGCAACTGTTCATACCTGATTTCTAATAAATCACTTCCCTTACAATGAGCAGCAATCAAAAAAGGTATTTTTTTATCTTCTTTGTTGTAATTTGATACTACAGCTAGATCTTGAGTTTGCTCGTATTTGCCGCCAAATTGTTTTGCAAGCAAGTTTTTGGCAAGAATTACATGAATTGCCTCAAAGGTGTATTGGTTATAGGTTGCAACCACCACATAATCAATCTTTGACCCAACAGTTAATGCAGTATTTGAGGGCAATGTCCAGGGAGTGGTTGTCCAGGCAAGAAAGTGAAGGTTATTGAACTTCTTTAAAAAATCTGGGAGTGAACGCTCTAATGCTTTAAACTGAGCCACTACGGTGGTGTCTGTAACATCTTGATAGGTTCCGGGCTGGTTTAACTCGTGGCTACTTAGACCGGTTCCTGCCTTAGGAGAATAAGGTTGTATGGTATACCCTTTGTATAATAAATTTTTATTGTAAATCTGCTTTAAAAGCCACCACACACTCTCCATGTATTTTGACTTATAAGTAACATAGGGATCCTGCATGTCTACCCAATATCCGTAGCTTTCGGTTACTTTGTTCCAGACATCTGTGTACTTCATCACTGCTTTCCTGCAGGCAGTATTGTAATCTTCTACAGAAATTTTAGTGCCAATATCTTCTTTGGTAATCCCAAGTTGTTTCTCTACTCCAAGCTCTATGGGGAGGCCGTGGGTATCCCAACCAGCCTTACGATCTACCTTGAATCCTTTTTGAGTTTTATAGCGGCAAAATATATCCTTTATGGCACGAGCCATTACGTGATGGATCCCTGGCAGTCCATTTGCAGAGGGAGGCCCCTCAAAAAACACAAAAGGTGTGGCTCCTTCACGAATAGAAATACTCTGCTCGAAAACGTGTTTTTCTTTCCAAAAATCGAGTATTTCTTCTCCAAGTTTTGGGAGGTCTAAGCCTTTATATTCTTTAAATTTTGTGCTCATCTTGCAAAATCGCGGTAGCGAGTGATTCAGTTTCCATAAAACAGGAAGCTTATTAGTAAAACTACGAATTGTTTAAGGCTGCAAATTTAATCAATTTTAACTAAAAAATAAATGGATTATCTTATTGAGAAATATCTATAAATATACTGTATTACTTCAGGCTTTAAAATAAGTTGCCTGGTATTTTTATGTGTAAATTCAAAAAAATAATTTGATGCTAAAAATAATTTTAGTAGCCTTAAAAAAGGGCCTATTTTTGTGATGCATAAAATCTATATTTCATGAATATATTAGTCTTAGGGTCTGGGGGTCGAGAACATACTTTTGCCTATCAATTGGCAAAAAGCAGCCGTTGTAAAAATCTTTTTGTAGCCCCTGGTAATGCAGGCACCGCATCAATTGCAACAAACATAAACCTATCTGTTACAGATTTTGAAGCCATAAAGCAATGTGTGATAAACAACAACATTAACATGGTCGTGGTAGGCCCAGAAGACCCTCTTGTACAAGGTATTGTAGATTATTTTGAGGCTACCCCTGTTTTACAAAAAGTGCAAATTATTGGCCCCTCACAAAAAGGAGCTTTGTTGGAGGGTAGTAAAGAGCGCGCCAAAGAATTTATGATGGCCCACAATATTCCAACGGCTGGGTATGCAAGTTTTACTCCTGAAACACTAGCCGCAGGAAAACAGTTTCTAGAAACCCTAAAAGCGCCTTATGTACTAAAAGCAGATGGCCTAGCTGCCGGGAAAGGGGTACTAATCATCCAAGATTTGAATGAGGCTAAAAAAGCCTTAACAAAAATGTTGGCGGGTCAATTTGGCGCAGCCAGTAATACGGTTGTCATTGAAGAATTTTTGGACGGGATAGAACTAAGCGTTTTTGTGCTCACAGATGGTAAAAACTACAAAGTATTGCCTACTGCCAAAGATTACAAACGCATTGGTGAGGGGGATACAGGATTAAATACCGGAGGTATGGGGGCTATTTCTCCAGTGCCTTTTGCAGATGATGTGCTTATGCAAAAAATTGAGCAGCGCATTGTTATACCAACAGTAGAGGGCTTGCAAAAAGAGAATATAGATTACAAGGGTTTTGTATTTATAGGTTTAATTAAAGTAGGTAATGAGCCTTTTGTGATAGAATACAATGTGCGTATGGGAGATCCAGAAACCGAGGTTGTTTTACCAAGAATTAAAACAGATTTGGTAGCTGTCTTTGAAGCTACCTGTAAGCAATCCCTAGACAACTTACATTTTGAAATAGACACTAGAGCTGCTGCAACTGTGATGTTGGTCTCTGGAGGGTATCCTGAAGCATATGAAAAAGGAGCGGTGATTTCTGGTCTTGAGAATGTTTCAGACTCTTTGTTATTTCATGCAGGAACTGCCTTAAAAGATGGCGCTGTTGTTAACTGTGGAGGACGTGTTATTGCCGTTACATCAATAGATGCAGACTATAAAAAAGCCATAAAAAAATCCTACCAAAACATAGAAAAACTATCTTTTAACAGGATGAATTTTAGAACCGATATTGGTTTTGATTTATAAAATGCCTGGAGTATTACTTATCTCCCCCAAGGTATGAGTGTGATGTAGAAGAGGTGTCTTCTTCATTATTATCATTAAATTTCTTTAACTGCAGCATCCAGTATACAAATGCAACAGAACCAATAAGCATAAACAACCAGTTCATAACATTTGCCGCAGTCCAGTTTTCTAGCTCTAAAGCTCTTAATGCGTTAAAAGGAGCAAATAAAACTTCTTCTGTAAACTCTTGAATTGCGTAGAAAATATCTCTTAAAGCCATATCTTTATATTTATTTCGCAAAAGTATAAAATACCCTATATGCTCACAAGCTTTTTCGGTAAATCTAAACCCATAAATTATATACTACTAAGTATTGCCATAATAATAGGCTATTTTTTTAGGTTACTAACAACACAAGACCTATCACTTAGCCTAGGTTCTTTAACTTCTCATGGGCTGGTTCTTTTTTTAATGGTTTTTGCAGTATTATTATTAGATTTTATCATTAGAAAGAACAATGTCACAAAAAACAACACCTTTGCCATTCTTGTATTTGTACTTTTTATATTGCTAATCCCTCAAATTTACAGTGCCCCGAAGCTCATTTTGGCAAACATCTTCGTGCTGCTGGCAACTAGAAGAATTTTGAGTTTAACCACAGAAAAAAACACCGTTAAAAAAATATTTGATGCTACTATGTACATCACATTGGCCTCTTTTTTTTATGGTTGGGCCATTTTATTTTTTGTAGTACTGTACCCCGCAATTATAAATAAAACTAAATTTAATGTAACATACCTATTCATTCCTATCATTGGATTTTTAGGCATCACAAGTATTGCAGTGGCATATCAATTTTTGGTTACAGATTCTTACTCTTGGCTGTACCACTGGATACCTGATAGAGATTTTGACATTAGCATCTATGGGGATAGAGGGCTTTTTGTTACAACCCCTTTTTTACTGGGTTTGTTAGTTTGGATGGGCGGAGCCCGACTCACAAAACTAGCCTCTTTGTCAAAAAAAGAGAGACCCTCTGCCATAACTATGTTGCTTATTACCATTATTAGTGTAGGCATTATTTTGGTCAAAGCACAAAAAAATGGAAGCGAGCTATTTTTCCTTTTTGCACCTTTAGCCGCTATTACCTCAAATTATATAGAGTCTGGGACATCAAAAACCCGCCGGATGTTCAGTGAAGTATTTTTATGGTCTTTATTTGGATTGGTACTGCTCTTGCTTTGGCTAAGATAGGGGGTGGTGTTTTCTTGTGTGTGAAGGCAAAACCCTGTTTAATTGCTCCTATGCTATGAAAAATTTATGATACCTTTGTAGCCTAGACACTAACACTTTATACCATAGTTCCCATGAATTTTAGCGAGATTGCAAACAACGTTTTCAAACAAGTGATTGACACCTATCACATCATAAACACTGTAGACCAACCTTTTACAAACACCTATACAAAAGAGACTCATTTATTGGAGCACTTACTGTATCGTAAATGCTGGATTGATACCGTTCAATGGCATTACGAAGATATCATTCGTGATCCTCAAATTGATCCTGTTGCCGCTTTGACCCTAAAGCGTAAAATTGACGCAAGTAATCAAGATCGCACAGATATGGTTGAATACATAGACAGCTACTTTCTTGATGCAAATAAAGACGTTACAACTAATCCAAATGCAACTATTAATACAGAAAGCCCAGCATGGGGAGTAGACAGGCTCTCTATTTTGGCCTTAAAAGTATATCACATGTACCAAGAAGCTACGCGGGCCAATGCCTCACAAAGCCACCGCGATGGGTGTCAAGCAAAGTTAAATATCTTGTTAGAACAGCGCGTTGACCTTAGTGATGCCATTGATCAATTACTTCAGGATATCAAGACAGGAGATAAGTACATGAAGGTATACAAGCAAATGAAAATGTATAATGATGATGAGCTAAACCCAGTATTGAGAGAGCAAAAGTAACTCCTTTTTTCACCTAAGTTAATTCTATTGAAAACTGCGCCACACATTTTAGTAATTCGCCTTTCGGCTATAGGAGATGTGGCCATGTTGGTTCCTGTTTTGCGGGTACTTACCGCAACATACCCAAAGCTAAACGTCACTGTTGTTACCAAAGGTTTTTTATCCCCATTATTTGAAGACCTTAAAAACGTGGCCGTTTTACCTGTAGATGTTAAGGGTGCCCACAAAGGGGTTTTAGGTTTGTTTCAATTAGCGAAAGATGCTAAAAAATTAAACATTACAGGTGTTGCAGATACTCATAATGTATTGAGATCTAAAATAGTTAAGTCCTTGTTGTGGCTTCAAGCAATAAAAGTGGCAAGCATAGATAAAGCAAGGAGCGAGAAAAAACTACTTACACGAGCCAATGGGGGCAAACTACAAGCTCTTAAAAAAACCCATGAGCGATATGTGGATGTTTTTGCTAAACTAGGCTACCCTATAGATTTAACAAGTCACCAATTCCCTAAAAGAAAAGTAATGTCTGCAAAGACACAAGAGATCACGGGTCTTAGCTCTAAAAAGTTTATTGGCGTGGCTCCTTTTGCGGCTCACAAAGCAAAGATGTATCCAATATATTTAATGAAAAAAGTGCTGCAGCAGTTAAGCAACTCTGGAGAGTATGCAATTTTTTTGTTTGGAGGTGGCGCCACAGAAATAGCACAATTAGACAAGCTCTCTGAGGGTCTTAAAGGGGTTACAAACATAGCGGGTAAACTATCCTTTACTCAAGAACTGCAGCTCATATCAAACCTAGATATCATGCTAGCTATGGATAGTGGTAATGGGCATCTTGCTGCTTTATATGAAATTCCTGTGCTTACCCTATGGGGAGTTACGCATCCCTTTTTAGGCTTTGCGCCCTTTAACCAGCCCATTGAAAACCAACTCCTTGCAGATAGAACAAAATACCCTTTGGTGCCAAGTTCAGTGTATGGTAATAGTTATCCAGATGGATATGAGAAGGCCATAGAAACCATCTCTCCTAGCGCTATTGTTGAAAAAGTACTGTCTATTTTAAAATAAGCACTTACTAGATATCATCATAATCCAACACCAATGTGGAGGTAACTGGATGTGCTTGACAGGTAAGCACAAGTCCTTCTGCAACCTCGCTATCTGTTAAGATTTGGTTTTGGCGCATCTGGGCTTTCCCTTGGGTTACTCTTCCAATACAAGAGCTGCAAATACCTCCTTGACAAGAATACGGAGCATCCAGCTGTTTTTCTAAAGCCACCTCTAGAATTGTTTTATTTTGCGCCATAGTAAAGGTCTCTGTCACTTGGTCAACAATAATAGATATAGACGTTGTACCATCCTGCACTGCCTCTGAAACTGCCCCCTGGCTTGTTGTAAACAGCTCGAAATGGATCTGCTGTTTTGAAACTCCTGAAGCTACAAGTGTATTTGAAACTTCATCAATCATGGCCTCAGGGCCACATACATAAAAGTCTTCAAAGCGGGTTTGTTTGTATTTATTAGTTAGGTAATAACTAACAACGTTTTTGTCAATACGGCCTCGAGCTGCATTGGTTTCTTGAGAGCGGCTATAAATATATTCTACAAAGAATCGCTCTGGAAACTGCGCCCTTAATTGCTCTATAGCCTCATAAAACATAGCTTCTTTCTTGGTTTGATTTCCGTAGACCAATAAAAAAGTGCTGTTAGACTGCTGCTCCAGGGCTGTTTGAGCGATGGAGAGAATTGGGGTAATACCACTACCCGCTGCAAAGGCGGCAATATGATGCGCCTCTTGAGAGTTGGGCTTAAAGGTAAATGTTCCTTGTGGGGGCATTACCTCTAAAACATCCCCAACTGCTAATTGCTCATTGGCATAGACAGAAAATGTACCATTCTCTACTTTTTTAATACCTACTGTAAGCAGCCCGCTTGATGGGGCGCTGCAAATAGAATAGGCGCGTCTTACTTTGTCACCGTTTATGGTGTGGTTTAATGTAATATATTGTCCTGCAATAAAACTAAAAGTGGTTTTAAGCGCTTGAGGAACTTCAAAAGTAACTGCTACAGAGGTAGGGGTTACTTGTTTTGTTTCTGATATTTTTAAGGCATGAAAATCGCTCATATAATTCAATTTTTTTACAAAAGTAATCAAGTCTGTTTCCTAAACCGACTTAATATTGTGTTAAATAACCCCTACAACACTTACAAAGCAAATGGCAGGTACTTTTTACGGTATTTGATAATTAGGGCAACGGCTCTCCAGCCTACCCAAACAATTATTGCTGCCCAAATACCTATAAGGCCCCAGCCCATGTAATTTGAGAGTAAAAGCACAGGAATAAAACCTAAAAAGGTAGACCCTAACAACACATTTCTTAAATAGGCCATTTCACCTAGGCCTTTAAAAATAGCATCAAGTGTAAATGCTACAGCATTAAAAGGCAAACAAATTAAAACCATAAAAAACATCCCTGTAAATAGACTAAGCACCAAAGGATCTTTATTGAAAATGAGCCCCACATAGTTGTAACAAAGCACCCCGGCTAAAATTAAAACAATGGCTACGATGGTATTATAAAAGGTAACTCTTTGGGTTAACTTCCATAGAGAGGTATAGTTTTTTGCTCCAAGGAGCCTGCCTCCTAAAATATTTCCGGCAGCGCCGTAGCCATCTAGAAAAAAGGCTGTAAACAACCAGATATTCATGGCAATGGTATGTACTGCAACATATTCTTTGCCAAGCCCTGCAGCCTCTCTTGTGGAAAGTATAAGGGCGACGTTTAAGGCTATAGAGCGTAAAAATAAATTAGCGCACATAGTTACAAGGCGCTTGATTTGCGGGTGTAATGGAAATTCTAGGCGTAAAGACACCTGGGTTTTTTTTAAAACCAATAGTAAAGATAGTAGTGCCATTATTCCTTGAGCCACTAAACTTGCCCAAGCTGCGCCAATAACACCCATAGGAGCTACAAAACCATCTAGACCATATACAAGTAAAAAATCAAGGCCAATATTTACCCCTGCACCAATGGCAGCAATTACCATAGGCCAAAAAGTGTTTTGCAGGCCTCTAAAGAGCCCGAAAATAGCAAAGGTGAAGAGCGTTAATGGAAAGCCCCAAACCCTAATGTTGTAATAGGCTATACTTAGGTCTAAAATCATCCCCTTTGCATTAAGCAGGGTGAAAATCTCTTCGACAAAAAAATAGGTCGAGCCCAACACTACTAGACTCAACAGTATATTAAAAAAAATGGCCTGGGCTGGAAAACTCCTTAAATCTGCGAGGGTTCCTGCGCCTACATTTTGAGATACAATGGCGCTAATGGCGCTACGGGTTTGAGCTAAAATCCAGATAAGAGCAGATAAAAACACGCCAACAATACCAACGGCTGCCAAAGACTCTGTACCAAACTCAGGGATATTACCAACCACGGCAGCATCTGTACTAGATAATATGGGCTCTGCAATACCTGCAATTATGGCGGGTATGGCTAGTTGCTGTATGCGCTTAAAAGAAATGTCAATCATTATGAGAGTAAAAGTACATTATAAAACAAGTTCATAGCAATAAAAAGGGTCCTGACTTTGTTTTGGAAAGTAAATGTTACCAAGACGTTGATAGCCTCTATTTTCATAGAAGCGCTGGTTGCGTTTATTCTGGCTAAAGGTGTCTAATCTTACAGATACGGCCCCATTTTGTTTTGCAAAAGATTCGGCAAAATCCATGAGGGTTCTCGCATGGCCTTGTTTTTGAAATGCTGGAGAGACCGCCAATCTATGAATATAATAGTGATTTATATCTTGAGTAAGCCAAGAGATGGTCTCGTATTCACTATCTTTTATGTTGGATATTGTTATACAGCCCAGCAAGGTGTCTTGGGCGTATAATACATACAACTCTCCCCTCTCAAGGTCCTGCTCAAAGGCTTTTATGTTAGGGTAGTTTTCATTCCATTGATAGATGTCATTTGCTATCATGTGAGCGGCACATGATTTGGTAATAGCAATGAGTTGAACAATTTCTGATGCTTTGGCCTGCCTAATCATATTTAAAATGTAATTTTGCGCTCGTTTTATAAATATACTTATTCTATGAAAAATATTCTTGTTCCTATTGGATCTATTGAAAATGGCATCAATAATCTTAGGTATGCAACCAGCTTTGCTGCCATGACCAATGCCCGCATTTATGTTACTTGTATCAAAACACTCGCCACAGAGCTTATCTTAAAAGAGGTGTTAGAAAATGTAAGCACCAAAGATGTTCAAGTAGTTTCTAAGACCATCAGCGGAGATGTTTTTGAAGGGGTGTCTCAGCTCTCAAAGAGTCTTAAAATAGACTTAATTGTGCTGTCTCCTCAAAGTGTTGAGATTAAAGATGAGGTGTATTTAGGCAAGGTTACCACAAAAATAATACGCCAAACAGATATTCCGCTTTTAATTGTGCCGCCAAACTATCTTTTCAGGAAAATAGATACTATATTATTTGCATTTAAAAACTCCAAGATAAAAACCACAAAGGCATCACAAACATTAAAGGCGCTTATAGATATGTTTCATGCCAAGCTAGATTTACTGCAGGTAGTTACCCCAGATACATCGGGTAATGATCGTAAGATAAAGCCAAAACTAAAGGCCTTAATGAGCAGAGATATCACTTCAGAGAACGCAACGGTTTTTCAAGGTATTGTAGAGCATTTTAACGCCTTAAGCCCAGAAATGTTGTGTGTTTTGAGAAGAAAAGACACAGGCGGGTTCTTTAAAAAGTTACTGCGCCAAAGTGAAGTTATTTTAAAAGAGCAGTTTTTTACTACAAAGCCGCTACTAATATTAAAAGAGCACGAGTAATTAATATAAATAAGGGGGATTAGCTCAGTTGGCTAGAGCATTTGGCTGGCAGTCAAAGGGTCATCGGTTCGAATCCGATATTCTCCACTTAAAAGCAACATCTTGTCGGTGTTGCTTTTTTTATGGTCTGTGGGGGCTAGCCAGTTGTGAAACCTTCTAAAAGGCTAATAATATTTTTATCTATACAACTCAAAGAACAGCATAAAACTACTAAAAATTGACAGACTTTTGACAGACTTTTACGTTCTTTTCGGCTTTTACCATCTTTAACAACCTATGTTGTGCCAACATATCTGCTCTAAAGAGGAATTTCAGAAATAAAAAACCCTCACCTTTCTGCAAGGGTTTTAAAAGGATTTACTGCTTTGTAAATGTTAAAATATCATCATTATCGGTTATAGATAACTCAGTTCCAAATTCTATCAATATCCCCGCTAGGACCTCGCCAGATTCTGTGGTTAATACAAACTGGCTAGAACCTTCTGGAAAATTTGTGTAGGTAAAATTATCTGTATCACTCACAAAACAAGGTACAGAGTTGCCATTTTGATCTTCATTAAAATGAAAATATGCCGTCCCAGAACTAGCAGTTGCTGTGATGTAATTTTCATTTGCACAAGTTGCTATTATATCTACAGGACCACCTGCATTGACAATAGATGTTAAATTCCAGGTTCCTTGTAAAGACAGAGTGTTTTCATTGTCTGAGCAGGGTAAAAAAGCAATAATTTCACGATATATATCTTTCTCAAATTCTGCAAGTACATTAGAACAATCAATATACTGGGTAATTGCATCTTTGTATGCTAGACAATTCTCAACATTTGAAACTGCAGTGTAACGCACCTCTGCCTCCAATAAATTAGCAGTTAATGTAAGTTCTCCAGGGCAACCGTTCTGGTCGGTTTCACAGGAGATAATCAATAGGGCTATAATTACATAAAGGAAGTTTCTCATAATGCTTAGTTTTTATGGCAATTTAAAAATAATATTAAAGGCACCCATTATAAAGCGCTTAAAAATAAAATTGTTTTTGTTACAACATCAGTAAGCGCCTTTGGCATACTAGCCTGGGGGTAGGGATGTTTGGCGTTAAAAACATGGTTTGCTTCTGGGGCTATAAAAAGCTCGCTGGTGTTGCCCCATTGGTGTAAATTTTGGGCCTCTTGCATACCCACTGTAGTGTCATTCTCTCCATGAATAATTAACCCCGGTTTTTGTAATTCTTGCACAGCTCTTTTAATAGTTAGTCGCTTTTGGTTTTCTATAAAATTGGTGTAAAATTGCCAGTAGTGAGGCAGCTGCTGTTTTGTTCTGGCATTTTGGACATAATACACTCCTTGTTTTTTAAATTCTAAAAATCCTGGCGTATTTTCTTGGAAACGCGCTTTATAATCACTCACCCCTGCCCAGGTAACAACCTTGTTTACCCTTGGGTCTTCTTGGGCTTTAATAAGCGCAATACCACCGCCTCTGCTGTGGCCAATTAAGCTTATTTTTGAGGCATCTATCTGGTTACTATAGTTAGAATCTGCGCAAATAAAATCTAATACCCTATCTACATCATCTAGCTCTAAGGAGTAATTATTTTGTGCAAAAGACTCTAAGTCTGGAAAATCAATGGGTTGGTGTACAGTCCCGCCATTGTGAGAGAAATTAAATTTCAGAAAAAAGAACCCTGCCTTTGCAAAGGCGGTTGCAACCAAATGCCAAGGACCCCAATCTTTAAATCCTTTATAGCCATGACAAAAAATTACAACTGCTTTAGCCTTTCGGTCATTTTTAAAATAGGCGTCATACACAATAGGTTTTTGTGCTGGCTGTAATGGAGCGAGTACTTGGTTTTTGATAGACTGCATCTACACCTCTTTTTCTTGAAAATCGATACTCATATCACATATTTCTTGAATTAAAGCAACGAGTTGCTCCTTAAACATCACTAGTGTTTCTTGAGTGATGGTCGCGTCTTTTTTATCTGTTTTTTCTGTAAATTTTAAAAAGCCAGCTCCTAAGTTTTTAAAAGAAATAATCCCTCCAAATGCCCGGGTAATTGGCGCTTTGTCATTGTATATAAGCGCGTAGGTTAGTACCTGGAACACTTTACTTAAGGAGTATTCTTGCCTAATTTTTTCCCAGTGCGAAACTACCAGATCTTTTTGCTCTACTTTTCCTGTTTTGTAATCAATAATACGCATCTGGCCGTTGTAGTGGTCTATACGGTCTACCTTACCGCCAACGCGAACCGGAAAATCAAGCCCCGGCACCTCAACACTAATACCTAAGTCTGCCTCAAGTGCTTTAATTATGATTTTATGACCTGCCTTCACCTCTTTAATTTCAAAGTCAATAAAATTAGACACATACTTTTTTGCAACTTCAAAAATGAGTAGGTTTTTGCCTTTAGAGAAATCTCCTCCCTTGAAGCTTTTTGTAAACTGTGCTGTAATCTCTGCCGAAATTTTAGGATAGATGCTCTCTAAAGCAGCTACCGATAATTCCTTGGACACAAAGGGGGTGTATAACTCCTCGAGGGTATCATGCACTATGGTTCCTAGGGTATTGGCCGCAACGGTTTCTTCTACTTCTTTATGCTCTTGGATTTTTAATACCTTCTGAAAATAAAAATCTATAGGGTTCCTAATATAGCTGGTAAGAGAAGACGGAGAAAAACCCTTAGAGGCTATTTCTTGTAAACGCTTTAAAATTTTCGGTGTCTTTTCTACACGTGCCAATGTTTTTTGACCCATCGTTATTGTTGGGCTAACGGTAGAATGTGTAATGTTGTGATTGGCTAGATTGCCCACTTCAAGTTGTAATAAAAATCTACTTTTCTCTCCTGTATTTAATCCCTCTGAGTGGGTGTTATATAGAAGAGTGGCCGTTTCTACTCTTTGTAACAAATGGGTGAAATGATAGGTGTAAATTGCGTCTTTCTCTGTAAAGCTTGGCAGGTTGTATTGCTTTTTTAAATCATAAGTAATAAAAGAGTTGTTTGATTTCCCAGAGGGTAAGGTGCCCTCGTTTACAGAGGTCATTATTACATTTTTAAAGTCTAAAACCCTTGTCTCTAACACCCCCATAATTTGAAGCCCCTGGTAGGCCTCTCCCTTGAAATCTAAGCTTGTGCTTGCGATGAGTTCTCTATATAGCTGTTGCACTGTTTTGAGTGTTGTTAGGTAGCTATAGGTCTCATTAAGAGCGGAAATTTTCGAAAATATATCTTGCAAGTAAGATATACAAACCTCTTGGATAGTAGTTAAATTTGACGAGGCTACACGATCCAGTAAATTATTACAACAGGTAATAGCCATGCCGCTGTCAAGCCCCCAGTCTTGAAATAACAATTGTATAATTTCAAGATCCTTTGGATTTGAAATTGATTGTAAATACTCCTGGGTGTTGTGGGTTATATTCTCTTTTTTAATATGAGCTAACATAGCGTCTGCACTTACCATCATGTTGGCAATAAGTGGATGACTTAAAAGAGCTTGAACATCTTTATAATAATAACTGCCAGCAGGTTTTGCTTTTACCGAAAACAAAATTTCAAAAAAAGTAGCATAAGGCATCGTTTTTAGAGATACCCCCATAGTAATGTTTACCTCATCAACATTTTCAGGCAGTGAGTGTAATAAGGGCACTAATAGGTTTTCATCTGCCAAAACAATAGCAGTTTGAGCAAGTTGTTCTTTAGTGTATGTGGACAATAGATTGCCTACATATTTGACCTGCCCAATATTTTTTTGTACCCCAACAAATGAAAATGCCTTGGGTTTACTAAAATTACTAGCAATGTTGGTGAATGGTTTTTTTTGGTAGTGCTTCCAATTTTTTTTATATCCTCTTAAAAACAACGATGCGCTGTGGGCGGTATCTTCAAAGAAATAGCTGTCTGTGTCCCAAATAACCTCGTTTTGGTCTAGTTCTAGAAGTTCTTGCATTATTGTCTGCTCTGCGGCATTAAGGGCATTAAACCCTATAAAAACATGCTTTGTGCTTTGGTTGGCCTCCATGTAATGAGAGATGTCTTCGGCCGCTTTTCTATAGACGAGTCCTTGATAGCCTAAGTGGTCTTTTAATAAGTGGTCTTTTAGGTTTTTGTGAAATTCTTGAAGGCTATTCCAAAAAGCAAGGTATTTTTCTATAAGCGGGGTTTTATCATCTCTAAGATACCAATGATTTAAATCTTGAATATCATTGAGGTAGTTAAAAAATGAGTGCGTGTCTAGAAGATAACGATCCATCTCGTTAAAATCTCCAAGTAATGTAGTGGCCCATGTACTGTAGGTGTCAAAGCTTTCTTTCTCAAGAATACTATCTAGTTTGAGATAGGTTTCATAGCTTCTAAACAACAGCGCAGTTGGGTCAATAATCTGAAGGTCAGAAACATGTTCTATAAATGTTTCTATGCTAATAATTTTAGGAGCGAAACTTGTGTGAAGCGCCTGATTTTTGAGATGGTTTAAGAAAACCCCCCCCGCTCTTTTACTTGGAAGAATGATAGTAAGCTGCGATAAAGAGCCGTGTTTTTTTGTGAGGTAAAGTATTGTTTCTTCTTGAAAAGTATGCATGTTATAAAAATAAGAAACGCCCCCTTAAAAGGAGGCGTTTTCTATTAATTATTTGTGGAAGATTACTCTTTAGAAGAAACCTCTACACGTCTGTTTTGTTTTCTACCAGCTCTTGTGTTATTTGATGCAACTGGATTAGAAGTTGAAGCACCCTCTGTAGATAATCTACCTGCAGCAAGCCCCAGTGATTCTAAATATGTTTTCACAGCCATTGCTCTCTCTTCAGAAAGTGTTTGGTTTTTAGCGGCGCTACCAGTGTTATCTGTGTAACCAGTGATTACAAAAGAAGCATCTGAGTAGGTACTCATGATATCTTTCATTTTTTGAAGTGTATCATAAGAATCTGAATGTACTGTTGAGTCTCCAATATCAAATAAAATCGTTTTTGACATGTCATTCAAATCTTTCATAATCTCAATAGTTAATTGAGGTACTTCTGGACATCCTTTGTTTGCAACAGTACCAACTACTGCAGGACATTCATCGTCTTTGTCTAAAACACCATCGTTATCACTATCTGGCCATGGGCATCCTTTATTAGCTTTATCACCAGCTTGAGTAGGACACGCGTCATCTGCATCAGTTACACCATCTGCATCTGCATCTGGACAACCATTCATAGAAGCTAGACCTGCAACAGTAGGACAAGCATCTTGTGGATCTGCAACACCATCGGCATCTGTATCTGGACAACCTGCAAATTCTGCAAGACCAGGGGTGTTAGGACAGGTATCTTCTCTATCCTCTACGCCGTCAAGATCTGTATCTGGACAACCGTTAAACTGAGCAAGACCTGCAGTTTCTGGACAAGCATCTTCGTGATCATAGACACCATCTGAGTCTGTATCTTTTCCTCCAAACTTAAACAATAGACCAACAGAATGTTGGAAATGCTTTGCTCCGTAATCTTCAAAAGAATGCTTATAGGTAGATTGTACGTTTAAAGCCAATGATTCTGACATCCAAAACTTAACACCTGCTAAACCGTTAGCGGTACCAAATCTTGCATCTCCTAGCCAAGTGTAACCTCCACCAATACCGATAGAAGGATCAACCCAACCGTTTCCTAGCATTTCTCTGAAGCTATATTTTATTTCTCCATCAAAACCGTAGTAATTTATACTTTCAATTTCAAGTGTTCCTAGTCTTTCTACTTTGTTTACAGTACCTACTGCGCCCATTGTAAATCCATCACCTAAGTAATACCCTACCGCAACTCTAGATACAGATGGAAGAATATTGTAATGATCTTCTACATTAAAGTATTCAGAAAAAAGAGTCCCGTTTTGGAAATCTTTGTCTACTTGTCCGTCTCTAAGACCTGTTGGGAATGTATCAACAGCGTTTAAACCTACCTCGATAGCCCATGGATTGTTTTTATCTTGAGCATTTGTTACGCCTGTTACTAATAGAATAAGAGCAGCAACTAAGATACTTTTAAGATGTTTCATAATTATTTGTTTAGTTATGTATATAATTAAATGCAAAAGTAAGTTGTTAAAGTTTATTAACAAAAACAAATCTATTAAATTTTTATTTACTTGATAGTTTTTTTGAGTATTTATATATCACAAGAAGCTATATAACCTCTAGTTTCTTACCCACTTTGATAAATCCTTGTATGGCTTTGTCTAGGTGTGCTTTGGTATGTGCTGCAGATAACTGCACCCTAATTCTAGCCTTATCCCTTGGTACCACTGGGTAGAAGAAGCCTATGACATAAATCCCTTCTTCCAGTAACATATTTGCCATGGTCTGAGAAAGCTTGGCATCATACAACATTACTGGAACAATAGCAGAGTCACCATCTACAATATCAAAACCAGCATCTTTCATTGCTTTTTTAAAATAATTGGTGTTACTCTCTAAAATATCTCTTAAAGTAGTATCGCTCTCGAGCATTTCAAATACTTTTATGGAGGCCCCAACAATTGCAGGAGCCAATGAATTTGAAAATAAATAAGGTCTAGAGCGTTGACGCAACAACTCAATAACTTCTTTTTTGCCGGTAGTGTATCCTCCCATGGCGCCTCCCATGGCTTTTCCTAGAGTTCCGGTAATAATATCGATACGGCCCATAACCCCTTTGTCTTCAAGGGTTCCTCTACCTGTTTGACCGATAAAACCAGTTGCATGACACTCATCAATCATCACAAGTGCGTCGTAGGTGTCTGCTAGGTCACATATTTTGTCTAAAGAAGCAACAACGCCGTCCATAGAAAAGACCCCATCTGTTACTATGATTTTAAAACGAGCGCCATTTTTATTTGCCTCTATGAGTCTTTGCTCAAGCTCTTGCATATTGTTGTTGGCATACCTGTACCGTGCTGCCTTACACAAACGGACACCATCAATAATAGAAGCATGATTTAGAGAATCACTAATTATAGCATCTTCTTTACCAAGTAAAGGTTCAAAAACACCTCCGTTAGCATCAAAAGCAGCGGCGTATAATATGGTGTCTTGAGTACCGTAAAAATCTGCGATTTTAGACTCCAATTTTTTATGGATGTCTTGAGTACCGCAAATAAAACGAACCGATGACATTCCAAAACCGTGTGTGTCCATGGCATCTTTTGCTGCCTGTACAACTTCTGGATGAGAAGAAAGCCCTAGGTAATTATTTGAGCAAAAATTTAATACTGTTTCTCCGGTATTAATTTTTATTTCTGCGCCTTGAGGGGAGGTAATGATACGCTCTGTTTTAAAAAGGCCATTGTCTTTAATGTCTTGTATTTCCTTTTGTAAATGCGCTTTAATGGTTCCGTACATATCTCTAGATTGCGATGATTTTAAAAAAGCAAAGTTAAATTTTATTTATTAGTATTGTTTGATTTGTGTAGACCAAAATTTTATCTTTAATGGTGTAGCCCATATCTAACAGCGCGGTAGCATAGCCGTTAATTTGATCTTCATGCTCATAACTAGGAGTACCTGTTTTGTAATCTACAATCGTTACCGAGTTTGTTTGAGGATGAAAGTTTAATCTATCAGGCCTTAGAGTGTATCCTTGCCTAGTGATAATATCTCGCTCGTTAAACACCTGAGCGTCACTTTCAAATAAAGGGTGCAAGGCTGGATCTTGTAATACGGTTTGCACCTTCAATTGCAAGGCTGCAATTTTTTGCTCTGAGATGGTAGCCAGGCGTCTTAATTTCTGGAAAACAAAAGCTTCATCGCTATGATATTTTATTTCCTCCATGGTGTCATGAAAAAGGTTTCCTTCTACAACAGCCTCTTTCATTTTTGCAGACACAGCAATGTTCTTATTTTTTATGATATGTACATTATGCTCTTCAGGTGTGCTGGAAAGAAACTTAACAGAAACCCTATTAAAGAGCTGCTTGTTTTTTCCATGAGTTTGTGGGCTAGAATTTCCAAAGGCATATATCTCTTGGTTCTCATCCCACAAGCCTTGTTGCTTTAAAAATTCAGAAAAAAGTTGTTGAGAATTTTTGATAGTATCTTTAATTTCTTTGGGTTTCTCTGTGATGATATATAGGTGCTCTACAGCGCGCGTAAGGGTTACATACAATAGGTTGTAATTGTCTAGGGCTATGGTTTGTCTTCTTTTTTTGTGTATCGCGGCGCCTTGTTGGTTATAATCAGCAATGCTTTTGTTGTAATTGATGAGTGTTTGATCAAAGTCTTGGCTCCAGGTATCTGGAACAGAAATCCAAGTTTTAGGTTCTATCTCATTATAAAGATCTATGTTGGCGTATGGAAATATCACCGCAGGAAACTCAAGCCCCTTGGCCTTATGAATGGTCATGAACTGGACACCGTTGGTATTTTCTCCACAGGCAATAGAGGCGGTCTGTCTTTTTGTTTCCCAATAATCTAAAAACTCTAAGGTGTCTGCTTGTGGTTTTAGTTGGTACTCAAAAACAAGATCCATAAAACCATATAAATAAGCATCGGCAATTTTATCTAAGCCAAATTGTTTTACGATATACTCTGCGCTTTGATATAACGATTTTTGGGCTACTTGTAAAAGATCAAAATCAATATCATATTTTTTTAATGTCTGAGAAAACGGCGCGCCTTTTTCTAAAAAAGAAGTGAAAAAAGAGTGCTTATCTATGGTTATTTTAAAATGAGCGTGCAAGAAATCTAGCAATCGTATTTTGGTTTGGGTGTCTGTGGGTTGTACACTTAATAAGATGGTGTTAACAATACATGAAACTACCCCAGAATTTTCAAGTAATAATGTTTCTGAGGAGATCACGCCTATTTCATGCTCCATAAGATAGGTGCTTAAAAACACCCCATCATCTTTTTTGCGGGTTAGCACGCAAATATCACTGTAGGCAAAACCTTGATCGTTTAAATGCTTGACAATAGCGAGGGTTTTTTCTGCGTAGAGTTGGTTTTTTTCTTCCTTATTTGGCGCGTCAATAAATTCTAAATTAACATATCCATTTGCTTTTTCGTTACGCTCTTGCTTGTTGCCATCAAGGTATAATTTTTCATGTAATGGGTCTTCTAAATACTGAGATACGTATGAGAAAAAGTTATTGTTAAACCCTACAATCTCTTTTAAGCTACGATAATTTTTAGGTAGGTTTTCTATCACAGGATTTGCCGTGTCAAAGGGAGATTTTTCATGGATGAGTGACAAAAACTGTTCTGGGTTACCTCCCCGCCACCTGTAAATTGCTTGTTTTACATCTCCCACCAAGAGAAGCGAACCGTCTTTAGAGGTTTGTGCCTGAGATAGAGCGTTGTCAAGCAAAGGAATCATGTTTTGCCATTGCATGACAGAGGTGTCTTGAAACTCATCAATAAAGAAATGACTGTACCGCTCACCCAGCCGCTCATAGATAAAGGGCGCTGGTTGGTCTTTTATTTCTTTGTGTATAAGGGCATTAAACTGTGCAATAGGTACAAGATTTTGTTCCTCTTGTAGGGTGGCAAGTTCTTTACTCACCAAATTAATTACAGAAAGTGGGGTGAGGTTTTTTAAAATAGCTGCAATAAACCTAAGGGCATTTACTTGTTTTTGAGCTGTAGCAATAAAGGCTTCAAAGACTGATTGGTTATGATCTATAATAGCAGCAAGAGCTTCATTTTTTTTTGCCCAAGTGACACTATACATTGGCTTTTGTGCAAGGTCTTGTATCCACATGGCCGAAAAATCTATCTTGGGATACTCTTTGCTAATTAATCTATTTATAAAGGTTATAAATGAACCCCTTGAGAAGGATTTATTGTCCAGGCCATGGGTTTCTATAATAACAGAAACTTTATTGGTGGCTTTTAAAATAAAATCTTCAGCAAGGTGCTTATGTTTGTGAAGTTCTTTTTTAAATTCTCCAAAGTCTGAAAGTGTTTTGTCTTTAAAAAGCGAGATATGCGCTGCATCATCTTCATTATTTAAGAGCTTTGCAGCTTTAAAAATATCTTTGGAGATATCCCAGGATTTATCGTCATCAGCTTTTTCTAGGGCGAAGGCCACTAACACCTTTGTAATGGCTTGGTCTACACCTGTTTTATCTATGAGTTTGTCTACGGCCTCTGTAAGAAGTGCAGTTGGGTCTAAAACCACCTCAAAATTACTAGGCAAGGAGAGATCTTTTGCAAAAGTGCGAATAAGACGATGGTTAAATTTATCAATCGTTTCAACACTAAAGGCGGCATAGTTATGCAGCATGTGAGTGAGTATTGCCTTTGCCCTTGTCTGAATTTTGGGCAGTCCTAGGGGTAGCTCTGATGCAAGATCTTGCATCATTTGTGGTGGATTTGTTGTAGAAGATTTCTCAGAAAAGATCAGCAAATTTTCAATGATGCGATCTTTCATCTCTGCAACAGCCTTATTAGTAAAGGTTAGTGCCAGCAAAGATTGGTAATAGTTGTTTTTTTGTTGATTTAATAAAAACCCTACGTACTCTTTTACTAGAGTGTAGGTTTTACCACTGCCTGCAGCGGCAGCATAAATTAAAAAAGGAGCCTGGTTTTTCAAGAAAAATATTTTGTACTAAAATACATAAAAGCGGAGGGCAACAAAAGGTTTCTTTGAAGGTATTGCAACCTTAATATTTCTATAACAGAATAATTACCTCTTAATGTGTAACTTTGCACAAGATTAATAAACAATAATTTTAAAATTTATTATTATGGCTTTTGAATTACCACAATTATCATATGCTCACAACGCATTAGAACCAAATATAGATCAAAGAACCATGGAGATTCATCACGGAAAACATCACCAAGGATACACCAACAACCTCAACGCAGCTATTGAAGGTACAACCATGGAGGGTAATAGCATTGAAGAAATTCTTCAAAACCTTGACATGAACAACAAAGCCGTGAGAAACAATGGTGGAGGTTTTTACAACCACTCGTTGTTTTGGGAAGTTATGTCTCCAAATGGTGGAGGTGCTCCAACAGGAGCAGTAGCAGCTGCAATTGATGCTTCTTTTGGAAGCTTTGATGCTTTTAAAGAAACTTTTGCAACCGCTGCCAAAACACAGTTTGGGTCTGGATGGGCATTTTTGTGCGTAGCTAAAGATGGATCTTTAGAGGTATGTGGTTGCCCTAACCAAGACAACCCGCTGATGCCAGGTATTGGTTGTGGTGGGACACCAATTTTAGGTATTGATGTTTGGGAACACGCATACTACCTAAACTACCAAAACAGACGTCCAGATTACGTAAGTGCATTTTTTAATGTCATTAACTGGGATGCTGTAAATGTACGTATGGCTAAGGCATAAAGTATATTTGTTAAATTTAATCAAATAGAATGAGAACATTATTGCTGTTTTTTCTTTGTAGTCCATTATTGGTTTTGGCGCAAGACTTAACATCAACTACAGATATTGAAATAACTAAATTTTGGCCACAAGAACCAAATGGATTTTCATATGAAATGAATATAAAAGTCCCAACAGGTGAAGTCCCAACAGGTGGGTTTCCTGTTAGTATATTGCTTCATGGCAATGGCGGAAATGGTTTTGGAATGGTTAATGAATTCTCAAATGTGTTGGAATGTCACGCTCTAGTTGCGCCAACTGGCTATT
>Ga0209193_1000240_pt1 | contig 39806 bp, 49 predicted proteins | sample COGITO_mtgs_1003_FD_185515 | JGI IMG/M metagenome (GOLD analysis project Ga0209193, IMG submission 185515) | Pelagic marine microbial communities from North Sea - COGITO_mtgs_100330 (SPAdes) (version 2) | ecosystem: Environmental > Aquatic > Marine > Epipelagic ...
TAGGGTATATTCATATCAGAGGAATGAACGCTCCAAGTTTTGAGCGTTTTGAACGCGAGCTAAAGGCCAGTGGATACGGTAAAAAAGGGATTGTGATTGATGTTCGGTACAACGGCGGAGGTTGGACAACAGATCGTTTAATGGCTGTTTTAAATGTAGACCAACATGCCTATACAATACCAAGAGGTGCTGCAAGCAACTTACAGAAAGAGAATAAAAAGTTTCAGGGTAATTACCCCTTCAACGAGCGGGCAATTTTATCGGTAAATACAAAACCCACAGTGGCTTTGTGTAACGAGAATAGTTACTCAAATGCAGAAATATTCTCCCATGCGTATAAAAATTTAGGAATTGGTAAATTAGTGGGGCAGCCCACCTTTGGGGCAGTGATCTCCACTGGAGGCTATAGTTTGTCAAAAGGGTATGTGCGCATGCCGTTTCGTGCTTGGTATGTAAAAAAGTCTGGACTCAATATGGAAAATGAAGCTCCTGCAGTCCCAGACTATTTGGTAAAAAACACGCCAGGTTGGGGCGCAACAGGTGAGGATGCTCAACTTAAAAAAGCAGTTGATGTTTTACTGCAGGAAATAAAATAAGGTTCTTTTTTAATAAAGATTTATCACTAATAATAAGAAATTATTTCCAAAAATAATATTTGGAGCTCATAGGAGTTAAGTCACACTATTTTGGGGAGGATTTGGATGTTATAACAACAAATTATCTTAAAGAATAAAATGTAATTTCCAAGAATAATATTTGGAATCAAAGGGAGTTAAATCACACTATTTCAATGAAGATTTGGATGTAATAACAAGAAATTATCTTCAGGTATAAATTTTTATTTATGGAAATAAATTTTCTATTTTTGTAATATATATCTACACATAATATGCAAAAATTATTTTTAATTCTTTTCTATACCTCTGCTATGTTTATGGCAGATATAGCACAAAGCCAAACTCTATACGGTTTAAAAAAAATAGTTAATGGTTCATCCACCATTGCCTTTGATGTTGTCAATATCGATCCAATGACAGGTTCTACCTCAATTGTTCTTAGCACAAATTCGTTAATTGCTGTTGCGGCAGGTGCCTCTACTTATGATCAACAAAACAGCAGGTATATTTGTTGGGGGTATGACACTGAAAATAGCCAACGTCTCTATACCATGGACCTGGCTAATCTAATTACAACTAACATAGCATTTAATTCCATTCAGCCTATTGAAATGGAATATGATTTACAAACACAAAAAACCTTTGGACTTTGGTGGGATGGAACCGCTGAACATTTTGGAGAAATTGATTTGTTGACTGGTGAGATTACCTCTATTTCAATATTGCCAGGAGTTGATGCGGTTGCAATAGGTAATTCTACATTTGATTCCAATACAGGAACATATATTTTTATTGGTGTAGATGGAAATGATTATAAATTATACAGTGTCAACTCATCAACGGGTACAATAGTTAATTCACCAACTGTTTTGCAAGATGGAAATAGATTTTCTGCATTAGAATTTAACAATCAAAGTGGGGGTAAATTATATGGATTATATCAAGATACAGATTATGAAAATTATAGTCAAGTCTATCAATCTTACTATACAAATCTGCGCTTAGTTGAGATTGACTTAATTTCAGGAACTTCGACCCTGGTAGATGATCAAAGCAGCGTTATTGGAGGTTATCTTACTGGATATTCTATTGGGGGTTTATGCTTCGACCAGGAAACGCAAACTTATATTGTTTGGGTACAGAATGAAACAGGTGCATATTTAAAATTAGTGGATGTTTTAACAGGTAATATTGTTGCGTCAACCGCTCTTGATAGCAATGAAAATTTTTATGAGTTACAGGTTGATAATTATTATTTTGCAAATAATTTTTATAATTTATTAGCATCAAATGACGACCCAGTAAACACTACGGATTTTTTAGCTGATGTCTCCATATATCCTAATCCTGCAATAGATCATTTAACTATTGAATCCGAGGAAAAAATCGAGAGCTATATTATTTATTCGTTAAGTGGTGTTGTTGTAAAGCAATCCTCTGATTTTATAGATAATAAGCTGCAAATCGGTAATTTAACATCAGGATGTTATTTTTTTGCTGCAAGAACATTGAGAGGAAACATTCTAAAGAAATTTATTGTTCGCTGATAAACGGCAAATCTACAAATACCGGTAAAATTATAGTACCCAAGAAGGGCAGGAGCAACAGCGTTTAATAGAGGGTATACACAAAGAAATTATTTCTTAGAAACTTTTTTATCAGGTTCAAGAAAAATTAACTGAAAGACAACAACACAGGAATAAACCAATTTATAATACCCAAGTAAAAATTATTCCCTAAAATAAATTTTATTTTAGGGAATAATGCCGTGGAGCCCATAGGAGTGAAGTCACACTATTTTGTGAAGATTTGGAGGTATTAACAAGAAATTATCTTCAAGAATAAAAAGTTATTTCCAAAAAAAAATTTGGAGCCCGTAGGAGTGAAGTCAGACTATTTTGGCGAGGATTTGGAACTATTACAAGGACAATAATAATTAGTTTTAAAGTCTTTATCTAATATAGAATTCGTCAAATAATGAATGGAAACTTTCAATAAAATCATCCATACTTTTATTTTCATAGGTTGAAATTTCAGGATACATCAACTTTCCTTCATTTTGACTTATATTATCCAGATCACTAACATTTAAAATATCATGAGCAAGTTCATGATACATTAAAAAATATCGCATTGGTTTGTTAAATTTTTTCCAAGTTGAAGCATTAATATAAATCTCAATTTTATCGTCGTCATTAAAACCATAGGAAACTCCATGAATGTGGGTAGCGTTGTCAATTTGATCAAGTCTTGAAAGTTTGATTATTGTTGTTTTAGGGTTTTTTTTTGTAATTCCAGAAATTTCAAGATCACGATAAAATTTCTCTACATACATTTCAAAATTTTCATCTGATTCATATGAGTTTGCAACAATCTCATTGTATAAATTAATATCTGATTGTTTTTGTACTGATGAGTAACCAATTATTGAGATCAATGCTATTACACCAACTGCGATTAACCACTTTTTTGTGCTAGAAATCTTGTTTTTTTTAACTGTGGCTTGAATTGATTTTAATTCTTTTTTTGAAGTAGATTTAGGTTCAAACTCAACTTTTCGTAATGGCTCTTCAGTAGATTTTAGATTTATCCCAGGAGGAATAACACTCGTTAGATACTCAAGATCAGGTATTTGAGATATTTCTTCCCATTGTTCCATACCATAGCACCACACTTTGGTTTCCATTGAAATATTTTGATTTCTTAATTCTTCTTTAGAAAAAGGGCCAAATTTTTCTTTCCCATCCGTTATAAAATATTTATTCATATTTAATTGTATTGTTCAGGAAAAATCACGGAGTTTGTTATCAAATTATAAAGTTTCTCTAGAGCTTTAAATTCTGCATTATCAATTCCGCCACCTTGAAGAAAAACTAATTTATCCTCATAAAAAATAATCCAAAATTTCATAATCATCCCAATTTTATTACCAAACTTTTCATATTCTCCTTTTATTGTTAGTTCAATCGCTGGGTAAGTGTCAATTGTAGTTATATTTTGATTTAATATTTGAGGATTTATTAATATTGAGGCAATTTCGTTTACAAATTCATTAGTAAACTCTTTGTCTAAAAGCATTTCTTTAGCTTCTTTTCTTGAAACGAAAGAAATAAAATTTTTCGTTAAAATCATGTAATTATTTGTTCCATTCACAAACTTCTTGACAATATTTGGCCTATCACCCTCCATTATTTCCCAACCTACAGGAACTTTTAATTTTAAATTAATCTTTTTTGCTTTTGGATGTCCATTAATGCTAATATAGTCACCTAACTTAAAACTGTAATTCGAAAACTCACTTGATTTAATGCTAATTTTCTTCACAATTCTATTATTTTTATAATAGTGGAAATCAACATTAATATTATTTAAAAAAAAAGTTTTAGCTATACCAATAGTTTTCCAATTTGAAATTAAGTCTTCTTTTAAGTTTAAAGGCGCCAACCAATTATCAGGTACGTTATATTGGTAAAATAAAGTTCGCCCTACCGCAATGCAACCAATAACTGAAATACCATTACCAAGATCTATTTCTTTAGATTGATTGTAAACATTCTTTGCAAATTCTTTAATTTCATTTTCTGATATAGTTTGACTGTATGTGGCATTTGTCAAGAAAAATAACTGAATTAAAACTATTAAATATTTCTTCATATACTTTTCCATATTGCCATGCTAAAAAATCCAATAAGTGCCATAACCCATCCTAATGTTTTTGTTTCTTTTTTATACTTTCCAAATGCATAATTAAACCCTATGGCAATACCACCCCATCCACCTAGAAAAGAAAAAATAAATCCTGCGATAATCCAACCCTGACTCGCTTTTTTTAATCCTGGTATTTCAACATTTTTAGGTATTTGTTTTTTTTCTTCATTTTTGGTTTCAGTCTTTACAGAGTCTTTTAAATCTGATAAAGATGGTGGAATCAATTCTAATATTGGTATCATTTCATTCAAATCGCTAGCTTTTGTCCAGTCATTCAGACCTTCATACCAAATTAGAGTTTCTTGTTTTATATTTTCATTCTTTAATTCTTCGAACGAATATGGTCCGTTTTGTTGGTTGTTATTTGAGTAGAAGTAATTTTTCATATATCTCTTTAAATTGTTTGTTATTGATAACTTTTAAACTGCCCTGGGCTAATTTTTTTGGCGTTTAATATTAACGATCAAGAATATTGAACTTGATATGAAGCTAAAAACCATTTTATGTATTATTATATTTGAATAATATAATAATTAAATATAATAAATTTTGTCATGAATGAAGATATAAAGAAATATGAAACACAACAATTAGATAAATTAAAGATTAATGACCCTGAGGAGTATCAAAGATTAAAACACGCTCAACAAACTAGAAATAAATCCCGGAAAAAGAAATCGAATAAAAGAAATAAAAGAAATGTAATATATGTTTTAATTGTTCTTCCTTTAAGTTGGATGAATTATATTTTTAGTGGTCCTCCGATTTTATATTTGTTATTTCCTTTTTTCCCATTTATTTTAAGAAAATTGTTTAGTGAATCAAATTACTCATAATTTTTTTAAATAGAGTGGACTTTACATCTCCAATATTTTTTATTATTAAGCACCCAATTATAAAGTAATAGTTTAGTAACTAACTTCAAAATAATTTTTCCTACTATAGGAGTTAAGTCACATTATTTTGGTGAAGATTTGGAACTATTAAAGTTAGATTTTTTGATTAATGAATTGGATTTAGTATAAAATTGTTTTTGTGATAATAAAAAGCATTTTCGTAATTAGTATAGGGACCATTATTTAGAGGATTATTACTTATTTTTAATTTTTTAAGGAATCTTTTAAATTCTTCATTTGTCATTTTTAACCATCCATTATACCTTGTAGATTTATCCCATAACAATTGACCATTCTCCCATTCTCCTCCAATAACGTAATATCCAGGACCATCTCCTTTTGTATCTCCCCTAAAATTGTATGCTACACGTCCTTTACCATGAAATTGACCATTTTTAAAGTTTCCGGCATAGTGTTCCTTTATAGGATTACCGTCATACCATACAATATTATTGTACCAGTTACGGCCTAAAAATTCAGGCTTACTTCTATTTCTCTGCCCTGATCTGATGTATAGCGATTCTCCATAACCGTTTTCGCAATTACCTATTATACAAATTTTATTTTTACTCTCGCCAAAAGAAAAGAATAAAAATGTAAAAAGTACAATTGGTACAATCAAAAATGATAATAATTTAAAAACTATCTTATTCTTCGTTAATGATTTAATTCTATAAATCAGATAAATCTCCGTAATCAGAAAAATTAATAATGGAATGTATATTAGATAAAACTTTAAATAGTTAAATCCACTGGCAGTCATTTCGATTGCCCATGCGGCAAATAAAACAGAAATAACTATAAAAATTAATATTTGTATGATTATGTTTTTCATGTGGATAAATATATTTAAATACTGGAAGTGTGTTATTTCTAAATCTTAGTTTAGAGACTGTAAAATTTATTTTTCAAAAAACGTAGGGGTAACTACCCCGTCTTTCATGATTCCACTAAGTTTTAATTGACCGTTTTCATTGTAAAATTCAATTAAACCGTCTTCTTTTCCGTCTTTATAGTTCCCTTTCCTTTCTAACTGACCATTTTCATAATACAGTTTATATGTACCGTCTTTTTTTCCATCTTTGTAGTTTATTTTCATTTCTGGCTGACCATTTTTATTATAAGTTTCATACAAACCGTCTTCTTTCCCGTTTTTATAGTTTTGTTTAATATATAATTGACCATTTTCATAATATGTTTGACCTGGACCGTCTTTTTTCCCGTCTTTGTAAATCATTTTAAGCTTTAACTGACCATTTTCATAATATAGTTCACTTAAACCGTCTTCTTTCCCGTTTTTGTAGTTGACTTTGCCTCCTATCTTTCCGTTTTTGTTGTAAAATTCAGTTAAACCATCTCGTTTACCTTTTCTTAAGTTTATTTTAGTTTGTAACTGACCGTTTTCATAATCAAATAATAATACACCACTAAAAGTTTTGCCTTTATAATTAATTATTTCTTTTTTTATTTCTATGTGTTTTTTTTCTGATTCATAGTTAATAGTTTGGGTACAGCTTGAGAGTGTTATTAGAAAAATTAAAACTAAAAAATTTCTTATTAATGTTTTCATAGTATGAGTTATTTGTTTGTTTTTAAAAATTAATTTTTAAAAACAAAGACTTTATTTTGGTTATCGATAGTTATCGATGAAAATCTATTAATTAAATCTTGACCAAATAATAAAGGTCCGTCATTTGAATTATAAATTACGGTTAAAACATTATTTGCTTTAAATGAATTATTAGGTAAACCAATAATAACCTCGTCCATTATAACAACTTTAACCACTTCATAACTACCAACAGCGGTAGTAATAATTGTATCTCCAATATAATCTTCATATAAAACATTTCCTGTCCTCAATATTTTTTCGAATAAATTATTATTGATTGCTAATCCAGCATAACAACCAGTGTCAAAAACAAAATAATCAAAAACCCCATTGACAACACAGGGAATATATTTAACTTCTTCCTGTGCTGGAGAAATGGACGGAATACTTATTGTGTTTAAATTTTTTAAATTAATTATTTCATTACTGTATTGTTTCACAATGAACTCTTTATACTCTTCAACTAAACCCGTTTGAGCAATTAAAATATTAGTAAAGAAGGTAAATAAATAAAATAGTCTTTTCATATTTAATTATTTTAAACTGAAAATTTAGTTTCTTTTTTTGATATTAATTCTTTAACATTGGCTCAATCATTTCTTCAAATATATTTTTTTTTGTGATTGTTAAAAAATATATATCATCTGATGTGTAGTTGAAATCATCAAAAACCTCATTGTTTTTGAATTCATAATCTTTAATTGGTCTCCAAGTATTTACAATAATATTTTTATATAAGAAATACTCATTATGTATAGTCATATTTCCTTGTTCTATAATAAGCGAGTAGATTGGTGATTTCTGAATAACTTCATCAAATTTAGTCTTTGAAAAAGTTAAATCTGCAGGAGCTGACTCAAACATAATTAATTCTTTGTCAAGAAAATAGAAGCCCAAACTTTTGACGACACCGCCAAAAAGAGATACTCCAGAGGTTCTTCTGTTTTTAACTTTTATTGTTTTATTTCCTATTTCTATAAAATTATCTTGTTTATTATTCATGGATGGATAGATTTCATCAAATAATGAAATATCATTAGTCTTGACAATTTCAATCAATTGATCCAAAACAAACTTATCTGTTTTTTTATGATTTTTTTTTAAATTATTTGTGCTGTTATTTGTTTCTTTCAAGTTATCGGTAAGACAAATATTCCGTAACTCTTCAACTCTATTTTGCTGTTTTATAGAGAGTTTATTCATCTCATTAACTTTAAATTCTTTAAAAAGTTTTTTAATAAAACATATACTATAATTATCTAAATCTACTAGTTTCATTAATTGGTTATATTCCTCTGTTCCCATTTCATTTTTTATTTCAATTAAATGATTTTGGGCAAGAGCTTCAATTTCCTCGTTGGATTTTTCTTTATTATAATAAGGTGAATCTAATGCTTCAGGATATAAGGTCATACATTTTTCAATTGATTTCATAAAATGATTATTTTGAGCCATATTTAAAGCTTGTTGAGATTTGTTATCTCCAAAATTTAAAGCCATCATAAAATCAGATTCGAATTCTTTATATGTTACTTTCTTTGCTAAATCTTTAATAACACAATCACATAAGTCTTTTGATTTTGTGCTTTCAAAAGCTTTTATACAGCTATCCATAAAATATTTAGCTTCAATCTCTTCTCCATCAATAAATTTAATTTTTTCAGTATTAGTCACATCATAGGTTTGCGCCTTTACATTTTCTTTACAAGAATTTAATATCAATGAAGATGATATTAATAGGATAAATATTTTTTTCATTGTGTTGATTATTAATTATTAAGCTAATGTAATTAAATATAAATTAATCTGTTTAAAGTGCTCAGAAATAGCAGATTCAAAACTGGAGCCAAATGACATGCCATAATATTTTTGTTTTGTCAAATACTATTAAACATCTTTTTTGCGTTATAAGCAAATTACAACCAATTTAAAATTAGGTGCCTAAGTAAATAAAGTACGTTAAAATCATGTGTGATTACGTGTAAGAATGACTATTAATAATTAAATCCAACTTTATAAAACATTTATTTTTTACCTCAATCTTATTTTTGACATCTTTATCAGTTACAGCACAAGAATCCTTTAATGGAATGTGGCTCAATGAAGGCTCAGATTACATTAAAACAACCCTTGCCAGCGAATATGAAGTCCTTAGTGTATGCAATACTTCCTTTGAGGAGTACAAGGTTTTAAATGAAGTGATTCTCGAGGAGGGCACTACTAGCTTTTTGACGAATCTTTATAACAAAGAGAATGGTTATAAGGTAAATATCGAGTATACACTAATTGCTCCAGAAACAATCTCTACAACCTATAGCGGTGATTTGGAAGGAACTTATATCTTAACAAGGCTGTATTAAAATACAGTGCCAAGACAATAGGGTTGGCTTAATTTAACTTTTGAGTTTGCTGATAGTACGGTTACATCTATTTCCTTCAAAATATTTTTCTAAGACAAAATCAAATAAAGAATTCCCAGTTTGCACAGCGTCAAATAGTGTCATTGAGGATTTCATTTTTAAGTCGTCAGGCCCACTTAATACATCATGTGCGGTTTTATTTTCAATGGATATAAATTCTTTTGTGATTTCTATAAGACGTGAACCAAGTATTGGGTTTTTTAAATAACTAATTGCTTCTTCTTTACTATTAATAGCATATTTAATTGAGGTTTTACTTCTACCAAGATTACGATACTGAGGAAAAATATACCACATCCAATGACTGGTCTTTGTACCGTTTTTGATTTCATATAATGCTCTTTCATATGTATTTGATTGAGCATCAATAAATCTTTTTAAATTGAATTTATCTTCCATGATTAATATTTATTACCGGCAATGGTCTAAGTTAGAAATAGTAGCGGATTTATAAGTACTAATTTTTCAATTAAATAGTATTATTTTTATACTTTATTACCTAGCTTTTTTTTGTGTGTAAATGAAACGAGTTCATTTTTATTTAAAATACTTCTTTCGGGTTACTACTCTTTGTAATGAAATTTCCATTTCTCTGTAAAATTAACTCATAGGTTAAAATATTGTTGTAAAGGTATTGTGGTGAATCTTTACTGAAAACTTCTGAGGAACTGAATCCTCCTTTTAAATCACAGAATGTTCCCTCTATGATTTTTCTATAATCCCAATCCTTTCCGTAATAAAAAAATACCTGATAGGTTCCATTATCTAGATCGAAAGTGTACGTTTTATTAGACCTTATGTAAGCATGACTAAATACTATATCATTAAAATCTTTTGACTTTATCGTTACCAGTACATCTGAGTCAACAGGTCCTTTAACTTTTACTTGAGAACAACCCGTGCCAGAACAGTACGCATTAAGTCCAAAACAATCAGAGTAGAGTTGGCTCCCTTGCCATGGCCTTTTGGGTAGTCTATCATCATTTGTTTGTTTTGTCTTTTCACTATCGAACATACAAGAGTTACTAAGGAGTACTATTAAAAGTAAAATGATTTTTTTTTCAAGTACTATTTGTTTGATCATTGTTTATAATTTTAGTCGTGTCATATTTGTGCAAACAATATAAATTATTTTATTTTAAATATTACATTAATAGATTAGGTGTATTTTGGTGTTTACACATTTATAACGTAAAAGTTTAATTTTTTTAAAGTTTCATTTGTATGTTTAATAAAAATTAAATTATTATACATTTTGTCAAATTTACAAACCCACACAACAAAACTAGAACATAAATTGTCTTTAATAGTGTCCAACAATAATAAAATTAATTCCCATGAGTCCAACAAAAGATATGCTAATACTGCAGCAGCTCTCTCTTATTTGTTAACCAATAACTCAAAAAATCAAACAACGCGAACCATTGGTCAGTTCGGTGCTATAGGCGGTTTGCTTTATGGAAGTAATCAAGCAAACAAATCTTTGATGCTCAAACAAGAAAATTTAAAATACATTTCGGATGCAATTGAGGATGTTTGTGTATCCTCTCACAACTCTTTTTTATGTGAGATCAATAAAGAAAACAAACGTTTGTTTTTGACTAAAGTCTTGTATTTATCTAATTATCTTGACACATATGTAAAAAAGTATTGTTCTGAAATTAATATGAAAAATTTATTCACATCTAGAAATCGAGAAACATTAATGAATCTTTATTCTCAAGAAGTTTTTTTCTTAAAACTAAAATTAAATTCATTTCTCAACAATATTGACAACGCAAAATTTAATGATAAATTCGTTAATAATTATTCAAATAAAATAAATGAAATTAATATCCAAAATTTAAAAAAAGAAAATAATATTGTTTTAACAATACTAATTGTTTCTTCTATAATTGGCTTTTACCAACCTTTATTTTTTGCATTAGCGTTGATATTATATTTAATACAAACTTTTGTTCCATTTTTAAGAGAATCAAGGATGTTAAAATTAAATTCAAAATATTTCACAAATGAAATTATAAAAACGACTTCAATAACAAGTATTAATTTTTAAAAAAAAGCAAATGAGTGTAAATTTAGTTAAAGGACAAAAAATCTCTCTAGAAAAGATCGGTGGAGGGACATTGAATAAAGTTTTCATGGGGCTTGGATGGGATCCAGCTCATGGAGATGAAGATATTGATTTAGATGCGTCATGTCTTTGTTATGATGAAAACCGAAACATTGTAGATGTTATTTATTTTGGAAAACTGAATAGTGCTGATGGTTCAATTCTTCATTCTGGTGATAATTTGACGGGTGAGGGTGAAGGTGATGATGAAGTAATAAATGTTGATTTATCGAAGGTCTCTTCAAAAGTAACATCAATTGTTTTCACAATAAATTCTTATTCTGGACAAACATTCAACGATGTAGTTAATTGTTTTGCAAGGCTAGTTGATAGTTCTAATAATAAAGAATTGTGTAAGTATATTTTAGCAGAACAAGGCCCAAGTACAGCAATGGCGATGGCTAAAGTCTATAAGCACTCTGGTGTTTGGAAAATAAACGCAATGGGTAATGCTTTAAATGGAAAAACAGCACCAGATTTAGTTGAAACAATAAAAAAATTAATATAACAATTATGGAAGGAATAAATTTACAAAAAGGACAAAGAGTGCCAATAGAAAAAAATGGAATGTCTATTCAGAAATTTCGAATTGGATTAGGTTGGGACACAAATGATATGGATTCTGGTGAGGATTTTGATTTAGACGCTTCTGCTTTTATTTTGTCTGAAAACAATAAAGTAGTATCGCAATCACATTTTATTTATTTTAACAACCTAAAAGATCCAGAAAACTCTGTTATTCACACCGGTGATAACTTAACAGGAGAAGGTGATGGTGATGATGAAATGATTGATGTTGACTTATCTTTAATTAATCAATCTGCAAAATCTATAAGCATTGTTGTTACTATACACGATGCAACCGCCAGGAATCAAAATTTTGGACAAGTTAGAAATGCATTTGTCCGAATTTACGATCCAAATTCCAATGAAGAAATTATGAAGTACGACTTAAGTGAAGATTTTTCGATAGAAACTGCTATAGAATTTGGAAGAATTTATTCACACAACGATAAATGGAAGTTTGAAGCAATTGGATCCGGATACAGTGGAGGACTTCAATCTTTTGTTGATAAATATATAGGTTAAAAAATATTAATTTAAAATTTAAAATTATGATAATTACATGTGTTCATTGTGGTAAACCATTTGCCACCAAGCGTCTAGATAATTTAACATCCTCTTCAAATGGTAGTAGAGGTGTCCAGCATTCTCCGGGTTGTATGAAAATAACTAACGTTCATTACAATAGAGGTAATATTACCAAAATCAGTTGATTGAGAATTACTTAATCTTAAAAATAAAGTAGGATTATTGAAATAACGTTGTAACGTGTTAGCTATTAAAAGCACTTAATTGCGAAATGATTATTTAATTATTATATTTTTATTGATCAGAAACAGCAATTAAAAAAAAACAGGTATTTGTTTTTTTTACAACTAATTTTGTAAATTGACTCGATTATATAAATAAAATTAATTAATTAAATTTTTTAAAATGCCAATAGAATTAAGAAAAGGTGAACGCATAACCTTGGACAGTGGTCTAAGGAATATTACAGTTGGATTGGGTTGGGACCCTAACGAAGGTAGTGGTGATGACTATGATTTAGATGCCTCTGCATTCATGATAGGTAAAAATGGTAAAATACCAGAAGAAAAATATTTTGTGTACTATAATAACATGTACTCTCCAGACAATGCTGTTGAAGGTGCCGAGGATGATTTAGATGGAAAAGGATCAGATGGTGGAGATGATGAAGAAATTAAAGTTAATTTAGGAAAAGTAAATCAAGATATCGAGGAGATAGTTTTTGTTGTGACAATTCATGATTATGATGTCCGTAAACAAAACTTTGGTCAAGTTCGAAACTCTTACATACGTATTGTAAACACAGATACTAATGAAGAAATCATGAAATATGAACTAGATGAAGATTATTCTACAGAAACGGCAATTGAATTCGCAAGATTATACAAACGAGGCGCAGAATGGAAATTTGAAGCTATGGGAATAGGCTATGAAAAGGGCTTACAGCATTTTGTTGATAAATATAACTAATTAAAAAAAAAAATAAAAATGGGGATAAATTTAAAAAAAGGACAGAAAATTGATTTAACAAAGAGTTCAGGAGAAAAACTTGAAAAATTTTGTGTAGAAGTAAGCTGGGGTGCTATCCAAAAAATGGTAACCGTAAAAGAAGGTGGTTTTTTAGGTTTTGGTGGAACATCTGTACAAAGAAAACAAAATGTTGATGTAGATTTAGATTTGGGTAGTATAATAATAGATAAAAATGGTGAGTGGCTAGATCATGTTTATTCTCCTGAGTATAATGCTTTTCTTAGAAAAAATAATTTACCAATTGGCCAATTGAATAGTAGGGATAATTCATTAAAACACAGTGGTGATGACCTTGGTCAAGGTGGAGGAAATGATTTCAAAGAAGTCATATCAGTTGACCTTTCAAGAATAAATTCTCAAGCCAATCAAATTTTCTTTTTTTTAAATATTTATCTTAATACTGGGCAGTCATATGATTTTTCTGACATACCATTTGCTAAAATACAAATGTATGAAGGCACCCCATCTAGAAAAATAAAAGAATTTTCAACTTTTGATATTGTTACTAATTCTGATTACAATGGGAAAAGAGCAATAATAATGGGTAAACTATATAGGAAAAATGATACTTGGAAATTTGATGCAATAGGAGATGCTACAGATGACCAATTGTTTACTCAAACTATTGGAAAAATTTTAAAAAATTATATTTAACTAAAAACGTATAGACATGAATTTAAAAAAATTAAAACAAGCAATTTTAGAAGATGGTATTATTGACGCCGATGAAGTAAACCAGTTAAGAGCAATTCTTTACGATGATGGTGTTATAGATCAAGAAGAAGCGGATATGTTATTTGAATTAAATGACGAAGTTTCAGGAAAAAATAATGATCCATCATGGGAGACATTGTTTATTAGTGCCATTTGTGATTTTTTACTTGAAGATGAAGTTTCTCCAGGTGAGATTGATGATGATGAAACTAAATGGCTTTTAGATAAAATTCAAGGCGATGGGAAAGTAGACGATATTGAGTTGAAATTACTAACTACTCTGAAATCAAAAGCTAAGTTTTTTCCAATAGAACTTGAAAATTTACTTCAATAAACATATACTTAACTTTAATAAAATTAATATAAAATGAGAAGACTACCAGTGTATATAGTTTTAGATGTATCCGGTTCAATGGCAGGAGAACCTATTGAGGCAGTTAAAAATGGTTTAAAGACTATGGTATCTGCCTTAAGGCAAGATCCATACGCACTTGAAACAGCTTATATAAGCGTGATAACATTTAACCATATTGCTCAGCAAGTTGTTCCCCTTACCGAATTAGCTATGTTCCAAGAGCCAGAAATTAATGCTAGTGGCACCACATCTGTAGGAGAAGCATTGTCTCTTTTGAGTGATAAGATATCCCATGAGGTCAAGAAAACTAATGCAGAGCAAAAAGGAGATTGGAAACCTTTAGTGTTTTTTATGACAGATGGACTTCCTACTGATGATTGGAAAGCTGGTTTAGAGAAATTCAAACAACAAAAATGTGGAATGGTCGTAGCTTGCGCTGCTGGACAGCATGCCGATACTTCTATTCTCAAGGAGATTACTGAAAATGTTGTGTCTCTTGATACTGCTGACTCCTCATCTATCCAAGCCTTCTTCAAGTGGGTATCCTCATCTATTTCAGTTAGCAGCGCGAAAATTGAAAATGATGTCTCTGAAACATCTTCAATTTCAGAACTACCTCCGCCACCTGATGAAGTAAATATCGTGATTTAATATATTTTAGGTTTACTCACAAGAATATATTAAAGAAAATGAATGTGATTTCAGAAAAAAAATATCCATGAGAAGATTACCAGTTTATTTATTGTTAGACACTTCAGGATCAATGAATGGAGAACCCATCCAAGCTGTAAATGTTGGCTTACAATCCTTACTCTCATCTCTTCGTTCAGACCCCCACGCTCTTGATACTGTGTATATTAGTATCATTACATTTGATAAAGAAGTAAAAGAATTCTTGCCATTAACCGAACTAGCTGATATTCAGTTAGAAGAAGTTACATGTCCAAAATCAGGACCAACTCATTTAGGTGGAGCATTGGAAATGGTGATTGATAAATTAAAAAATGAGGTAAAACTCTCAACAAAAGATCAAAAGGGAGATTGGATGCCTTTACTTTTTATCATGACAGACGGTAAACCATCTGATTCACAGAAATTCAAAGAAATGGCTAATCAAATTCAAAATGAAAATTTTGGTAGTATTATAGCTTGCGGTGCTGGTCCAAAAGCAAAGGAAGAATATTTAAAGATGATTACTAATAATATCACACTTCTAGACCACATGGATAGTGCATCGTTTGAGGCTTATTTCAAATGGGTGTCAGATATTGTAAATCAAGGAAGTAAAAGTGCTGGTGTTTCTGATGAAATAGATTTGCCACCTGCTCCAAAAGAGTTAAACATAGTAATTTAAGCAAATGAGAAAACTACCTGTATTTTTTTTAATTGACCTATCTGAATCAATGGTTGGTAAACCAATTGAATTGGTAAAAATGGGTATGGAACATTTAATAAGAAGTTTGAAGAAAAATCCCTATGCACTTGAGACTGTTTGGATAGAAATAATTGGTTTTGCAGGAAAAGCAAAGGTTATCGAACCCTTTGAGGAACTACCCTTATTTTACCCTCCAAATTTTCCAATAGGCGGAGGTACCTCTATATCAAGTGGTTTAAAGTTTTTAATGAAAGAGATTGATGCAAATGTGAATAAATCCACTGCTAATACAAAAGGTGATTGGAAGCCTCTAGTTTTTTTATTTACGGATGGTCAGCCAACTGACAATTACGAAACTACTGTTATTGAGTGGAAAAATAATTATAAAGATAAATGCCAAACACTAATGGCTACACTAGGAGATGTTGTTTCCAATGATTTTATAAATTCAATTGCAGATGAGGCCATTCAACTTGAAAATAGTTCTCAAGAAAGTTTTGAAAGTTATTTTAAATGGCTTACAGATTCTATTGTAAGTTCAAGTATTCAAGTTTCTGAAGGTATTGAACCTACAGGAAAAAATGAAAATTTACAAGACGGGATTTCAAGGATAGATTTAGATAAAACTAGCATTGAAAAATCCTATACAGACGATAATTGCACCGTTTTACTTGGATCATGTCAAACCAACAACGAAAAGTATCTTATCAAATACAATCTTGGAATAGAGACAAATTTTGAAGATGTTGGTAGTGTTGGTAAAATCTATAGACTCGAAGGTGCTTACAAATTAAATTATGAAACTTATAAAGAATTGTCTGGAGAAACCAACACTACTAAGGTTGATGCTAAATATCTAAGAGGAATTCCTTCTTGTCCAAATTGTAATAGTAAGCATGCCTTAGCTGTCTGTGAATGTGGTGGAGTATTTTGTTTTGATTCCGAAAAACAGGCACAAACCTGTGGATGGTGTGATACAACAGCATACTATTCTGCTGTTGATGGTGATTTTAACCTTGATAGAAGACAAGGATAATGGATGCAAGTAAATTAATAGCGCTTCTAGGAGAAGATATTCAAAATATGGAAAAGTATTTGGATGCTTTAAAAGATGATGTAAGTTTATTGAATGAAAAATTACTTAATTTTAAGAGTACTCATTCGCAACTTGAAAAAGAAAATGATATGGCTAGAGAAATAATGAAAGACAATAATCTTGTCATCCAACTGAAAAATGGTCAGGTCAATGTTCCTTATACTGAAACCATATCTTTTGAAAAATTTAAAATCCAAAAAGATGCAAAAATACACTTTGAAGGTATAGATCAAATTAGTTGGAATCAAAACGAGAATAAATTTGAAGGTGATTTTTCTCAACCAGGAGAGTTTTTTGGAAAAATATTTTTTTGGAAAAACACAACTGACCAAGAAAACGGAAAGCCAAGGCTTGAAAGACAAATACACATTCTTGTAAACGCTGACCCAAAATCTCTTTGGAAAAACATACCACCTCCAGCAGAAGGACCCTTTTTTAAAGAAAATAAAAGTTTTACTTGCACTAAACTTGAGAATAAAACACTTTTAGGAGTTTCGACTCGTGGTAAATCTCATGCCCAAAAAGGAACTTTCAGAGACGATGACTTTAAAATATGTTCTTGGGAAAACGGTTGGGTTTTACAAGTTGTGAGTGATGGCGCTGGTTCTGCAGAATTTAGCAGAGAGGGCTCAAAAATTGCTTGTGAATCTGTTTTAAAGAAAGTTTCGGATTTTATTTTAAGCGAAAAAATAAATGATCTAGAAGACATTATCCGTAATATAGAATCAGAGAGTTTCGTGGAAAACACCTTATCTGATGAGGAGATTTCCTCCCATATAGAGACTACCCCAACAAATGAAGAAGATAGCCTAGAGCATCAAAGCAAACAAGAAAAAATAATCATAGAAAATAATATTGACGACAATAATCTAACCAAAACAAACGAAAATATTTTAAAGAAAGATTTATTGACTCTAGTATATGAGTTGACAGTTACCCCTGCTTATTTTGCTTATAATGAGATTAAAAATTTTGCCGAAGAAAATAATTATTCAATTAAAAAGTTTTCTTCAACCATTTTATTTGCTTTATCAAAGGAATTTGATTTTGGAACTGTCGTAATTTCTTTTTCTATAGGTGATGGCGCAATTGGTATAGTTAATAAAAAAGAGGGGATTTTACTTATGGAACCTGATGGTGGAGAGTATTCTGGTCAAACTCGCTTTATTACCATGAAGGAAGTCTTTAGGAGTCAGGATATTTATAATAGGTCACATTTTAAAATTTTTAAAGATGAGGTTGAAGCCATAATTTTAATGAGTGATGGTATATCTGATCCAAAATTTGGAACAGATAACAATCTTAAGAATTCTGACTTATGGTTATCTCTATGGTCTGACTTAAAATCTATATTATCTAAAGGGGAAATTAATGAAGAAGAAGTTCTTGAGTGGATGGATTTTCATGAAAAAGGAGAATATGATGATAGAACATTAACAATACTATTTTAATATGGCAATTCTAGAGGTAGTAAGTCGTAAAGGGATAAAAATAGAGTGGATAGACAAAGTAATAGGTGCCGGTACTATGAAAGACGTCTATTTTAGCCCAGATAAAAAATACGTTGTAGGTTTTTACAGAGAAAAACTCGATGCTACTGCCAAAGACCGATTAAACTCAATTGTTGGTGTTTATAGAGATAAAATTATTAAAGGGCTAAATGGAGATTATTGGGAGAAACTTCTGTGTTGGCCTTATGATATTGTTGAATATAATGGGTTAACTGGAGTTGTTGTTCCAGTATATCAAAACCATTTTTTCTTTAAACATGGGTCTGTTAACAATGACATGCTGGGTATAAAGGGCAAAGAAAAAAATGGAAAATGGTTTGCCTCAGCAAAAAATCAAAATAGATTTTTACACAATGATGAAAAAGGTGACTTATTGAGTTATTTACGGATTTCTATTTTACTTTCAAGAGCAACAAAAAGGCTTCACGCTGCAGGTCTTGCTCATTCTGATTTATCATACAATAACGTATTAATAGATCCTGAGGGAAAAAATGCAAGTATAATTGATATTGATGGATTAGTAGTGCCAGGAAAATTTGCCCCAGATGTCATGGGAACACCAGATTTTGTAGCACCTGAAGTTATAATGACTAAACATCTACCAGTCAAGGACTCCAATCGTAAACTTCCTTCCATTTTAACTGATAGACACGCATTGGCTGTTTTGATATATATGTACCTTCTTTTTAGACATCCTTTAAAAGGTGGTAAAATACATCATACAGATACCCAAAAAGATGTTGAATTAGCAATGGGAAGTAAAGCATTGTTTATTGAGAATACACAAGATAAAAGCAATTTACCAAACCTAAATGATATACACCCGGCTGAGTTGCCTTACATAGATGTTCATAAAATGCCTTGCACAATACTAGGGCCACATTTGGAGGGGCTTTTTAAAAAGGCATTTATCGATGGTTTACATAATCCTCAAAGAAGACCAACTGCCGATGAATGGGAGGCTGGATTAGTTAAAACTGTTGATCTATTACAACCATGTAATAATACCAAATGCAGTCACAAATGGTTTGTTTTTAATAACAAATTATCTCCTAAATGTCCTTATTGCCAAACACCTTATGTTGCAGAGTTGCCAATTTTAAACTTTTACTCTACTAGAAGTGCTGGAAAGTATTTGTCAGATGATGCTAGATTAATGGTTTATAATAATCAATACTTATATAAATGGCATTCAAATAGGCTTACAAAACCAAACGAAAGATTATCTGAAAACGATAAGAAGCCAGTTGGATACTTTACAAAACATCAAGGAAAATGGATTCTGGTTAACCAGAATCTTCCAGAGCTATTCGATGTGATAAATAAAAAACAAATTCCTATTGGAAAACACGTAGTTTTAGAAGATAATGTTCAATTATTACTAGAAAAAGGAAATGGTGGACGCGTAGCCATCATTCAAATGGTAAATAAATAATTTTTATTTATCTAATTTTAGCTTTATATCTAAAAAGAAGGTAAATTTAATGCATAATCAATTAAAATCATTTAACTACAAAATATATCGAATCTCTAAAAATGTTTTTGACATTATTAAAAAACCTCTTTATAGTTTTATAAAACCAGTAAATATTGAGTTATCTATAAATTCAAATACAACAACTTTTATTATTTTAGAAACAATTTTACATTTAATTAAATACAAACCTTAAACAAACACTATGAATCAACTCCTTACAATATTCCCATCATTTCTAGATAACTGGTATGGTGGTTTAATATTAATGTTACTAATGTCTTATTTGATAATGAAAGCATGTGATATTTTTGAAATGGCAACAGATTACTTGGGCCGAAACATGTCTGATGGTGTTAAAGGTGCAACACTAAACGCTGTTGGTTCATCTATGCCAGAATTTCTTACTACTGTTTTCTTCCTTGTTATGTATTCTGACTCAGATATTGCTGAGGGTTTTGCTGCTTCTGTTGGTGGAGATACGGGATCTGCTATTTTTAATAGTATTTTTATTCCAATGATCGTTATATGGATGGCATTAGCCACAGTTGCTGGTTTACAAGGAGTTAAAATTGCAAAAAAGGTAATACTTCGCGATGGTCTTTTCTTAATTGTAGCAGAAATTATTCTGTTAGTACTTTTATCAAGTGATTATATAACTTGGATTCACGGCGCAGTTTTTACATTATTTTATCTTGTTTATCTAACTTACACTCTTAAGTCAATGACAAAACAAGAGATAGTAAATTCTGAAGAGAATACAGATGAAGATGAAGATGAAGATGAAGATTGGTATGAGAAATTTTTATTTAAAACAGAAAATGGAAGAAACGGAAGAGCATGGGTTTTACTGATACTAGGTACAGCTTTAATTGCAGTGGGTGCCTCAGGATTGGTACAGGCAACAGAATTTATATCTACAGACTTTGGTATTAACCCATTGTTTGTTGCATTAATATTAGTTGCAGCTGCGAGTAGTGTTCCAGACGCAATTATATCTTACAGAGATGCACGCAAAGGAAATTATGATGACGCATTATCTAATGTTCTAGGATCTAATATTTTTGATATCACAATAAGTATGGGATTACCTTTAATGGTATATTTATGGTTTAATGATCCTATTTCATTTAAAGTAGCTGGAGAAACATTAATAGATATAAGGCTAATGCTCATAGTAGTTACTGTAATAACTGTTGTTGTTTTTTATAAAAATAGTGATAAATTAACCATGAGGCATGTAACGATTCTAGGCCTTCTATATTTGGTATTTATAATATATTCCTTATCAGCAGCATCTCATTTAGAGGGCCAAGATAATATATTTGCTAATACCGCAGGTTTATTAGTTGAATATTTAAATAAACCAGGGGGTTTAAATGATAGCCTTAGAGGTATTGCTAATAGCATTACCGGTAGCTGGTACTAAATTAATTTATTAGTAATAAAATTTAGAAAATAGCTTTATCATTGATAAAGCTATTTTTTGTTAAAATAATCTCAATAAATTTTATATTTAAGAATGATTACAATACAACGAAATAATAAAGATTTTGGTCCATACGAAATTGAAGAAGTTAAAAAATATGTAGAAGAGGGTAAGATCTTAAAGCAAGATATTGCTTTTTCTAAAACCAAACCTAATGTTTTAAAAACTGTAGGTTATTTTTTAAAAGAATCTAAAGTTAAAGTAAAGATTCCTCATGATGGTAGTATTGTGTCTCAATTGCAGAAAATCGGTGGTAATATAATATTTCCAAAAAATGCATTCACTAAAAAAAAATTATTCAACAATAATCGTTTTTTAATACTTGCTCTAATAGGTCTGGCCCCTATTTTTCTTATAAAGTTCACCTTTTTTTCAGGTGTTACATTTTATGCTATTGCATTATATTTTTCTATGATTTGGGGTTTATTTTATTATTATATATTTAAGACAAATCAAGTTAGGCTTAAAACAGCTATATATGTTTTTTTTCTAGCACAATTCTTTATTCTCCCTCTTTTATTATTGCAAGAACTTCCCGGTATAAAACAAATATATGCTCTCACAGATTCAACTCAGATATTTGAAAAAATAATTGGTTATATTTTTGGTGTTGGTCTTTTTGAAGAGCTTATCAAAGCACTACCAATATTTATTATAGCTAGATACTCAAAACAGCCTCTGATTCCCCAAACTTTAGTTTTTTATGGTCTCATCTCTGGAACTGGTTTTGGAGCATCAGAGGGTGTTTTGTATCAAATAGGATTAAATAGTCAATTAGATTACAACAGTGCTTTTTTTATGAATATTGCTAGATTAACCTGTCTACCATTCCTTCACTCTGTTTGGGCAGGAATTTCTGCTTATTTTATATCTTTCGGTTATTTATATCCGAAATATCGTAGATCAATGTTTTTATTAGCAATTTCTATTCCAGCAATCTCACATGGTTTATATGATGTTTTTGGTTGGGGTATAATTGGATTATTAGTCACGGTTATTTGTGTTGTATTACTCACTGTTTATTTAGGTCAAGGAACCACATTGCAATCCAAGCTAAAATAAATACTATTTATTTTTTGTTAGAATTTTCATAACGTCTTTTATTTTGTCAAAACGATGATCTGTTTCGTATTCAGTTTTTTGAAAAGGAATTTTATTAATTTCTAAAAAATCAAACATTTTATTAAAATTCAATAATTCATCATGTTTCGAAATATGTATATAGTAGTCCTTGTGAGGTGGTATGCTTATGTATTTTTTAATGAAACCTTCAAACTCTATCAACTGTTCTATATATTTGTTTTTAAAGGTCCATTTCTCCTTTGTCTTTAAATTTTTTAATTCTTTATTTTTATATAATCTTAAACTTTCTGAGGGATTCCAACTTGGATTTATAGCATGTACAATTAAAAAGTCTTCTTTAAACTTTGCTCTGAAATAATTTGCATAAAACCCACCCAATGAGGTCCCAATTAAATGCACCTTTATACCTTTGTTTGACCTAATTATTTTATTTATTTCACGAATAGCACTTCTTGGTTCTCCGCTCATCTTTGGTATTATAAGCTCATACTCGTGCTTTAAGTTGTTTTCCTTTAAAAATTCTTGAATTTGTTTAGATTTTTTTCCTGGAGCAGAGTTGAATCCATGAAGTAATATTATTACGTTAGGACATTTCTTAATAATAAAGGTTGGTCTTGGAGTCATTATGTGTTTTTTAAAAGATCAATTTTGAACATTTCACATGATGTAAAATACAATATAAATATTTATATTTAAGGAATGAAGATTATATATATTGACCTTGATGGCGTTGTTGCCGATTTTGAAAAAGGCAGAATAACACACCCATTATCTACCATTACCCCCTATATAGGGAGACCAGATAGGTTGCCGGGAATCTATGAAAATTTAGAGCCTATAAAAAACGCCATACAATCTGTAACTAAACTTTTACAACACGAAAGTTTTGATGTTTATTTCCTATCCACTCCTCCTTGGGATAATCCTGAGGCATGGACTCACAAAAGACTTTGGATTGAAAAATATTTTGGCAAAGCTGTGAGACATAGACTTATTCTAACTGCAAGAAAGGATCTCAATATTGGTGACTTTTTAATTGACGATTCTAAATATCGAGGACAACAAAAATTTGTTGGTGAGTGGTTAGAATTTGGCAGTGATAAATTTCCTGATTGGTCGTCAGTTTTAAAATATTTGGGTACTAATTAATTTTTTTTAAATGTTAGAAAATTTTCTCAATGAATTTGAAATATTATTGAACAAAAAACAGTCTATCTCTTATAATAGAAAACCCTGTTATTATATCTCAAGTAAAAGATTATTTTATTTATTTGAGCAATACTTTATAAAAATAGATATAAACTCAGATTTCAGTTTTGTTGTTATTGATTTTGATAAAAATGATATTTTATTTTTATTGCGTGTCCATTTTAAACTTTACGTAGAATTAAATGAAAATGTAATTAAAATATTTAAATGTTTTCCCACAAAGTTTCAAATTATAAAAGATGTTACACCACATAATCATTGGTTTGCACCAAAATCTTTTTTAAAAGGTAAGATTCTTTATTACAAAAAAGATTTATATAAAACGACTAATTTAATGAATGGTATTCCACTTTCTGAAGAATTATCAACTTTTGATAGTGATATTTTTGTACCAACAACTCAAATTAATTACGAATATTTTAAGGTTTTTTGATTCCTCCAAGTATGTTGATATTAATTGTTAGTTTTTTTTATTCTTTACCACAATTTATTGACGACAATATCACCAAATGCATAAACATCCAAAAAAAGTTTAATCATATCTGTAGCCCCTTTGGTATCTTTTACAAATTCTAGCAAAAGTCTATGAAAAGAGGCTAAGTTTGATCTTGTTGGAGTAAACTTGCAAGCTTGATAAATAGTAGCGCTTAGGTAAGAGTTTGAAGAGTGTTTAACAGAAAGCTCTGAAATGTTAGTAGAATATGTTTTGGGGATGGTAGTGCCTGTTAAAATCGTTAATGAGATTTTTGTAGTAAATAAAAGTTTTTATGTATAGCGACGTTGCCACCTGAGAAGTTTTTAGGATTGAGAATAAGGAGTAAAGTCAAACTATTTCAATGAAGATTTATTTTTTATAAATTCTACCTTTAATTCATTAGAGATCTTTTCTTTTCGTTTGGGCCAAATATGGAAACCACCCATTGCTTCATCTTTAAATTTTTCTTTGATGCTATTTATTATTTCTTCACTTAATCCAAGTTTTGATAAATCATCTCCATCCTTCCAAATCCCCCATATTCCATTTTCGTCAATATCCCCAGTATATAAAATAGATATTTGATTCTGTAAACTACAGTTTTCTCACAAAATTTTACGCACTCTAAATTTTGAAAATATCACTAAGATTAAGGACTACCATAGTTTCCTATACTACATATATTTACATTTATTATATTTGATAAAAGAAACATTATGAGAGAAGAACTTGTTGAAGAATTAGAACATAAAAAGGGGGACACTAAAGATGTCGCTATTAAGCGCTTTAAAATTCTATGTGTTTTAAGTATGATAGGCTCGGGTTTAATCTTATTGGGATCTTCTTTCTCCTATTTTATGGACTGGAAAGGCTTTGATTTCTTTCTACAAGGGGTTATGGTATGTTCTGTCTTTGCATTAAAATTTATTGGTGCTTATAAGATGTACAAGCTTGATAAGAGAGGATATTTACTATATTTTATTCCAGCATCTATTTTTATTCTTTGTTTGTTGTACATCATCATCAATTTAATTATGGTAGATCCTATTATAGATGTTTTTATGGCATTTTTATTCTGTGGTGTATTTTTATTTATGTTTTTTAGATTTAAAAAATATCTTAAAAATGACAAACCTAAAGATGATAATGAAATGAAAAAGCAAGTATATGAAGATAGAGAAGTTGATGTTATTATTGAAGAATTATCTGGTGAGGCAACAGTCAAAAATGTGTCAGAAGAAGATTTTGATAAACCTGACACGCTAACTAACCAAGCAAAAGGAGTTTTAATTTTTATAAGTGTTTTTATTGGTTTTTTAAAAGCAATTATTGATAACGCGGGGGATTTTATTCAAATAATTCTTTTTGCAATTTTCTATCCAATTATTTTTGGGATATTACCAGCTGCTATAGTGTCAATTTTCACAAAAAAGTTTTCTTATAAATTAGTATTTATTTTTTCTCTCATAGCATTTATATTGTCTACTATCGGCACATATCAATTAAACAATATAGCCCCATAATATGAAGTTTGGAAGAAGACTAATATATGCCTAAAAACCTTTAAAAGACATAATTATTAGGAACTTTGTTTAACTACTTCTTTCTTAAAACATCTGAATTCTTGTTGTCATGTAACCAATTAAATAGCCTAAAGCTTGGTAATCATCTGGATTTGATGTGACCATTATAGTATATGTATAACCGCTTTTATACACTTGAGTTGAGCCAATTAGCAATGTATTTTTTCCTTTTTGAATGCAAATATCATAATTTTTACCACTTATTTCAAGTACATCAAAAATTAAAAAATCCGAACCCCTGCTTCCTTTTTCACAGGCTGATTTAGCTTGGATTTTATCAATTAAATTTCCTTTCATATATTGAACAATAACATTTTCATTTCCTTTATTCCATTCTAAATCACCAGTTTTTTTAAATCCATTAGGTGCATTAAAACTTATTCCATTGATTTCTTGAGACTGAGAAAATGAAATAAATGGAAGTAATAAAAATATTAATAGTATTTTCCTCATAATTATAAATTTAGTTTCTTCATTAGACATTAATTCTTTACCTGTTGGTCTTTCAGGATTAGTTGCAGTTATTCAAGTGAAAAAAGACAAAATGCACATCTTTTAATTAAATTAATTTTCTTCCCATACCACAACTACACCATATACAGAACCTCCTATCAACGCTAAAATAGCTGCAATAAACAACCAACCTTGATAAATACCATCCGCCCATAATAAGTCATATTTAATAATACCTAGAATAAGTAGTAAATACAAGGATATTAAAATAATACAAAGTATAATACTCACAACTCTCTTATATAAAGGTGCAATATAAGAACCAATATAAACAAAAGCCAAAGAACCTATTCCACTAACAAATAAAGGTCTAAAAATAGACGATAAAAAAGTTTCATCAGTTCCATATGGTCCTGCATTAAGAAGAATTAAATTTATTAAAATAGGGACTAAAATTAAGGATAGAAATGCTCCTGGTATTACAGCTAACCATCTCAAAAATTTACCAATTATTGACTCAAAAAACTTTTCCATATACTTATGTTTTAAAATTAATCCACATATCTCTTATTTAAAAATATACTAACCACAAATAAAACTACCCAAATAAATATACGGTTAACCACATAAATTATTCTCTTGAAAATATTCGTAATACATACCAAAATAAAAGCATCAATGAGGCAAACAGGCCAATTGCAGCAGGTATATATTGTTCGTTGTTGTAATTTTTAATGAGGTTAGAAGTTTGATACAATATTGCTCCTGCAGCAAGTATTGACATTCCTACAGAAAACCATAATCCTAAATCAAAACCAAACAAAGTTCCTGCAACAATTAATCCTATTGCAATAAAAAAACCAATTGTAAGCGCTGATTTTAAAAAAGAAAAATCTTTTTTAGTGACAAATACTACGGCCGTTAATCCACTAAAAAGTGATAATGTAACTATTGCTGCTTGATTAAGTATTTCTATGCCACCAGAATACATTACAATATAAATTAGAGGAATAAAAATAATAGCTTCAGCTAAGATAAATATACCATAGGCGATGTATTGTTTATTTTTATCTTTAGTTTTCATTGCAGAACTCTCAGCATAGTTTGTCATAAACATAAAGCCCCCCAACATAATTAACCATCTCCATCCTTGAGTCATTGATAGCGTAAATTCTACTATTGCATTTGACTGTAATAAAATGTATTCTACAATAAAAAAGGCTAAAACTCCTCCAGCAACATGGCTGTATGTTTTTTTGTAAAAGGCAATTTTCAATTCATCTGATAGAGAGGCCACAGGTACTAAATCCTGCCATTGATTGTTTATGTTTTCCATTTGTTAGTTTTTTAAAATAGTATTAAAAATATAGTTTATAGTGGTTATTGTGCTAACCTATATTACTAAAATATAGTGTGTTTTAAATTTACATAAATATAATTAATTTTCAAATACCATAATATTTATGTCTTGTCAAATACTATTAAATAACTTTTTTGCGTTGTAAGCAAACTACAACCAATTTAAAACTAGGTGCCTATGTAAATAAAGTATGTTAAAATCATGTGTGATCACATGTAAGAATGAATTTTAATAATCAAATCCAATTTTATGAAACATTTATTTTTAACCTCCATTTTATTTTTGACATCTTTATCAGTAACTGCACAAGAATCCTTCAATGGAATGTGGCTCAACGAAGGCTCAGACTATATTAAAACAATCCTTGCCAGTGAATATGAGGTCCTTAGTGTATGCAATACTTCCTTTGAGGAGTACAAAGTTTTAAATGAAGTGATTCTCGAGGAGGGCACTACTAGCTTTTTGACGAATCTTTATAACAAAGAGAACGGTTATAAGGTGAATATCGAGTATACACTAATTGCTCCAGACACAATCTCTACAACTTATAGCGGTGATTTGGAAGGAACTTATATCTTGACACGGCTGTATTAACTCGCAGTGCCAAGACAATAGGGGAGTTGCGCCAATTTAATTGGCTAGTGGTTTCTCTTATTTATTAGTTCCAAAATCAAAAAACATCTTTTTAATATTTTGTGTAAGGCATTACCCCTTCACTTTAACCTATAATACTATTCTATGAGAAAGTTCCTATTTCCCGCAGTTATCATTATTTTATTAACTGTAGTTTATTGTAATAACAAACCAGAACACACACCTGTTATCCAAGAAAATGAGATAACAACTACCATAAAAGCCCCTCTTGAGGCACATCAAATAAACTTGACTGATTATAACATAGACACCTCAAAAGACACCTTAATAAGATATAATCCAGCAACTCAAATAAGAATACCAGAGGCTGCATTTTTAGACACAGATGGTAATGTAATCACATCTGAGGTGAAGTTGCGTTTCAGGTCTTTTTCTAATCCAGTTGAAATATTTTTATCTGGTTTGCCTATGGAATACACTTCAGGTGGAGAAGATAAAGTATTTGAATCTGCAGGGATGGTTGAAATACAAGCACAAGCAGACGGTAAAGAAGTATTTACTAATCCAAACAGTAAAATAGAAGTAGATTTTTTAAGCTTAGATGCAAGTAATGAGTTTAATGTATATACCCTTGATACTCTTTCTGGGCAATGGCAAGAACAAGGTAAAGATATAGTTACCGTAGAAAAAATTGCAGTAGAATCCCAAGATTTGCCAAAAACACCAACGCCTCCAAAAGTAGCCGGTTTAAACGCTTTTAGTATTGAGGATGCAACAAATGAGGTTTCTCACATTTCTATGTATAAAAACGTCTTGTTTGAGCCCGTAGACGGTAAAAGGTGCGGTTTCACAGCAACCAGTATTGATGTAGAAGACCTTAATGACGGAACTTATAAAGTTAATTTTCAAATAGGGTTTGTTGGCACTAAAAAGCAATCTTGTATTTGTTATTTGGCATTTAAAAAGGGTGTGCAATACAATGATGCTTATAAAGTATACCAGAAAAAATATGCAAAACAAATAAAATTACAAGCGCAAAAACGAGCAGCTTTTGAGCTTAAATGGAACACTTACAGCTTTGATTTAAAAAACTACCGAGAACACATACTGCGCCAAAATATTGATAATATGGACACTCAGCAGAAAATTACAAGAACGCTAAGTGTCAATAATTTTGGTTTTATTAATATAGATAGACCATTAGATTACCCCCAGGGTGGCTCATTTTTTGCAAGCTATGTTGATACCCAAAATAATCCTTTAAAATTAACCAATGTTGTACTGGTTGAAAAAGAGAGAAACATGCTTTTTAGGTACAAGAATCAAATCAACTACAATCCAGAAAAGGTTAATATACTCTGGGGTATAACTAGCACTGGTGCGCTTGCCTATTTTAATGAAGCCCAGTTTGAGGGTTTAAATAAAACTGCAAAAAAACAAACTCTTACCATGGATATTATCTCTCCAGATAAACTTAGTTATGATGCCATAACATCACTATTTTCTATTGATTAGTATTTTTTTTAGTTGCTTTAAAAAACCTATATTTAGTAAAAGTTTTGTTTACATAGCAAAAACGATCAAGATTAGATAATGTTGATGAGCAATTAAAAAATAAACGTATGATTATAATTATTTCTATTCTAGTATTAGCTGTTTGTAGTTTTATTGTATTTCAATTAATTGAATATTTTAAACTTCATAAAGGGGAAACAATTGAATATTTTGAAAGTGGAGAAATACAACGAAAGATAAATTTCCATAAAGGTAAACCAAATGGTAAAGGAGTTGTTTATTATAAAAATGGTAATGTTCAAAGCGAAGGAACCTTTTTGGATGGTGTTTTAGATGGTAAATATGTTGAGTATTTTGAAAGTGGAATTTTGAAGAGTGATTACAATTTTTTAGCTGGAAATCATGACGGTGAACAATTAGAATATTATGAAAACGGAAATTTAAGAGAAAAAGGTTTTTTTGTTAATGGTAAAAAACATGGTAAAACTTATGTGTTAACTGAATTTGGCATGGTAGCTAAAGATCAAAATTACGAAAATGGCGAGTTAGTAGATGAGGACGATCATATAACTCTTTTAAAACTCATTATTAATACCAAAACACAAGTACAACAAGACGCAGAGGCAATTGACGAAAAAAATATTGATGTAATACTACAATGGATAGACTCTCTTATTTTCACCAAATACAAACAATTTCCTGAGTTAAATGATGATTACAAAAATGAAATTGAAATAATTTATCAAGATTTTATTGAAGAATTTAAGAATTTTAATAGCAAGGATGTAGATGTAGATTATTACCACAAGATTGTTTTAGCTAGGGTATGGAACAATATTGTTGATTTAGATTTTGATCCAGATAAATATGAATGGCAAGAATATCATCACATGAGATATCAATCTGATTTCAATGATCTCAATGATGATGAAAAATTAGAATATATTGAAGCAACAAAAAAAGCAATAATTGGTTTTGGTTTTGTTTATGATACACTGAGAAAACGATTATTAAAAATTGAAAAGCTTAATTCTAAATTCGGATTAGAACAAAATACAGAATTCAAAAAAGTTGATTTTATATTAGCTCAATCTCATGCATCTGTTTATGCAAATTGTGTTATGGTATACTCCTTTGAGCACTTACAAAGTTTTAGCAACTCTGATAAGACTGTTTTTGAAAATTTATTTCATGGTTTTAAAAACTCAGAAAATTACATTATGCGAAATGCAATAATTAAATTATCAACTGATTTAGCATCTGATTTAATATCTGAATCAGATGATCAGGACAAAATAGAGAAAATTAAACAGGGTACTTTTAAACTAGCTCAGGAGATAGTTAATAAAAAAAACAGGTAATTATTCCCAAGAATAAAAAAATATCTTTGGAAATAAAAAGTGGAGACACCGAGAGTACAACTCTTACTATTATAGAAGAAAATAAAAATTTCAGCATTACAGCTAATGAAACTATGGAAGAATAGAAATTATGAATGAGAATATAGAATTTAAATGGCTTGTGTTAATATATTTATTGTTTGCCTTTTCAATAGGTTTTTTGCTTGCTAAAACAATATATGATGATAGACCAATTACAAAAGAAGAATTAAATGAACTTGAAAAAACAGAATGGTATGAATGAATTTTAATACCTACAAAAATAATAATAAAAACCATTTTATATAATATTATTAAATTAAACCCAACACTCTATTATGATTGAGTCCAAAAGTTCACTTTAGCCATAAGACGTACAATGAAACCAAAAAACACATATTTAGTTGCAATAAAATTAGACAAGACAAAAAGGAACATTTATGCAACAATTTCAGAGGTTTTGACTCATGATTTTATAGGTGTTTTTTCAATCGCAAAACAAGAAAATATCCAATTTAGGGATTTACTAAAAATAAATCCTGAAAATTATTTTTTAGAAAATTTAAACCCAATTAAAATTTATGAGGCTAAGCTTGATAAGCTTGAAAATGAAGACTACTTAAAAAGGCTTACAAATAGTATTGATCTTTGGGAAGAAAATGGTAAAAACAAAATTAAATTAATTGAAAAAAACCTAGGAAGTGGAGATGATAAAAGATTTTCTTATTCAATAATTAAGGAAAGTAAGTTTCATGGAAAGAGTATAAGTAGTTTTTTATTTTCGGACAAAAGCGATTTTATTGCTCTAGGTTACAGAGAAGGTCTTGTTTTACTGGATGATGATTTTATTTATTTCTCAAAAATAATTTATACAGAAGATTTATCACCACACTTGATTCTCAATTTTGGATCATATATAAATATCATGGTAAATAAACGTTTAAGAGCAATGACACCTGAGGAAATTTCAAATTTTAACGCAAGAAAAAAATTTTCTGAAATAGTTGAAGAAGAATATGGTTTTAAATGGGATGTTGATGATGAAACTGATTTAAAATATTTTATAGATATAGTTTATGATATTAATTTACAGGACAGAATAAATGAAAACTCATACAACAAGTGGCTTAATTACAAAAATCTTATAGGTCTTGATGATTGGGAATTTTATAAGTTTTTTGATATTAAAGATTTTATTTTATTTTTCTTAGCTGAAAATGAAACCCTTGAAAAAATAATTAAATCTCCACATTATTGCACAAAAAAAATACGATGCCAATTTTGCCACTCAATGACACATAAAGATCTTGATGTTTGTTATCACTGCAATTACAATGAAAAGCTGAATATATTTAATAAAATAAATGAAAACTTAAAAAGTACCCATATAAATTTATACCATATGTTAATTATTAAAAACAAAGAATTAAATAATATATATGAGAAGATAAAATATTTTGAAACTAGGCGAAGTTATGAATATAAAAAAACTCAAAAATGGTATAAATTAAATCGTGTAAATGAAGAAAAATTTAATAATAAATCGGAAGATCAAAAACAAATTAACGGTTTGGAACATAAAATTGATCCCACAAAAAGGCTAATAGTTAGTATAACAAAATTACTTCAGAAAAGAGGGGATTTAGAATATTTAAATATGGAGTTAAAAGAAGTAAAATTCATTTAAATTATTGATAAGTTAATTTTTTAGACACTATCCCGTAAAGTGTGTAATTTATAAATTGAGAATGGTATTGGATTGTTTTGTGAATAATTTTGGAGCCCAAGGGTGTTAAGTCACACTATTTTGGGGAAGATTTGGATGTTATAACAAGAAGTTATCTTTAAAAATAACTTTCAGGTCTCAAGAGCTAAATCAAGACACTTTCGAGGCGTTTTAAGAGACAATCAAAGTTAGTTAAACAAGACCATAAATTGTAACCTTTTAGGTGTTCTGGCGCTATAGTAATCTTTAAGAGAACTGGTTCAATAACCAAGCTAAAGAAAGCTATGGGGCATTATCCTATAATAGTTTATTGTTTATTCTCATTTTAATTGTCAATCGCATTAATTTTTTGCCTTTCTATTTCTTTATTCCAGTCGATTTTTGAATAGTCGATACTATCTCTGTATCTAATTATATTTTCTGAATTTTTCTTGTGTTCTTTAGTCAAGTACATTGGAATATTCAAATCAGATTTTTTTACTGAATTCAAAACTTTTCCCAGGTTTGAAATTTTGTTGTTTCTATCTATTTCTTTAATATTTTCTTCTTTGAGTTTTTTTATATCTCTAAATTCAGCATCAACAACATATAAATTTCCTTGATTATCTTTCAAAACGTTACGTGGAAATAAGTCAAATACTAAATAATTGTCGTTAACATAAGATTCCGGCGTTGTTTGTCTAAAACTTATATTTTCCATAAACAAATTTATTTCAAAAGGTTCTGCTTTTATTAAATTCGGAATATAAGTCTGTTTTAATACAACTTCTATATGTGGCGTTTGAGATTCTCCATTATCAATTCCAGTAAATCCAATAATTTTATATTTAGTTTCAGGAAACAATTTATTGTGGATTTGTACCTTCTAAATTACGTTTGACACTAAATATTTTGAATTTATTAAATTATTTGATTTGTAAACTGTTTTGTTAGTTGTATTTAAAACTAAAGTGTGTTCATGTCCACCAACTAATCCGAAATTCCCTAACGCATAAAAATCCTCAATCCATAAATCATTTTCTTTTCCATATTTGAGGGTTTCAAATTTTTCAAAATCTTCAAGTTCGTTTTGTGTCATTAATTTTAGGAAGTTTTTTTCTATTATGGGCAACGTTCTCTCAAATCATTTTTATGAGAATGATTGAATTGTTTAATCTACCTTATAAGTCAGTTTCATTGTTATTGACGCGCTCTTTTCTCTAGAGTCTGTGTTGAAGGTACCTCCCCAAGAGTAAGTTTCCTTAGAGTTTTGGCCTGTAATTTGAAATATCCCCATTCTGGCAGATTCTAACTTTCCTAGTTTACCTCCAGAGAATTCAGCTATTTTTTCTGCTCTTAATCTTGCATCTTGTGTAGCTTTAGAAATCATTTGTATTTTAAGATCTGCAAGTTTGGTGTAATAGTATCTGGGTGATTCTGAGTAAAATTGTACACCTTGGTTTAGGAGTTCTGTAATTTCTCTAGATACCTTTTCAATTTTATCCACATCATTAGACTCTATCTTGACAGTTTGAGTTAGTTCATATCCAACAAATTCCTCGCCTATAAATTTTCCATCAGAGGAATATAAACGTTTGAAGTTTTCATCTGTCTTTACTGCGCTGTAAATAAGTTGCTGGCTTTTAATTCCTTTATTCACTAGATATTCGTTTATGGCAGCTTTATTTTTCTCTAGAGTTAGGTATGACTGTTTTAAATCTTTGTTTTGTGCGCTAAACTCTCCCTCCCAAACTATTAAATCTGAGGAAAAATCAGTTTTTCCTAGACCTGTTACTCGAATTTCTCCATCTGCTTTTGATCTATCTGTATATGCTTTTCCTAAGAATATTGAGGATGCAACTATTGCGATTCCAAAAATTATAGCGTTTGTGTATTGTTTCATATTATTTTAACTCTTGTTTGTTTAGATTTATTGTCTTTATTAGTTCCTATAAACTATTGGCTTGCTATTGTTTATGTGTTAATATTTGCTTCCTAATATATCTTGTAGCAAAGAACAAAACATAAAACGTGAAATGAAAAAACGCAAAGCTTATGGTGATTCTATAATCATATGTAGAGCTCATATGATACACCAGGATTGGCATTAGTACAAATAGAAGTGTTATAAGGCGTATGTCGGCTTTTCTCTTAACTATTTTATAAACTATACAGTATAGATAATAAATAACGCTCAAGGAGATGCTAAGAGTTAATTGCCAAATACTTAGTTTAAAATTTAGTACATGTTCTCCCCAATAATATTTACAAGATATAGTTATTGCTACGTCAGCTAATAGACAAACTATTAATGGAATGATTATACCATAGATACATAGGTCTTTAAAGGTTTTCATTTATTAGCTTTTTTATATTCCCCATCAAAGTACACTCCATAGCCGGCATAAATCATGCTGCAATCTTTTGTTATCACCCTTATGGTTTGTTTGTCAAACTCAAAAAACACCTTACAGCGCTCCTCTCCTTCGTTATACAATGGCAACTCATCAACTTCAACTAATATATCATCACTGTAATATCCATAGTTGTCTATTATTTGAACTACAAACCTATCCTCAGACATATCACCAGGAAATTTTATTATTTGCTTTGTAAATGTATCGTAGGATTTCCGCCAGCCATCAAATGAAAATTTATAAATATCTTCCTTCTCATTTGTTTTTTCTAGTCTTAGGTTGTTTTCAAAATTCTCACCAGAGACGCTCCACTGCCCCTGGTAATTTTCATTTTGCCCAAAGACAAGTAGGGGAGACATTATCAGTAAAAACATGATATTTATGATTACCCCCTTATTTTTATTCCATTTCTTCATTACAGTGTCTTGTTTTAATAATTTCCATCTCTTGCTCAGATGCATGTAGTTTGTCTTCTCTTTTATTTTCTTCGGATTTTCTGTAAGTACAACCAGGGCAAAAAATATTTTTATCTCTTCTAAATTGCCCTGCACATTCACAGGGGCTTTCTAAAGCAACACGAATACCTTCTGGGTGGCCATCTTCTGAGCTTTCTAGTTTACCACAAGATTGACATTGGTAGGCCCATAAGTAAATAGCCCTTTCAGAGGTTCTAATGCGCGCATGGCTACAATATATTGTTATGGTCTTGCAAGTTGGGCAAGTTGCCTCTATGGGTCTGTATGGGCTTATTTCTGGCAGGAAATATTTTAGTGGTTTGTCATTCATTTTATTGATTACTGTGATACTTTTTTTATTTCAAAGTGATTTTTTTTAAATCTTCCAATGTCCCATTAAAATCATTACCATCAACATATTCGTTAATTCCTTTAATAATGACTTTCTCTGTAAATTGATGAAACATCCAATCTGTATTTTTCACTCTGTGTTTGCCAGAGTAGGCAGCTATCCAGATAGGGTAATTATCTACATAACCTTTTAAAACATGATTGTAAAAGGATAAGCCTGTGTAGATCATTGGCTTTACACCATAGGTTTCTTCTGCAAGTTTAAGCCAATTTAAAATTCCTTTTCTTAGGTTTTTTCTTCCAAAAACACTCTCCTTTTCTATATCTAGTATGGGTATAAAATCTCCAGTTTCTAATTTAACCACAGATTTAAAATTATTAAACTGTTTGGTAGAGTTTTCACTGGGGCGGTAGTAATGATAGGCTCCCCTGACATAGTTATGTTTTTTTGCAGACTTCCAATTCTGTAAAAATTGATGGTCCTTTCTGTTTTTTCCCATCGTTGCCCTTATAAATACATACTCAATAGGGTGGGAGGAGGTTTTTACTTTACCCCAATTTATTTTTCCTTGATAGTGAGATACATCAATACCAAATGTGTACCCTGTATTTGAAATTGCGGTGTTTTCTGGGGTGTCTATTGCAAGCCTTAATGTATGTTTACTAACTCCTTTTTTAGCACTCTTAGCCGAATAAAAAAACCCACCACCAATGGCTACTACAAAGAATGCAATTAGATAATAATTTATTGACATGTTTTGGGTGTCACTTTTTTTATCCTCTCTGGGAGCTTCTGTATTGTCAGTAAAGGGTTGTGAAGGCTTGTTATCCATATCTAGTCTGTTCCTCTTTTTAGTTTCCCAAAGTTATCTTTGGGGTTAAGCCACTTGTTTTTTGTAAGTTTTTTATCTGAGCCAAATTGGATAGCATCTTCATTTTTTAACGGTTCTTTTTTAACTTTTTTTGTTGAAACCGTTTTAAAACCAAATAATTTTTTAAACCACATGTATATATATTATTGTTTTGCCAACTATTTAAAAGTAATAGTTTTTATTGCTTTGTTCTAACTTTACTCAATTTAAATAACACGCTATTACACTTACTTTTTATTAGTGGTTTATGTATCAAAGTTGTACCAAATTATTTAAATTTATTATTTATTTTTAAAGAAATCAATAATAAACATTATGAAATACAACTATTTTAATGTAAATAAAATATACTCACGCTTGTTTGTAACCCTATTTTCTCTATTTATTCTTGTCTCATGTGAGCCAAATACTATTGAGAAACAAGTTGAAGAACTAGTTTTTGAAACTGAAAAAAAAGATATTATACAAATTGCCTATTCCTTGGCAGATTCAATAGATACTAAAGCTTCTAGGTTACTGATAGCGAGATACCCTATGCAGAGTAGTGTAAAAGAAAAAATCAGGTGGGGACTCCAAGGGATGATATCTAGATATGCTAATATTAATGATTCAAGAATTGAAGCGTGTCTATCATACATAACCGACCCGAATCCCAATCATGTACTAAGCAATGATAATAAGTTAGATTTAATCATTTATGGACTTGAATTATTTGGAACCAATGATGAATTTAAAAGTATACTCTCTAATTCTGCCTTAAAGCATAATGAAACAGGTATGTTGAAATTAATTGGAAAATGGAAACAGGATAGAAATTCCAGGGCACTTATTGATGCAATAAGAATTTTTGATCAAGAAGTTTTAGCGTATTTAAGTGATTTAATAACAGAAGATGAATTTGCTATAGATTTACTTGCAAGAATTGGAGAACCAGCAATACCCATAATGAAACGTAAAATGAGAAGCAATACACAATCTGTTAGATTTGCTGCTGGTGATGTATTGGTTAAAATGATTGAGTACCATCCAGATGCACTCAGTAACCTTACTTCTGCTATTGATAAACAAGGAATAAAAACAATTGCTAATAATTACATTTTTTACATTAGACTTGGCCAACCTGGTACTGAAAAGATTATTTTAAAAGCTTTACGCTATAATTTTTCTTTGACAATGGGCCTTGATTTACTTAACTGTGGCAGTAGCATTATCGAAGATGGAGCTGCTAAAATTGCTCGCGAAAATGGCTATACTGTTACCTCCAGTGTTGGGACTCATCCAGGACCAAGATGGGGGAGTAGCAACTAATTCTGTTACTCCAAGTATTCATTGACAGCTATTCAACCGATTAACAAATATTGAAACGTTTATTATGAAAAAAATAATTTCAAAACAGAATATCACTTTTTTACTATTATTACTTTCTTTGGGTTTTAACCTCTACACATACCAAAAGGTGAAAGAAGACAATGTAAGCGCTACAAAAGCTAAGGAGTATATGATTAAAGCGAAGTTGTATAAAGATCAAGCTAATAGTGCGCGTTCAGACGCGGAGGATTTTAGTGACCAGGCAAATGGTGCTAGGTCAAGTGCAGAGGAATACATGTATGAGACTGAAAATTATATGAGACAAGCCTCTAATTATTCGGGTTATGCTGAAGATTATATGTATCAAACAGAAAATTACATGAATAGGGCTGCAAATTACTCTAATTACTAATCATTGAAAAACTTTTGATTTCACATATTATAATATCCTCTTTGCTATTCTTTAAAAAGCAAATATATTATTTGGTTAAATAAGTAGGGGGAGGGCTTACCTATTTTAATGTAGCTTATTTTGAGGGTTTAAGAGCAACTGCAAAATAAATACTCTTATCATGAATATAATCTCAACTAAGAGGCCATAGTTGAGCTCCCGTCATTTACTCTCCTTATGTTTACGATACAACATCTGGCAAACCTTATCCATAGACTTAAATATAGCCATATCAAAACTGGACGATTTAGAAATACTCGTTAATGTTTGTACAGCATTGTAAAGCATAACATTATCACTTTGCACAATACGCTCAATAAAATTGATTTTATTACTTCCTTTGGAAGAGCCAGAAACAATTACTTCTTGTGTATGTATGTCTATTGCAAATAATAAGCTTTTATTCATAAATCTTACTTAATGTTATTGGTGGTGATGACATCTACCACTAGTATGCTTTGTTCTATTTCTACATCTAGCTCCTTTTTTAGTAGTGCCAGAACATTGCTTGGCGGTTGTTGAAGACTGCTTTGTGGTACTTCCTTTACAACAATTAACCCCCACTTTATTATTATGTACTTTACAATAGCAGCTATTTGATTTACTTCTATTACAGGTTCTGCAGAGTAATTGAATATTAGAAACTTCACTACTACCTCCGCAAGAAAACGGTGATATATGATCATACTCCAAACTAGAATAACTACCACAGCACTGGCACATACCGCCATCTCTTGAGTACACAATCTTTTTTGTTGATTGAGATATATAGCGGCTCTGAGCCAAACAATTGGCACTACATAAAATTAGTAAGAGCAGTAGAACTATTTTTTTCATAATCTAAATTTAATCAAAAAGATCCTCATATGCTTACAGCACTGGTGTCTAAAAACACAGAAACCCGATCAAGCAAAAATGCTTGTCGAGTTTCTTTTGTTTTTACCCACGCGTTGCAATTGTGAGTGTCGTGGAGCCAATAGGAGTGAAGTCGAACTTTTTTAGGTCTGATTTAGACATTTTGAAAGTTTAATTTTTTGATAAAAAGTAAATGTAGAGTTATATTTAGTTTTATGACTTCTCATTTGAATTGAAAGA
>Ga0209193_1000259_pt1 | contig 38196 bp, 37 predicted proteins | sample COGITO_mtgs_1003_FD_185515 | JGI IMG/M metagenome (GOLD analysis project Ga0209193, IMG submission 185515) | Pelagic marine microbial communities from North Sea - COGITO_mtgs_100330 (SPAdes) (version 2) | ecosystem: Environmental > Aquatic > Marine > Epipelagic ...
TATCACTAATGCTGATTTGCAAAGACCTTGGGGTGCCTTTTATTATATTGATGAAAATCAAGCCCAAGAGTTTTCAAATCATTTTTTTGAGGGTATAGACATTAATACCCTAAAAATAGATGGAAAGTTGAGTCCTAAAATTTTAATGATAAAACCTAAGGTGAAGTTATCATGGCAGTATCATAATAGACGTGCTGAAATTTGGCAAGTATATCAAGGTAAAGTTGGTGTGGTGCAAAGTGAAACGGATATTGAAACTGAAATGAAAGTATATAATGCGGGAAATCAATTAAAACTTAATCAAGGAGTAAGGCACCGCCTTATTGGATTGGATGATTATGCTGTAGTTGCTGAAATTTGGCAGCATACAGATAAAATTCCATCTGATGAAGATGATATTATAAGAGTACAAGATGATTTTGGTAGGTAAATGATTAAAATAAATAGTTTAAACTATATTAGTTTTTATATATAAAATATGAATATTACAGTTATTGGTTCCGGATATGTTGGGCTTGTTTCAGGAGCCTGTTTTGCAGAAATGGGAAATACCGTTACTTGTGTTGATATAGATTCAATCAAGATTGAGAAATTAAATCAAGGCCTCATTCCTATCTTTGAGCCTGGTTTGGAACATATGATTCTAAAAAACGTTAAAAACAAGAACTTATTTTTTACAACAAATTTAGGAGAAGCCATTAGCGACGCTGAAATTGTTTTTATTGCAGTGGGCACGCCTATGTGTGACGACGGCTCCGCAGATTTACAATATGTTTTAGCAGTTGCTAAATCCATTGGAGAAACCATCGTGAAAGAGTTGGTGGTCGTAGATAAATCTACGGTGCCTGTTGGAACTGCAGATCAAGTAAAAGCAACGATACAAAAAGAGTTAGATGCGAGAGGTTCTGATTTACAGTTTGATGTGGTTTCTAATCCTGAATTTTTAAAAGAGGGAGCTGCGATTAACGATTTCATGAAACCAGATAGAGTGGTTATTGGAGCTGATTCTGAGATAGTCTTTAAAAAAATGAAGGAATTGTATAGTCCTTTTTTTAGATCTCATGACCGTTTTATCACGATGGATATCCGTTCTGCGGAGATGACCAAGTATGCTGCAAATGCAATGTTAGCTACTAAGATTTCCTTTATGAATGAAATTGCGAATATCTGTGAAAAGGTTGGAGCAGATGCCAATCAAGTACGTATTGGAATTGGTTCAGATCAACGTATCGGGTATAGCTTTATTTATCCCGGTGCAGGCTATGGAGGGGCTTGTTTTCCTAAAGATGTAAAAGCACTAACGAAGATAGCAAAAGAACATGGCTACAGGGCGCAATTGATAACTGCAGTAGAAAAAGTAAATAATGCACAGAAATTAGTCATCGCTCAGAAAATTATAGCCCGTTTTGGAGAAGACTTAACTGGGTTTACCTTCGGAATTTGGGGCTTGGCCTTTAAACCAGGAACCGATGACATGCGAGAAGCACCATCTATTCATACAATTAAAGAATTGGTGAAACGAGGTGCAAAAATAAAAGTCTATGATCCGAAAGCTGTTGTTCAAGCTAAAGAGCACTATCTCAAGGGGATTGAAAACATAACCTATGTGACCTCGAAGTATGACGTTTTAAAAGACTCGGTTGCACTAATATTACTCACAGAATGGAAAGAGTTTCGTTCGCCTAATTTTGAGGAAATAAAAGCACAATTAAAAAATTCGATTATTTTTGACGGGCGAAATCAATATATAGCTTACGATCTAGAGAATAAAGGTTTTGAATATTACAGAATTGGAAAATAACAAAACGGACTACCGGTGGTAGTCGAGAAAATAAAATAAAATTAATGAATATTGAATTAAGTAATAAGACAATTTTAGTTACTGGAGGTGCAGGTTTTATTGGATCAAATTTGTGTGAGGCTTTAATTGAAAAAGGAAACAAAGTAGTTTGTCTTGATAATTTTGCTACTGGTAAAAGAGAAAACATAGAACCACTTCTAGAGGATTCGAATTTCACGCTAATTGAAGGTGATATAAGAAATCTAGAGGATTGTATAAAAGCTACTAAAAATGTAGATTATGTTTTACATCAAGCCGCATTAGGGTCGGTTCCAAGATCAATAAAAGACCCAATTACTTCCAATGAAGTAAACGTGAGTGGTTTTTTAAACATGCTAGTTGCCTCTAGAGACAATGGAGTCAAAAGATTTGTCTTTGCAGCAAGTTCATCTACCTATGGAGACTCCGAATCAATGCCAAAAGTTGAGCACATTATAGGAAAACCTTTATCACCTTATGCCATTACTAAATACGTAAATGAGTTGTATGCTGATATTTTTTCAAAAACCTATGGTCTTGAAACGATCGGACTTCGATATTTTAATGTATTTGGTAGAAAGCAAGATCCAAATGGAGCTTATGCTGCAGTAATTCCGAAATTTGTAAGTCAACTCATGAAAGGAGAGTCTCCAGTGATTAATGGCGATGGAAATTACTCAAGAGATTTTACTTATATCGATAATGTGATACAAGCGAATCTATTGAGTTTAGTCACAAACAATGAAAAAGCGATTAATACAGTCTATAATGTAGCTTATGGTGATCGAAATACGCTAAATGATTTGATGGGATATTTGAAAGAATATTTATCTGAGTTTGATTCAAAAATTTCACAAGTTGAAGTTATTTATGGACCTAATAGAGCAGGGGATATTCCACATTCTCACGCAAGTGTGGATAAAGCAAAAGAAAAATTAAATTATAATCCACAGTTTACCTTGCAAAAAGGTTTAAAAGAGGCTGTGAAATGGTATTGGGAAAATTTATAAAAATTTATGAGAAAAGATAAAATAGCAATCATCGGATTAGGATATGTAGGTTTGCCATTGGCGAGACTCTTTGCAACTAAATATTCAGTAGTTGGATTTGATATTAATACAGATAGAATTTCTGAATTAATGTCCGGTGTTGATTCAACCTTAGAGATTGATAACGAAAGCTTACAATCTGTATTAATTGATGAAAACTCTGATTCAAATGGACTTTTTTGTACCAATCAGTTGGCTAAAATTAAAGATTGTAATTACTATATTATTACAGTTCCAACACCTGTTGATAAAAATAACAGACCCATTTTAACACCACTTGTAAAAGCAAGTGAAACTGTTGGTGCGGTATTAAAAAAAGGAGATGTCGTTATTTATGAATCTACTGTGTATCCAGGAGCTACTGAAGAAGATTGTGTTCCTGTGTTAGAAAAAGTATCTGGATTAAAATTCAATACTGATTTCTATGCGGGGTATTCACCAGAGAGAATCAATCCAGGAGACAAAGAACATACAGTTGAAAAGATACTGAAGGTTACATCTGGATCAACACCTGAAATTGGAGAGAAGGTGAATGATTTGTACAAATCTGTGATTACAGCAGGGACTCATTTGGCACCAACCATAAAAGTAGCGGAAGCATCTAAAGTAATTGAAAATTCTCAAAGAGATATTAATATTGCTTTTGTAAACGAATTAGCCAAAATTTTTAATCTTTTAGATATCAATACCCATGATGTATTGGAAGCTGCTGGGACAAAGTGGAATTTTTTACCTTTTAAACCAGGATTAGTTGGAGGACACTGTATTGGAGTTGATCCCTATTATTTAGCCCAAAAAGCTCAAGAGAATGGTTACCACCCTGAAATTATTTTAGCTGGACGTAGGCTTAATGATGGAATGGGAGATTATGTAGCTTCTGAAATTGTGAAATGTATGATTAAGCAAAACATACCCGTTAATGGATCTAAAGTTTTAATTTTAGGAATCACATTTAAAGAGAATTGCCCAGATGTAAGAAATACAAAAGCAGTGGATCTTGTGAATTCGTTAAAAAATTATGGAACAAATATAACGATTCATGATCCTTGGGCAGATCAACAAGAGGTTTTAAAAGAGTATAATTTGATTTCTACTTCTTCATTACCTAAAGAGTTGTTTGATTCTATAGTCCTTGCAGTAGCGCATAATGATTTTTTAAAAATAGATTTAGATAAACTATTAAAACCAAGTTCTGTGGTTTATGATGTTAAGAATTTTCTTGATTCAAAAATAGTAGACAAATCACTTTAAAACTATTTTTTAATGAGCTTAACTAAAAAAGTGATTTCTAGTTTAAACTGGCAAGTATTAACTATTTCTTGTCAGGCTATTTCTACAATAGTTTTTGTTATGATAAAATCTAGGATTATTGCTGTTGATGCTTTTGGAATATTTGCAATAGTTAATATTTTAATAGCATTCATAACTATGTTTACTGATTTTGGTTTTGGTGCAGCATTAATACAAAGAAAAACCATTAAAGACTCTCATATCAGTTTTGCTTTTTATTCAACGTTACTCACTGGGATATTTCTGTTCTTTATTATTTGGTTAGTAACACCTTTAATAGTAGATTTTTACGATTATAGATTTGATGATTCTATTTTGTTAGTAGTAGGTTTCAACATAGTTATATTAAGTTTAGGAATAGTTTCAAAATCTTTAATTGTTAGAGATTTAGAGTTTAAAAAATTATTCTTTGTTGTATTTGTTTCATATTTTTTAGGTAATATATTAGGTATAATATTGGCGCTTTATGGATTAGGAATATGGGCATTAATTAGCATTAATAGTTTTATGAATATTCTTTCTGTAATAATTGCTTTCCGATTAAAGCCTCATTCTTTAAAGGTGATTTTTGATAAAAAAGTAGCTAAAGAAATTTTTAATTTTGGATCAGGGTTAACCTTATTACGAATAATAAACCAGTTGTCAATTCAAGTTGATAAATTGATTATTGGAAAAACTATGTCTCCAGTAACTTTAGGTATTTATGAAAGATCATTATTTGTAGCGACAATACCACGTGTTTATATAGGATCTGCAATAGATGGAGTTTTATTTTCTACTTTATCTAAAATACAATCTAACATTGAAGAGGTTCGTAATTTATTTTTCACAGTATTAAGTTTACTTGCTATATTTATGAGCATTATATTTGTTATTTTCTTATTTAATGCTAAAGCTATAATTCTGATTATGTTGGGTGAAAATTGGCTAGAAGCTTTACCAATTTTTAAAATATTAACATTATTAATTATTGTTCAATTGCATGCAAGATTTACAGATACTTTAGTGCGTTCTCTAAATGCGATTTATAAATCAACCAAAGTAAAACTTGTATATCTTTTAGCCGTAACCTCTTCAGTATATTTATTTTATCCGTATGGAATAGAGATTGTAAGTTTAATGGTAGTTCTTTCTTGTTTAATACATTCAATTTTATTGATAAATTTATCTCTAAAGCTAACAAAGACAAGTCTTTTGTTTTTTATACAATCTTTACTTCCTTCTGTTTATATATTAAGTTTGTTAGTTGTTAAAAATATTCTTTTCACAGAGATACTTGTTTTTACTGAAAATGATATTTCTAATTTTGGCATTAATTTAATAACTGATTTAATATTATTAATATTATTTTTTAAACATTTAATAGGAAAAGAAAATACACTTTTTTTAACAAAGATAATAGCTAATAATAAAGTTTTAAAGTCAAAATACAGTAAACTACTTCAAAGAGTTTTATTAAATAACAAGTATTTAAAATTATGAAAGAAAAATTAAAAGTTGGACTGTTAGTTGATAGTAATAACATTACAGCTTGGCAATATAAGATGTTGGAAAGAATTCAAATGTCTAATTATGCAGAAATCTCATTAATTCTTGAGAATGATAATAATGAAACGCGGAATTCTTTTCTCAATAAGTTAACAGATAATTTTCATCAATTAATTCTCTTAATTTACTCTTCTATTGATTTTAAATTGTTTTCTTATACTCCTCATGCCTTCAAAACAAAAGATTTTCGGAGTTTAGTAACCAGTTCAAAAAGGATTAAGATAAAACCAATTAGGGGAAAAAGTATAGATAGATTCAAAAAAAGTGATTTAGAAGATATAAAGAAACATGATTTAGACGTTATGGTTCGTTTTGGCTTCAGAATTTTAAAAGGAGATATACTGACAGTAGCTAAATATGGAGTTTGGTCATATCACCACGGAGATAATAAGTTTTTTAGAGGAAAACCTGCAGGCCTTTGGGAGTTTTTGAATAATGTATCTTCTACTGGTGTAATATTACAAATCTTAAATGAAAAACTCGATAATGGTAAATTATTATTCAAATCTCATACAAACAATAATCATACTTCTTTAAATAGAAGTAGAAATTCGAATTATTGGAAAGCAGTCTCATTTATTCCAAGAAAATTAGAGCAGTTGTTTACCTTGGGAGATAAAAAGTTTTTCGAAAATATTGAACTATTGAATTCTGACCCTAATTTTTATTCCGAACCACTATATACTAATCCTAAGAATATTTCACTGCTAATAAGGTTGATCATTAAATATTCTTTTGTTTTATGTAAAAAATTTAATGATTTATTTTATTTTAATCAATGGACATTGCTATACAGGATTAATAAATCTGAAAAAATATCAAAAAATTTTTTTCAATTTAAAAAATTAAATCCTCCAAAAGGAAAGTTTTGGGCAGATCCCTTCATTGTTTTTGAGGGAAATAAATATTTTATTTTTTTAGAAGAATATGATGATTTATCAAAAAAAGGTCATATTTCTGTAATTGAAATGAGTGATACAGGAATTTGTAAAAAACCTACAATTATCCTAAATAAGGAATATCATCTTTCATATCCATTCGTAATTAAGGAAAATGGAAGTTGGTTTATGATACCAGAAACAAAGTCTAATAATTCAATAGAATTATATGAAAGTTCAAACTTTCCTTTTGAATGGAAGTTTAAAAAGAATTTATTCACAGATATCAGAGCTGTTGATACAACAATTCTTAAAAAAGAAAATATATTTTGGTTATTTACTAATATTCAAGAAAATAAGGGATCTACAATTAATGATGAATTATTTCTGTACTATAGTAGTGACCTTTTGACTGATAAATGGACTCCACACCCACAAAATCCAATTGTTTCTGATGTTAGGTCTGCTAGATCCGCTGGGAATATTTTTGAGTATAATAATAATCTATATCGCCCTTCACAAATCAATACTCCTAGGTATGGATACGGTCTTAATATTAATAAAATAATTAAACTAGATAAGAATAATTACCAAGAACAAACAATTGACAAAATTGAACCGAATTGGGATAAAAATTTAATAGCCACACATACTTTAAATCATACAAAAGGTTTAACAGTTGTTGATGGGTTGTTTAAGTATAAAAAAGTTAAAATTTTCTAAAATGTGTGGTATAGCAGGGGTATATAAATTAAGAGATCAAAATAGTTTTGATTTTGACAGTGTGTTAAACTCAATGTGTAATTCTTTAAAACATCGAGGACCAGATGCACAAGATTATTGGTTAGAAAATGAAGATAATATTGGACTTGTTCACACTAGATTATCTATATTGGATTTATCTAAAACTGGATCTCAGCCTATGCATTCACATTGTGGAAGATATGTTCTAGTTTACAACGGTGAAATATACAATTATGTAGATTTAAAATCTAAGTTAGAAAAAAAATTTGGATTCATTAATTGGAGAGGATCATCAGACACAGAAGTTTTCCTCTATTCACTTGCTAATTTAGGTATTTCTGAAACTCTTCAACAACTAAATGGAATGTTTAGTTTCGCTCTGTGGGATAAGCATACTAAAGATTTAACTATTGGAAGAGATAGGATGGGACAAAAACCTTTGTTCTACGGTTATGTTGATAATGATTTTGTATTCGGCTCAGAATTAAAATCTATTAAAAAACATCCATTATGGAAAGGTGAGATTTGTACAGATGCTCTGGATATTTACTTAAAAATGAGTTATGTCCCAACTCCATATTCAATATACCAGAATATATTTAAGTTAATGCCTTCTACTTTTCTTGTCATTAATAAGGCTAATTTAAGTAAAAAAAAGTATGGTCCATTAACTGAATATTGGTCGTTAAAAGACGTTTATCAAAAAGGTAAACACAACGAAAGTCTAGATTATGACTTAAGAAAAGTTGAGGAATTATTAACAGATTCGGTAAAAAAAAGAATGATTTCTGATGTACCAGTTGGTGCATTTTTGTCTGGTGGATTTGATTCTTCTTTAATCGTAGCATTAATGCAGAAAGAAAGCTCAAAAAAAATAAACACCTTTTCTATTGGTTTTAATGATAATCACTTTAATGAAGCTATTTATGCCAAAGAAATTTCAAGAATCTTAGGTACAGATCATAGTGAATTATATGTTAACCCTAAGGATGCATTAGATCTATTTCCAAAAATGAATGAAATCTATGATGAGCCCTTTGCTGATACATCCCAATTTCCTACATTTCTAGTCTCAAAATTAGCAAGAGATAAGGTCAAAGTCGCTATCTCAGGTGATGCTGGAGATGAACTTTTCGGTGGTTATGAAAGGTATATTAATTATCCTAAAAGATGGGAGAAATCAAAATACGTTCCAAGTGGTTTAGCAAAAATAATGAAAAATTCATTAGCAAATAGTTCATTAGTTTATAAGAATACATTTTTGAAAGGCATTCAGAGGTATAGTCACTTATTATCGACTAAAGACAGACAAGAATATTATTTTGAACAAATTTCTTTGATAAGTAATCCTACCGGTATTCTTAAAAATAACTGCAATTCTAAAAATTTCTTTAATAATGATAATTTAAAAGCTAACCTTGATTCCTTTGAGGAGGAGATGATGTATACAGATTTAAGAACATTTGTTTTAGATGATATTTTGGTTAAAGTAGACAGGGCTAGTATGGCGAATAGTTTGGAAGTACGAAATCCCTTTTTAGATCATAGATTAATAGAATATGCTGCTAAAATACCAATTTCAAGAAAAATTTGTAATAATAAAACTAAATGGCTAACAAGAGAAATTCTCTATAAGCATTTGCCACAAAGTTTAATGGATAGGCCAAAGTCAGGATTTATGATCCCAGTATCAAGTTGGTTAAAGAATGAGTTTAAAGATATGTCTTATGATTTATTGGATGAAAACAAGATGAATAAACAAGGTGTATTTGATTCTAAAAAGGTGAATTCACTTCTAAACCTTTATAATTCAGGTGGGAATGTTAATGCTAATCTTATATGGAATTTAATTGCCTTTCAAGATTGGCTTGAGAAAGAATAATCAAATGATAAAAAAAACAAAAATTGTAATTGTACCTAATTCTGAATTAGCAGAATTTGAAGATGAGCTTCGTATTGTCAAATCCGATAAGTTTTTTTATGAAAATTTCTCAAAATATAATTTCGAAGTTTTAATTTGTGCTATAATCAATAAGAAAAAGAAAACTTTTGGTTGGAACATTAATTCTGATAATAATATTTCCTATGTAAAACAAAATTTAAAGATAAATACTTCGGCAAAAAAAATCATAAATTATTTTTACACAATATTTGTTGCTCTCAATGTAATAAGAAAAAACTCTTTTTTTTACTTATTTATACCTGGTAATGTTAGCCTTATTTATGGTATTTTTTTAATGATATTTAGAAAAAAATATGGACTTTATATAAGGGGAGATTATATGAAAACAAATTTCAACTTCTTATATAATTTAATAATTAGCAAATCTCAATTTTCAATCGTAACTGGCAACTATCTCAAACAACATGTCAAACCAATTAATCCGAATACTAATTTAGTTGTACCAATGATTATTACAACGGATAAAGATTTATATAATAATAGATCATTTCCTTTCAACAAGACTGTGAATTTTCTTTTTGTTGGTAGGCCAACAAAAGATAAAGGAATTTATGAACTCATAAATGCTTGTAGTCTGTTAAAATTAGATGGAATAAATTTTGAATTAAAAATAGTAGGTGATGCAGATAAAAAAGCGAATGATCATTTAAACACAATAATTAAAGACAATAATTTAGAAAATGAAATTCTCTTTTTAGGCTCATCTTCTAATCCAAATGATTTGAAAAATAGTTTTAAAAATTCAGATATATTTGTTTTCCCTTCACACCATGAGGGATTCCCGAGAGTAGTTTATGAGGCAATGACATTTAGTTTGCCAATGGTTCTAACAAACTTACCATCTTATAAGTATACTCTAGTTAATAATATTGATTGTGAACTTGCTGATGTTAAAAATACTCATTCACTTTACAAAGCAATGAAAACATTAGCTACGGATCCTGTCAAATACAACTTATATTCTAAAAATTGTTTTGAAATTATGAAAAATAATTATATTTATTTTGATGAAAAAAATAATCATACTGATCAAGTAATTAAAGAATTTTCAAAATGAAATCTATTAATTTAATATTAATTAATTTTTTTATAATTATTTATCCTTGGGGTAGATTTCTTGATAAACTTATTTTTGGTGACTTAGAATATGGGGCAAAAGGTTTATCGACTATTGTTCTATTATTTATAATTATTTTGAGTTTTTTTAGTGGAACTATAAATAAAGGTTTAAATAAAGTCCCAAATAAATTTTTAATATCTATTTTTTTATTTTTCACAATTATTGCAACAATCATTTCTAAGAGCCCCGAAAAATTATTTTCAGATTTCATTAATTTAATAATATATTTTTTATTGATATTCGTATTTGTGGGTATTAACCTTTCAAACAATCAAATTTATAGATTAATAAAGTTATTAATGTTTTCGACTTTCCTGATGTGTTTATTCTCAATTTTAGATTTTTTCAACATAATTCAAATTCCATATTTTAACGACAGTATTTCTAATGTTAGGCTTGATAATCAAGTTATATTTGATTTAACAGGTCCTTTTGTATCTAGAACAGACATCGGATTACACGTGGTATTGATGGTTTTTCTACCAATAATATTTTTGTTTTCAAAAAAAATCACGTTTCTCACTTTTTTAATCTACGGTTCAATATTTTCTACATTTGTTTTTACAGCTTTTTTCTCCAATTCAAGGTCAATTTTCGTTAGTGTTATAATTTGTATAATGTATTTCATAATTATTTCTTTTAAGCATTTTAAGAATGCAAAAATAATTTTTTGGTTAACGTTCATAAGTTTTATTTCCTACTTAGTTTTATTTAATTTTTCTTTTGATTCATTAATTGATGGGTCTAGCCTATTGAATAGGGATTATGGAGGAAGTAGTGATTGGACAAGATTTTATGCTTTCACAACAACACTTATCGATGTTATTGAAAATCCTGTTGGATTAGGATTTGATAGACCTTATATTGAAGAAATAGCATCGTACCAAGATGTTCATAATTCATATACCTTCTTATTGAGATGTGGAGGATTCATTGGATTTATTTCTTTGTGTTACTTTTTTCGGCCTTTATTTAGAAAAATATTGAATTTCAGAGTTTCCATCAATGAATTACTATTTGTCACTCCAGTTATTAGTGTATTGGTTTTTGGATTTTTTCATACTTCAATTCAGTTTTCGACTTTCTGGATTTTAGTTGCTATTTCTTATAGCTCTATTTATAACAATAAAGTCGTGTAATTAATTTTTAATACTATTATAATTCGTTCTTGAAATCAATAAATTATTAAACTTATCAAATGAATAAAATTGTGTTTTTTTCGGGTTTAGATTGCTCGGGTAAATCTACTCAGATTGAAATTTTAAATAAAAAACTTAAAAAGGATAAACAAAAAGTACTCGTTTTTTGGTCCAGAGGAGGATATACTAATGGTTTCCAAAAACTGAAGGATATAATAAGGGCACTTAGTGGTAAAAAATTACCAAAACCAGGTATTACACCCGAGCGTGAAAAAGCGCTTTCAAACCCGATAATTAGGCGTGTTTGGTTAACAATTGCAATGATTGATTTATTTTATTATTATGCAATTTATTTGCGTATTAAATATTTTTTAGGGTATAATATTATATGTGATAGGTATTTAATGGACACCAATATTGATTTCAAGTTGACATATCCCAAAAACAATACAGATAAATGGTTACTTTGGAGATTGATTGAGGTTTTTGCTTTAAAACCAGATTTACATTTTGTGTCTACAATTCCAGTTAAAGAGTCTGTTATTAGATCCAAGTTTAAATTTGAACCATTCCCTGATTCACCAGAAACATTGGCTCATAGACTTGAGTTGTATAATAAAGATTTAGAGAAAAATAGATCACTTATTTTTATTGATGGATTGAGAGATAAGAATGAAATAACTACAGAGATTAATAATTTAGTAAATAAAGTTTAATCATTTACAATCAGTTTGAATGTCAAAAAAAGTATTAATTATTTCAAATTTTCATGAAGACAGTCCGATTTCAAGATCTAATATGGTCTTTAACTATTATCTTGATAAAGGATATGATCCAATTGTTCTATGTTCCAGTTTTTCCCATAGTCTCAAGAAATTTAGAGAGTTTGATAATAAAAAATTTATTACGCTAAAAACTATATCGTACAGTTCAAGCTTATCAATAAATAGGATTTTGTCATACCTGATTTTTAGTTACAAAGTATTTAAATTCTTAGGTAAAAACAGTTTTGATATAGTTTATGTGAATTTACCTCCAAATGGTTTAGGGTTACCATTATTGTTGAGAAAAAATAGATTTAATAAACTGGTAGTTGATGTAATAGATTTATGGCCCGACGCATTCCCTGTTAATAAAGGTTTAATTAAAAAGACTATTTTGTATCTCTCTGGTGTACTACCAAAAATGGTTCGAAAAATAATAATTAATTATTCAGATTTTTGCATAACAGAATCTAATTACTTTTATGAAAAGTTAGATTTAAAAAACAACTTAAATTCCAAAGTTATTTATATAAAAAAAACTGAGTTGATTGAACCTTGTTTTGAAAAAGTTTCAAAAGAATTATCCATTATATATTTAGGAAATATTGGAAAGATATATGATTTTGATAGCCTTATTGAAATTATTAAAGTTGTTAAAAAAAAGCGAAAAGTCGTTTTACACATTATTGGCTTAGGCCCCTTAAGTAGCTGGCTTTTTGATAGTTTAAAAGATGAAAACATTGATTACAATTATCATGGCGCATCATTTGATGAAAATTTTAAAAGAGAAATTATTTCAAAATGTTGGTTTGGATTTAATGGTTACAAAAACAATACAGAGGTAGCTTTGTCATACAAATCAGTAGACTATCTTTCTTATGGAGTGCCTTTAATAAACTCAGCTTTAGAAGATACAATGGATTTAGTAGATAATGAAAGAATTGGCTATAATTTTAATTCAGGTTCACTTGAAATGATTATTGATCAACTATCAAAGGTTAGTTCAGTTGAAATAGATTTAATGAAAAAAAAATCTTACAGTTTATTTAAAAATAATTTTTCTAAAAAATCATATTGCTCCGATATGGACTCAGTAATGAATAGAGTTAATAATAATATAAATTCATGAGAGTTTTACATCTATCAAATGTTATAGGAGAAAAAAAGGGAGGTGGAATACATGAGGTTGTTTCTAATTTATACAGATATCAAAAAAATTATAAATTAGAACCTCATGTTTGGTATCCGGGTAATATTGAGGATGCTGACTCATTTAGATTAGATAAGAATATAAAGTGCTTGGACACATATGGAGATGTTAAATTTGGTCTCGTTAAAGATTTATTTAAACCAATTTCAGAAGAAGTTGATAAGTTTGACATCCTCCATCAACATGGTCTATGGATGCCAGTTAGTATGTTATCAAAAAAATTGAAAAAGAAAACTAATATTAAAAAAGTTGTTCAAACACACGGATTTTTAATGCCTTATAGTCGAAACTTATCTAAATTAAAAAAAGATCTTATTTTTTTAATTTATGAAAGGAGTAATATTGAATCATCGGATATGCTCGTAGCGTGTGCAAAGGAGGAAGCAATAGTATTAAGAAATTTATTTCCTAATAAAAATATAGCTATTATACCTAATGGTATTTCTGATGAATTTTTTAATACAGAAAATAAAACTAAAATTTTCAAACGAAAAAAAAGGATGTTATTTCTTTCACAAATTATTCCTGTAAAAGGTTTAGAAAGAATAATTAAGTGTTTTAAGGAAATTGGGGTAAATAATTTTTTAGATTGGGAATTTATAATTGCAGGTTATGAAGATCTGCAATACAAAAGAATCTTAGAAAATATGATAACAGATTTTGGACTAAATGACGTAGTTAAATTCATTGGGCCTAAATTTGGGCTGGATAAGATTCAAGCATTTGATAATACAGATATTTTTTTACTTCCTTCTTACAGTGAAAATTTCGGTATAGTTGTAGCAGAGGCCTTATCAAGAGGTATTCCGGTTCTAACTACAAAAGGTACCCCGTGGGGTGAATTAGAATCAAATAATTGTGGGTTTTGGGTAGATAATACAGACTTAGGTATTAAAAATGGGATTATACAAATATTACAATCCTCTGAAAAAGAATTAAAAGAAATGGGACTTAGGGGTAAGAAATTAATTAGTGAAAAATATTTATGGAGTAAATGTACTCAAAAAACCAGTGAAATGTATCAGTGGATGATAAACGGTGGGCAAAAACCTTCTTTTATTAATAATTTTTAAATAGATGAAATTAAGTCAACTAATACTTAGGGAAAAAATTTATAATATAATTTCAAATACTATTAACACTAATAGTTTTTTTAAAGATAATATTGATGAAAAAAACATTGTTTTTAATTGTTTCAAATATTTAAATATTATTCTTAATAAATCTTTAAATGATAATGTGAAAGATACATTAGTCTTTGAGTACTCTCTTAGTAAATCCGCTTTCAAACAATTTCTACAAAATATTTATATAAAAATCATCTTTTTACCAATAATCAGAAATTTCTTTTCCGACAAGAGAATAATGCTACCCTCACATCTCAGTAATTACGGGTTAGTTCCAGGTAATCATAGGATTAGACTTTTTGAATCAAGTTTGAAAGAGATCATAGTATTACTCAAGAATAATGAAAGCGCTAAATTTATAAAGAACGATATTGATGCAAGGATTAATAATAGTTTATCATACACGCCTAAGATATTGTCTTATGGTTCTGACTGGTTAATTGAAGAATTTATAAAAGGAGTTCCGTTTAATAGGGTTAAAAATAATAAATCCAACAAAGCTCTTGAAATATTAATATCATTACATACTCAGGAACTTATCAATAAGAATAAAAAAACCATTTCCATTGATACGTATTTAAATAAATGTAAAAAGGAACTTTATTTATTAGTCGAAATAATCGAAGAAAATAATCCAATAAAAAAAGAAATCCTTTCTGGACTAGAAAATCTACTTACTACTATTGTATCCCAGAATATAATTGAAATAGAAACTTCTACTACTCATGGAGATTTCCAAGAAGGTAATATTAGAATTAATTCAAAAAATGAGCTTTATGTATTAGATTGGGAGTCTGCTGATAATAGATTTTATTTATATGATTTTTTTGTAGTGTTAAGTAGTGTTAGAACTGGGATTGGATTATATAAAGCTTTTGAATTGTTTTTTCAAAAAGTTGATGAATATCAAATTAAAATTGACAAATATTCGAAAACTAGTATAATACTATTATTGTGTTTCGAAGAATTAAGATTTCATTTCAGTGAGGATATTTCTTGTAATTTTTTCAGTTCTGGTGTTAATTCAAAAATAACTTTAAATAAAATTTGTAATTATATAGATTCAGTTAAATTAACATAAAAATGAATAATATGATATTATAAATTGATCCTGGTTCAGGAAGTCTTTTGATAAGCACTATTATTGGACTAGTAATGTACTTTAGTTTTCATTTAAAGTTTTTTATTATAAAATAGTATCTAGATTGACTGTAAAAACTACTAGCTTAAAAAACAAATTAAGTTTAAAAATTAAAATCTCATAAATGTATTTATATTTACAAAATGAAAAATATGATTGAATTATATCTATCCGAATTATTTAACAATTTAAATAATTCAAGTGTTCAATATATCGTCCTTCGTGGGTACGAAAAATTACCAAAGGAAATTGGAAATGATATTGATTTTGGTGTGAATGATAAACAAATCGAAATTTTTCTTTCGATACTAGATCGAACTTCACATAAGCATGGTTTTAAATTAGTTAGGGATGTTGTTAGACTTGATTTAATAAAAACAATGGTTGTAAAAGATGACTTTTTTATCAAAATAGATATTCAACATAGATTTTCTTATTTTGGACAGGAATATTACTCTGTTATTAATATGATAAACAAAAGGTCATATTATAAAGATTTGTTTTTTGTTCCCACTAGAAATGATGAATTAGCATTATCTGTTTTAAAAGAAATTCTTCATAATTCAAGAGTCCGCCCAGATAAAGTACAATACCTAAAATCATTGTTTGAAGATTATGGCTTAGGTTATGGTATTAAAGATTATTTTTCAAATAGGAGTGTAATGCACCTAAATGAGATTATGCAAAATCCAGAGCTTGAGTATTTTAAGAAAATCTCTCTATCTATTCGAATCGATTTGCTTATACAAAATTTTAAGCTATATGGTTTACTAAATGTGCTTAGAAATATTGTTTTGTTTTGTTGGATTAAATATTTTAAGCAATCGTATTATGATATTTATTTTAACAATCAGAATCATACAAATAATTTAACCAAAATGAACTAAGTGGTATATAAAAATACATAATTTTAAATATAAACAAATGAAAGACTTTATAGAAAACTTTAAAGAAATATTAGATGAACCGGAAGAAATCAACTTATCTCCTGAAACTACTTTTAAAGATATAGATGAATGGGACTCTTTAACTAACCTTTCACTTATGGCTATGGTAGATTCCGATTATAATGTTAAATTGAATGCAGACGAGATAAATAATTCTGAAACTCTTTTAGATTTATTTAATTTAATTAAAACCAAACAGTAGTATGAATCCTTTTGATATAGGAGGAAAGAGCATATTAATTACAGGGTCAACCTCCGGAATTGGCTTTGAAATGTCAAAAGAATTTAATAAGTCAGGGGCTTGTTTAACCCTTTTGGGTCGAGATCAAAAAAAGATAGACAGATTAGAACAATTATTAGATAATAAATTATCGACTAAATTTATAAAGGGTGATTTAAATGAGGACTTAGACTACATAGCTTCTCAAATAGACTGTTTAGAGGGTATTGTTTTTAATGCAGGAATTGTAGATTATAAACCTTTAAAGTTTATAGATGAAACTGACTTTTTAAAACTTTTTCAAACTAATTACTTTTCATCAATTTATCTATTAAAAAAACTAATTAAAAAAAGAAAAATCAATAAAAGTGCAAGTATAGTTTTTATTTCTTCACTTTCTTCGACTATAGGTATCCCAGGAACATTAGCTTATTCAGCATCGAAAGCTTCCATAGATTCGTCTGTAAAGGTATTAGCAAGCGAGTTGTCAAAAAATAAAATTCGAGTAAATAGTATTGCACCGGGTATTATTCAAACGCCCCTTTTAAATAATGAAATATTTAATAAAGAGAAGTATCGGCTAGAAGAAGATAAATATCCTCTAGGTCTAGGTTTACCAAGTGATGTTGTTTTTAGTGTTCAATTTCTTCTTTCAGATGCATCTAGATGGATTACTGGAACTACTTTAGATATAAATGGTGGATATAAACTAAAATAAAATATGAATTCACAAATTTCAGCAGATTATTACCACAGTGAAAAAATTTTCAATAATGAACAAAAAAATATTTTTGCTAAGACTTGGGTTTTTGTGGGGTTTACTCATGACTTTGAAAAACCAAATGATTTCAAAACAATTAAAATTAATGGAACTCCTATAGTAATTCAAAATTTAAGGGGAGAAATAAAAGCATTTTTAAATGTTTGTTCACATAGGTTTAGTGTAATTCAATCGGAGAAATCTGGAAACAGACCTTTGATATGTCCTTATCATGGATGGGCATATTCGAAAAATGGAATACCAACAGGGATTCCCAAAAAGCCACTATTTAAAAAATATTCAAAAGATGAATTATGTAAAATGAAACTCGAAGAATATAGTATTGAAAAATGTGGTAATCTATACTTCACTTCATTTGATAAAAACCCCATACCTCTCAGGGATTTTTTAGGAAGTTATTTTGATGAAATAGAATTAATGTCAAATAATTTTGGCAAAAGAATTGATGTAAATCGTCTTGATATAAAGTCTAACTGGAAAGTTATTATTGAAAATACAATGGAAGCATATCACTTAGGGTTGGTTCATTCAGATACCTTAGCTAATTTAATGCCTGTAACTTCGATGGAAAATTTAACTTTTTCTTTTAACTCACCACATTCTAATTATCTTATACCTTTAATCATTAAAGAAAATAGTAAGAAATTAAAATATTTACATAAAAATTTTTCTCAAAGGGGATTTAAAGTAGACGGTTTTATACATTATTTAATATTTCCAAATTTATTAATATCATCTTCTTATGGAACTACTTTTAATGTTTCAATAATAAATCCTATTTCTGCTTCTAAGACAGAATTCATAAGTAATGTTTTTCTTTCAAAACTTAACGAAGGCTCTGAATTAAGTGATGTTTCTGATTTCGCAGATACAGCTGTAGATTATAATCGCAAGGTTTTTGATGAAGATAAAATTGCTTGTGAAGCTGTACAAGAAGGTGTTAAATATACTAGTCAGCCAGGAGTTTTAAGTCTAGAAGAAGAACGTGTGCATAAATTTCAACAAGATTATTTAAATTATTTAAAATGAAATTTACGTTTAAAGATATAGAAATAAAAGCAATTTATTCCACGACACCAAAGGGAAAGCTAGATTTTACTGAATTGAACACTCTGTTCGGTAAAGATGAAATTGAAAAGGTTACAAAAGTAACAGGAATTAGATCTGTTAGAATAGCTGATTCTCAAACTACAGCATCAGATCTATGTACTTTTTCGGCTTTAAAATTACTTAAGGAACTAGATATTTGTTCTTCTCAAATTGATGGTTTGATTTTTGTTTCTCAAACGAGAGACTATCAGTTACCACAGACTAGTAATGTAATACAACATAAATTAAATTTACCAAAATCAATAGTTTGTTTTGATCTTCCTCTTGGATGTTCTGGTTATGTTAATGGCCTATTACAGGCTTCACTGTTAATTAAAGGTGGTTGTGAAAATGTTTTAGTATTAGCAGGAGACACCACTTCCAAATTAATTAATTCTAGGGATAGAGCTAATAGATTGGTTTTTGGAGACGCAGGGTCAGCGACACTAGTTTGTAAAGGTAAAAGTGAAATTGGTTTTTCCATTTATAATGATGGAAGTGGATATAAGGATCTAATTATTCCTGCAGGAGGATATAGATTACCTAGTTCAGATGATACTAAAACAAATCATAAAGATGAGGATGGTAATTTTAGATCAGAAGAAAATCTTTATATGAATGGTATGAATGTATTTAATTTTGCTATTTCACAGGTGCCAAAACTGATTAAAGAGATAGTCAAACAATCTACTTATGGAAATTTAGAACAAGTTGATTGCTTTTATTTACATCAAGCGAATAAGTTTATGGTAGATTATTTAAGGAAGAAATTGAAGTTATCACAAGAAAAAGTTCCGCTTGAAGTAGATGGTTATGGTAATACTGGCCCGTCCTCAATACCACTTCTATTAACTCTATTAAATGAAAAAGAATATAATTTAGCTAACAAGGAAAAAAGTATACTCTCGGGCTTTGGAGTTGGTTTGTCTTGGGCCGCATGTTATGTGAATTTAAAAAATACAAAAATTATTAAAACGGAAGATTATGAATAGTAAAACAAAATTATTACCTTTAATTAATAGAGTTTTAGAAGGAAAAGGATTTGAAACTTTGGATTCTTTAAGCGATAATGATAAATTAAGAGACGATCTTGGTCTTGATTCATTTGACCTAGCTGAGCTAACAGTAATTATAGAAGAAGAATTTAATGTAGATATTTTTGAAGATGGATTAGTCGAAAATATTTCAGAAATTATAATCAAAATTGATGCAGTTTAACAAAAATAAAACGTTTTTTCATGATTTAAAAGATAACACTACTGTATCTTATGATGACTTATTTATTTATGTCGTTGGGAGTGAGCCAGTATTGTTAAATAGCTCTTTCAACAATACTAAAGAGTTTTTTTTAAACTTAACTAAAGCGTTATATTATGATATTAACTTGACATTAAATGATCTTAATAATCAGGCTGGAGATTCTTCAAGTATAAACGTTTTTAAGAATAATAATCCGAAAAATATATCAGAATTAATTGAACGTATTTACAAAAGTAAATCTAAAATAACACTTTTCACATCTGGCACAACAGGACAGCCAAAAAAAATATCTCATTCGGTTTCCAACCTTATTAGAGAGGTAAGGACAAGTGAAAAATTTAAAGAAAATATTTGGGCATTTGCATATAATCCAACCCATATGGCAGGTCTTCAAGTTTTTTTTCAAGCATTATTAAATGAAAATACAATTCACAACATCTTTGAATATCCGAAAAATGATATAATAACTATTATAAATAAATATAAAATTACTAATATTTCTGCAACTCCTACTTTTTATAGATTATTAGTGCCATTGAAAGAACCTATAAATTCACTAAATAATGTAAGTTTAGGTGGAGAAAAATCCTCAACTGATTTAATTCAAAAAATAAGTAATTCATTTCCAAATGCTAAGGTTTTGAATATTTATGCATCTACTGAAGCTGGAACACTCTTCTCAACATCTGGGAGTTCTTTTAAAATTTTACCCTCTAAAATAAATTTAGTAAAAATCCTTAATGGTGAATTATTAATTCATAAAAGCCTAATAGGTGAACATGAGGGTATAGATTTTCAAGAAGGTTGGTTTAAGTCAGGAGATATGGTTGAAATAATAAATTCTAAAACTTATGAGTTTGTATTTTTATCAAGGAAAAATGAAATGATTAATGTAGGCGGAAATAATGTTAACCCAATAGAAATTGAAACTATAATAGATGAAATTCCTGGAGTCAAAAAGTCTTATGTGTTTGGAAAACCTAATCCTATTCTTGGGAATATGTTGCATGTTAAAATTCAAATTGATAGACATAATATAACTGAATTATCGATTAAAAAATATTTAAATAATAAATTAGAAAGGTTTCAGATTCCTCAACGAATCGAATTTGTTGAACAATTTTCATTAACTAGATCGGGAAAATTAAAAAGAAATTTATGAGAAAAAATATATTATTAACAGGATGTTCCAGAGGTGTTGGATTAGAGACGACAAAAATACTTATTAATAAAGGTTATAATGTTTATGGTGTTAGTAGAAAGTTAACAGATGAATATAAAGAACTTTTAACAGCTTACCCAAAACAAGTGTTTTTTAAAAGTTACGATCTAGTTAACGTAGTAGACATCCAAAAAGATTTATTTAAAAATTTCATATCAAACTCTACTCCCCTTCACGGATTTATTAATAATGCAGCTTTAGCATATGATGATATAATAACTAATTTAAATATTGATAAGTTAAATATGATGTATAAAGTAAATGTGTTCTCACCATTAAATATTACTAAGTATGCCATAAGAAATATGATATATAATAGGATAAATGGAAGTATTATTCATATTTCTTCAATAAGTGTACATACAGGCTACAAAGGTTTGGCAATGTATGCTAGTAGCAAGGGTGCTTTGGAAGGTTTTTCAAAAAATACAGCACGCGAATGGGGAGAAAAAGGGATAAGATCAAATTGCTTAGTTGCTGGTTTTATGGATACTGATATGAGTTCTACATTACCTGATGATATGAAGAATAGAATATTTAAAAGAACCTCAATGAAAAAACCAACAGAATTAAGTTCTGTTGCTAATACAATAGAGTTTCTGTTATCTGAAAGTTCAAATTCTATCACAGGCCAAAATATACATGTAGATTCAGGAACTATTTAATATCAATTTAGATGACAAGAAAAAATAAAAAAAAATTAATTATTGGGAATGGAGACCTATCGAGAGAATTCATTTCTTTTTCAAATTTTGAATTAAATGAATACATCAACTGCGATCGTGTAGAAGATTTAAATATCGAGTTACCGATATTAAGAGAATATTTCAATGAAATCTACATAGCTATTTCTGATCCATTAATAAGACAAAAAGTTTTCAACTTATTGAAATCAAATAATATTATAGTAGACACATATATTCACCCTTCAGTAATTGTAGGTAAAAATACTGTTATTGGGGAAGGCTGTATTATTATGCCAAAAGTACTTATCTCCAATGATGTCATAATTAAAAACTCCATATTAATAAATAACTGTTCTAATATAGGGCATAATTCTATAATTAATGATTTCTGCTCAATTATGGCAAATGTAAGTTTAGGAGGTTTTTGCGAAATTGAAGAAAATGTTTATATAGGATCTGCAGCTGTTTTAATTCCAAAAGCTAAAGTTAACCGTAATATTAAAATTGGTCTAGGCACTGTTGTGATAAGAAACCTCAAAAAAAAAGGATCATATTTTGGGAACCCTGCAAAATTTATAGGAGAACATTGAAATACCATCACCTAAAAAATCTTTTTTTCAATTCTAATACGTTTATTATTGAAAATAAAAATAGAAACATAGTGATTATTGATCCAGGTAGTCCAGATGTTCAACCGCTTATCAGTTTAATTAATAAAAATAAATGGTCAATTGAGGGTGTAGTTCTAACACATGAGCATGCAGATCATATTGCTGGTTTGCCTGGTCTATGCAAGTTTAGGAAATTTCCTGTTTATTGCTCACAAATAACGGCAGTCAACATAGGTAATAGTAAAAATAATTTTTCAAAATATATAGACGAAATTAAAACTTTTGAATTAGATGTTTTTACTCAAGTTTTGTATGATAATGAGTCTTTTACTATAGGGGCAATGGAGTTTTTATTTATGGAAACACCAGGTCATAGTCCTGGTGGAGCCTGTATTTTTACTTCAGATGCTGTTTTTACTGGAGATACAATTCTTAATCAAAAGAGAGTTCCACTTAATTTTCCTCACAGTAATAAAAAGCAATATGATATTTCTTTGATAAAAATTAAAAAGGAATTGAAACCCGGAATGACTATCTTTCCTGGTCACGGAGAGCCATTTAAATATAACTCTTGATATAAAGTATTTATGAAGTTACTGGTCGGCACAGATATTGAATCAATAGACAGATTTAAAAAGATAGTTGATTTTAAAACAAAATTATTAAAAAGTATTTTTTTTGAAAATGAAATCAATTATGCTTTAAATAAAGTTAATAGCAGCCAGTCTTTGACCGGAATATGGTGTGCGAAAGAATCTGTTGTTAAATCATTTAGTAAATTCAGTCAAGTAGCTATAACTGATGTGGAAATAATTTGTAGCAAAGGATCTGCTCCCAGTGTTATTATCCATAATTTAAAAATAAAAAAAATAAATTATGATATATCAATTAGTATATCTCATACTAAAGAGTTTGCTACAGCGATTGCTGTCTTATTGATACAAGATTAATTTATTCGTAATAAATAAAATATGATACCCTTATCAATACCTAATATTTCAGGAAACGAATGGCAATACGTAAAAGATTGTCTTGACACTGGTTGGATTTCCTCAGCTGGAGCATATGTTAATAAATTTGAAGAGGCTATTCAAAATTACACAGGAGTAAAATATGCAATCGCTTGTATGAATGGAACAGCTGGTTTACAAGTTTCTTTAAACCTTGCGGGAGTTTCTTCAAGTGATATAGTTATAGCTCCAAACCTAACATTTGTAGCTACCTTAAATGCTATCTCATACTCAGGAGCAGAAATAGTTTTAATAGACGTTTGTGAAGATTCATGGCAAATAGATATTGATTTACTTCAAAAATGGTTAGAAAATAATACGATAACAAAATTGGTTAATGAGAAGCCAATAACCACAGAACTTACCTCAGGAAAAAAAATAGGAGCAATAATGCCAGTGTACGTTTTAGGAGGGTTTATTGATATTGATAAATTAGTAGAAATAAGTGCTACTTATGGTATTCCTCTAATTGAGGACAGTACAGAGGCACTAGGAAGTTTTAAAAACAAAAAGCACGCAGGAACTTTTGGATTAACTGGTGTTTTAAGTTTTAATGGAAATAAAATAATATCTACTGGTGGAGGTGGCATGATTCTAACTAATGATAAAGATATTGCTAACAAAGCAAAACACATCACAACAACTGCTAAAACAAATCCTTTAGATTATTTTCATGACGAAGTTGGTTATAATTATCGCTTAGTAAATGTTCTAGCTGCTATTGGGGTTGCACAAATGGAAAACTTTGATAGCATTCTGAAAAGAAAAAAAGAAATTGATGCGCTTTACAGAAGTGAATTATATGGAATAGGAGATATTATATTTCAGAAAAATGATCCTAATTCAGATTCTAATTGCTGGTTATTCACCTTTCGAACAAAAAAAATGAGAGCCCTGCTAAATCATTTGAATAGTAATGAAATTCAAAGTAGACCATTTTGGACACCAATGAATAATCTTCCAATGTATAAAGATTTAAGATATATTAACTGTGATGATATATCAAATAAAATTTTTAAACAGTGCATAAGTATTCCATCTTCTTCTAATTTAACAATTGAAGATCAACATAAAGTTATATCAGAAATTAAAAATTTTTATAAGTAATGATGTTACCAAATATTTCCGAGTTTATTAAGAATTATGTAACGAAAAGAGAAAACAGCTTTTTCGAAAATGACTTAATAAATAATAAAGAAAAATTAACCAAAGAAATTAAAGGAAAATCTATTTTAGTAATTGGAGGAGCAGGGACTATAGGATCATCTTATATCAAGGCAGCATTAAGATATCATCCCTCTGAATTAATAGTTGTCGATACTAATGAAAATGGACTAACAGAACTAACAAGAACATTACGAAGTGATTCTAATATGATTGTTCCAGAGAGTTATTTGACCTATCCAATGTCATTCAATTCTGATGTTTTTTACAAAATGCTTAAAAAACATGGTCCATTTGATATTGTAGCAAATTTTGCAGCCCATAAGCACGTTAGAAGTGAAAAGGATTCATTCTCTATTGAGGCTATGATTAAAAATAATGTTTTAGATGCTAAGAAATTCTTAGATTACTTAAAATTAAATAAACCATCTCATTTTTTCTGTGTTTCTACTGATAAGGCTGCAAATCCCGTTAATGTCATGGGAGGATCAAAAAAAATGATGGAAAATGTAATCATGTCCTACTCCAAAGATTTGAAAATCACAACAGCTAGATTTGCGAATGTAGCTTTTTCAAATGGTTCATTACTTTATGGGTATATAGAAAGACTACTCCAAAGACAACCAATTTCATGTCCTTCTGATGTAAAACGCTTTTTTGTGTCACCAGAAGAAAGTGGAGAAATTTGTTTATTAACTAGTATATTGGGTAATAGTGGAGATATTTATTTTCCAAAGTTAACTGAAAAACAACTAGTTAATTTTAAATCAATAACAGAGGATTTCTTTAAATATTTAAATAAAGATATTAAGATTTGTAAAAGTGAAAAAGAAGCTAAAGAAATAGCATTAGATTTATCTGATAACTCTTCATATCCAGTTTATTTTTTTAAAACAGATACCAGTGGAGAAAAGCTATATGAAGAATTTTACACTTCTGAAGATGAAGTGAATTTTAATCTTTACGAATCGATAGGAGTTGTTACCAATTCATTAAAACCTTCCTTTTCTGAAATGGAGGTAACTATTAAAGAAATTGAAAATCTTTTCAAAAGAGAATCATATAACAAAGAGGATATCATAAAAATAATGAATAAAATTCTACCTAATTTTAATCACATTGAGACAGGTAAAAGCTTAGATCAAAAAATGTAAACTATGTATAATACATTAAAAAGAATTTTTGACATACTTGCCTCAGGTATTGCTATACTAATTTTAAGCCCTTTACTAATACCTGTAATAATTGGTTTAAGTTTAACGGGTGAAGGTCATGTTTGGTACAAACAGGAGCGTTTAGGATATAGAAATAAACCATTTCTTATATGGAAATTTGCTACTATGCTGAAAAACAGTGCAAATATGCCAGGTGGCTATATTACTGTAAAAAAAGACCCAAGACTAACTCCAATGGGTGATTTCTTAAGAAAATCTAAAATTAACGAATTACCTCAGTTATTCAATATTTTTGCTGGCCGTATGAGTATTGTAGGTCCAAGACCTGTAATGAAAGTTAGTTTTGAAGCTTACCCCAATAATGTTAAGAAAGTAATTTACGATGTAAAACCAGGCTTAACAGGAGTAGGTTCTATTATATTTAGAGATGAAGAAGAGTTAATAACAGGTGTGAGAAATAAAGGAGGTGATATTAATGATTTTTATGTAAATAAAATTTACCCTCACAAGGGAAATTTAGAATTATGGTATCAAAAGAACAAATCTTTAATCTTAGATTTTCAAATTATATTAGTAACAGCTTGGGTAGTTTTTAATCCGGAAAGTAAAATTTATGAAAAATGGTTTAAAGATTTGCCTAAACGAAGTTTTTAATTAAAAAAAAATATGAAAGGAATCATTTTAGCAGGAGGTAGTGGTACTCGTTTATACCCAATTACAAAAGGAGTTTCTAAACAGTTATTACCGGTATATGATAAGCCGATGATTTACTACCCATTATCAGTATTGATGTTAGCGGGTATAAAAGAAATTTTAATTATTTCTTCACCTGAAGATTTGCCAAATTTTGAAAAATTATTGGGAGATGGTAACGAAATAGGTATCAGTTTAACCTATAAAGAACAACCTAGTCCAGATGGACTTGCTCAAGCTTTTATTATTGGAGCGGAATTTATTGGAACTGATGACGTGTGCTTGGTGCTTGGAGATAACATTTTTTATGGGTACGGTTTTTCAGGGATTCTGCAAAATGCTAGAAATAATGTAGCTGAAGGTAAATCAACTGTATTTGGCTATTATGTAAATGATCCTGAACGCTATGGGGTAGCCGAATATGATGAAAAAGGAAATGTAACCTCTATAGAAGAAAAACCATCAGCCCCAAAATCAAATTTTGCAGTAGTCGGATTGTATTTTTACACGAATGACGTTGTGGAAATTGCAAAAAAAATAAAACCATCACACAGGGGAGAGTTAGAAATTACCTCCATAAATCAAGAATACTTAAAACAACAAAATTTAAAGGTAGAATTATTAGGAAGAGGCTTTGCTTGGCTAGATACAGGGACTCATGACTCATTAATGGAAGCTGGGCAGTTTATAGAAACCATTGAAAAGAGACAAGGATTAAAGGTGGCATGTTTAGAGGAAATAGCCTATAATATGAAATACATAGACAAAGAGCAGTTAAATAAATTAGCAGAGCCCTTAAAGAAAAATGGTTACGGGCAATATCTATTAAAGTTAGCAAAGCAATAAAATGAAGTTTATTAAAACAGAAATATCAGACGTTTATATTATAGAGCCTTCAGTTTTTGGAGACAGTAGAGGTTATTTTTTAGAATCTTTTAATTTAGAGAAATTTGAAGAAAACGTATATCCTATTAAATTTGTGCAAGACAATGAATCTAAGTCCTCTAAAGGAGTTTTAAGAGGGTTGCATTTTCAAAAGCCACCATTTAATCAAGCGAAGTTAGTTCGGTGTATTGAAGGTAGAGTAATGGATGTTGCTGTGGATATTAGGAAAGGCTCTCCAACCTATGGTAAACACGTGGCTATTGAATTAACTGGAGAAAATAAAAGACAATTATTTGTTCCTAGAGGTTTTGCACATGGATTCTCTGTTTTGAGCGATAGTGCTGTTTTTGCGTATAAAGTAGATAATACTTATGCACCAGAATCTGATTCGGGAATTAGATATGATGATAAAGAATTGAATATAGATTGGGGCTTAAATAAGGAAGAAGTTCAGTTATCAGTAAAAGATAAAAATTTAACATTCTTTAAAGATTTTGAAACCCCTTTTAAATTCTAAAAACATGAATATATTAGTTACAGGTTCCAATGGTCAGTTAGGTTTGGAAATAAAGGATTTAGAAGCAAATTTCACAAATTTTAATTTCTTTTTTATGGATTTACCTGAGTTAGATATTTGCAATAGCAGTCAATTAAATATTTTTGTTAATGATAATAATATAAATACGGTTATAAATTGTGCTGCTTATACTGCTGTAGATAAAGCAGAGGAGGATGCTGAAATCGCTGAACAAGTAAATTCAATAGGTGTTTCAAACCTTGTCAATGCTTTAGAGACAGTAAATGGAAAGTTGATTCACATCTCAACTGATTATGTGTTTGATGGCGATCATTTTTTTCCATATGTAGAAACAGACAAAGTGAGCCCAATTGGAGTATATGGAGAGACCAAAAGAGCAGGAGAACTTGCAGTACTCAATAATGCTATTGATGCGATTGTAATTAGAACTTCATGGTTATATTCTTCATATGGAAATAATTTTGTCAAAACAATGTTGCGTCTTGGTAACGAAAAAGAAAACTTGGGAGTCATTTTTGATCAGGTGGGGACACCTACTTATGCAGGAGATCTAGCGAAAACGTGCTTAGAGATTCTTTGTAGTCAAAGTTCTGATGTTATTAGTAAAAATGGAAACCTATATCATTACTCTAATGAAGGTGTAGCTTCTTGGTATGACTTTGCTATTTCAATTATGGAACTAGGAGTAAAGAACTGTAAAGTGAAACCGATACAAACAAAAGATTACCCTTCCTTGGCAAAAAGACCCCAATATTCAGTATTGAATAAGTCTAAAATAAAAACAGATTTTAAAATTGAAATTCCTTACTGGAGAGATTCTTTAAAAGATTGTATAGAAAAAATAAAAATTAGTTGATGAAAAATATATTAATAACAGGAGGTGCAGGTTTTATAGGTTCTCACCTAGTGAGATTATTGGTAAATAAATACCCAGAATATCATATCATTAATATGGATGTATTGACCTATGCGGGTAATTTAGATAATTTAAAAGACATAGAGACCAAAGAAAACTACACATTTATAAAGTGTGATATTTGTGATATTGAAAAAGTAAAACAGGTTTTTATAGATTATAAGATTGATTCGGTCATTCACTTAGCGGCAGAATCTCATGTAGATCGATCAATTGAAGACCCTTTCTCTTTTGCTCAGACCAATGTGATGGGTACACTTAGTTTATTGCAAGCGGCAAAAGGATATTGGAATGGAAATTTTTCTAATCATTTATTTTATCATGTGTCTACTGATGAAGTTTATGGATCTTTAGGAGAGCAAGGTTTTTTTACAGAAGAAACTGCTTATGATCCTCATTCTCCATATTCAGCATCCAAAGCGTCTTCAGATCATTTTGTGAGATCTTTTCATGATACTTATGGACTACCAACTGTTATTTCTAACTGCTCCAATAATTACGGTTCGTATCAGTTTCCTGAGAAATTGATTCCGTTATTTATCAATAATATCATACATAACAAACCACTACCTGTTTATGGGAAAGGAGAAAATGTTAGAGATTGGTTGTTTGTAAATGATCATGCAAGAGCCATTGATGTCATTTTCCATGATGGTAAATTGGGGGAAACCTATAACATTGGTGGCTTTAATGAATGGAAAAATATTGATTTGATTAAAGTCATGATTAAAACCGTAGATCGTTTGCTTGGAAGAGAAGAAGGAACCTCTGATAAACTCATTACCTATGTCACAGACAGAGCTGGTCATGATTTACGCTATGCAATTGATTCTTCGAAGTTAAAGGGCGAATTAGGTTGGGAGCCATCGTTACAATTTGAAGAAGGTATTGAAAAAACAGTTGCTTGGTACCTAGATAACAAAGAATGGTTAGAAAATATAACTTCTGGAGACTACAAAGAATATTATAAAAAAAATTATAACAATAAATGATTTAGTCTAGTAGTTGATTATTAAACAAGTAAACTTTTTAACTAAATTTGAATCATAATTTAATTTTAATAAATATGCCATTCGATCCAAATTCAGCAAAGAAAGCAGGAAAAAAATCCAAAAGAGGTCCTGCTAAAAGAGAAGGAGCTTCCATTAAAGAAAAGATGGAATTACTCTATGAAAAAGTGTTGGATGATTTATTAGTCAACCAAGAAAAACTGACCAAAACAGAACGAGTTAAACTTTTTGTGACGCTCTCAGGTTATTTATTTCCTAAAAATAAACCAGTTAAAGAAAAAATAAAAGATATGCCCCCATTCAAAATATCTGATTTAATATCATTTACTTCTGGTGATAAATCTGCAGAATAATATTTTAGGGAATTATAAAAATATACTACTCATTGAATTATAAAGAAACCTTATTTTTTATTGCAAAATGTTTGACTATTTCTTTGGAAGATAAAAATAGACAAGAAATAGAAAAGCAATTAAAATCAACGACTATAGACTGGGATGCTGTTGTAAAAGTGAGTACAGCCCATTATGTGTTTCCTGCATTGTATTGTAATTTAAAATGTGCAGATTTCTTGCAGTATTTACCTCATGAGTTGGTTAGCTACATGGAGCATATTACCAATATAAACAGGGAGCGAAATAAACAAATAATTTTACAAGCAAATGAATTAAACAATGTTTTATTAGCGAATAATATTAGACCTATATTTTTAAAAGGAACGGGTAACTTATTAGCAGGCATTTATGAGGATATTGGTGAACGTATGGTTGGAGATATAGATTTCTTGGTTTCTGAAAAAAAATTCTTTAGTACGATTAAAATTTTAAAAAATAATAGTTATGGAAAAGAAGAAAATCAAAAGGAGTATTCTACAAGAAACAGACATTATACAAGATTAGTCAAAAAAGGACATATAGCAGCAGTTGAGATTCATAAAGAGATTACTTTAGAAAAATATACTAACGAATTTAATTACAGCTTCGTAAATAAAGATAGTCAGCTTATAAATGGTATTATTGTTTTGAGTTATGTAAACAAATTAAACTTATCTATTATAGCCAATCAAATAAATGACTATGGTTTTTATCACAAAAGGATGGCTCTTCGAAACGCCTATGATATTTTTTTATTGTCTAAAAAGACAGTTGCAAAAGATGCGATGAATACTTTAGACAAACTAAAACATCCCTTAAATTGTTTTTTAGCATCTTGTTATGAGGTTTTTAATTCCGTAGATAGTTTAAAGTACAACAATACAACAAAAACAGCTTCCTATTTAGGTGTTTTTAATAGTCAGTTTAACGATAAGGAAACAACAAATAAGCGATTCAAACGCATTAAGATTTATCTAGATATAAAATTAATTATTATTCTAAAATGCATAATACACAAAGAATATCGAGTTTCGTTGTTTAATTTATTAACTGATAAGAACTGGTACAAAAGAAAACTTGTTCAGTTAGTAATAAAAAAGTAAAATTACCAAATAACTCCCGCTTGCTGCATAAACAAATCTGCTAGCGCATCTTTGTTTTGATGCGTACCAATATAGGTTAGAAATGTACTTTCTTTAGAATGCCCTGTAATATTCATAAGCAGCGGAGTTTCAATTTTCCCATAATAGTTAGAAGCAAAAGAACGTCTCATAATATGTGAGGTTACAAACTCATACTTCGGTGCATTTACAATTTCCTTCCTTCTTGTCTTCGGGTTGTTCTTAAACCCACTCACCAATTCATCAATTCCCGCCATTTTACAAAGTGCCTTGATCTGTTTATTAAAGACCACTTGTGAAACTCTTCTCGGGAATTCATTCTCTAATAGTTTAATAACCAGAGGATCTGCAACCCCAACGGTCACCGCCTTCTTTGTTTTCTGTTGCAAGATATCAATATACAATCCAGTAGTTGCTTTTCTAAGATTATTCGGACTTAATTTTAATAAATCTGACACTCGCTGACCGATACACAATCCAATTAATAACCAACTATAGTTATCTGCATAATCTTCTGGGATATGCTTTAATTCCTTTATTGCTTTTATCTCTGATGGATTTAAAATATGAAGTATTCGATCTGAACTCTTCTACTTAAAAGACTCAATATAATTTGAGTAGGGATGTACTTCCAATCCACTTTTTTCAGCATCACGCAAAATAATCTTCAATAATTTTAAGAGTTGGCCGCAGTAATTATCACTATACTGCTGTTCAATTTTTAGAAAACGTGTAAAAGATTCTGCGATATATTTATCTATAGAGTTCAAATACAATTTCTCTGATTTCTCAAATTCGTAAGCCTTTACAATCCGAAACAAAGATTTATACGTCCGAATGGTATTATGTGCCAAACCCACCGTTCCATATCCTTGCACTCTTTTTGTGGCAGAATTGGAAATAAAATGATCTAAATAGTCTAAAAATAAGATAGAATTTTCTACTTTTATGGGTGTCTTATGTGTCTTTATTTGTGGTTTTTTATAAAAATTAACGTGCATATAACGTATGTTATTTTAATTATTTAACATGAATATAACTTTTATATGTTTATAGTTTAACAAAAAAAGAGCTAATTTATAACAAGTTATTCTACTTAAATATACGTTATTTATTTGAAATATAAAAGTTAAATATCACATAATAAATGAGTTATAGTAATTTATTTTTGATAAGACTACGGACTGTAGTCTCAATTATTTTATAACTAACAAGTATTAAATTTTTAAAAATCTTTAAATTTCCATTAAAAAATCTTGAAGTTTTATATACACAGTTTTTATTATCTGTAAATGTGAATACTTTTGTACCATTAAGAAAAAAAATGTCTACGTTTTTTTTATTAAAATAAATAAACCGCCAAATTATTTTAATAAAACAATTTTATTGTTATAAATTTGTTTTTTAATTATAAACTCCTTTAAAATTGATTAAAAAATTCTTATGAATAAACATATAAATTATTCTTCATTAACAATAGTATTTTTATTTTTTCTTTGCTCATGTGTATCTAAAAAAGAACTTTTGTATTTCCAAGATATACAAGCTCTAAATAATAGTAAAATACTATCTTCTAAAAATAGTTTTCAGGAAAATGATATCCTAAAAATTGATGTTACTTCTTTAGAAATCGACGCTTCTATACCTTACAATAAAGTTTCTCTTGTAAATAATTTCGGGAATTCTTTACAGCTTTTACAACTCAATGGATACCTAGTTTCAACTAAAAAAACTATTAATTTTCCTGTTTTGGGAGAGATTTCTGTGGCAGAAAAAACTTCACAAGATTTAGAAAAATATTTAAAGAATCTTCTTGAAGCGGGTGGGCATTTAATAAACCCTAGTGTAACGGTTCGTTTACTAAATTCAAAAGTAACTATTTTAGGTGAGGTGAGAAATCCAGGAACCTTTACCTTTACAGAAAAAAATATTAGCCTACTACAAGCCCTTGGTTTGGCCGGAGACTTAACCATAGACGGAAATCGAAAAAATATTATTGTCATCAGAGAGTCTAACGGGCAAAGAACTACTACAAATATAGATTTAACTAGTGCAAGTTGGTTAAGTAGTCTTTATCAGAATATTCAACCTAATGATGTTATTATTGTAAACCCAAACTCAAAAAAAGTTACAAGTGCAGGATTGATCGGTAATATTTCTACAGTGTTAAGCATTGCCTCAATTCTTCTAAGTACCATAATCCTCATTAAATAATTGTGATGAAAAATAATTTTGAAAATAGTTTAAATAATGAAGAGGATAGTATTGATATAAAAAGGGAATTTTCCTATTATTTATTTTTTTGGCCGTGGTTTTTATTAACTTTAGTATTTGCTTTGATAGGTTCTTATAACTATTTGCGCTATACCCCAAACATATACTCAAGTTCTGCTCAAGTACAGATCACTAAATCAGATGCTACAAGCTCTTTTTTAACCACAGAAGTTACTTCTTTGTTTGGAACTCGAATAAATTTAGATAATGATATATCTGTAATAACCTCTAACCATATTTTAAGTCAGGTTGTGCAGCAACTAGATCTTCAAACTAATGTTAAATCAATGGGAAGGGTAAAGTCTAGTTTACAATTTGGTGAACAAATCCCTTTTGAAATTCAATTTAAGAGCCCTGATGATTTCCAAAATTGGAATTTGGTATTCTCTAATGGTGCAGCATTAATTTCAACTGATACATTAAGTTTTAAGGTTAATAAAAACGAAACCTTAGAGAATGATTATTTCTCTTTTAGTATCAAAAATGATTCTCTGTATATAAAAGATTCAAAATATAATATACAAAGAACCTCTCTTAACTTTGCAACTTCCTTATTAAAAAAGAGAATTCAAGCCTTAGCTGGGTCAAAAAGTACTAGTGCAGAAGTTATTGATCTCAGTATTAATGGTAACAATAAATTAAGAAATGATGCCGTTTTAAATACTTTAATACAAGTAGTTATAGCAGATAGAATTGAAGATGAACGTCAACTATCTTCTGCTACTATTAAGTTTATTGATACCCGTTTAGAAACTCTCAAAAATAGCCTTGATAAGATTTCTAAAAAAACAATTGAATATCAGCTAGAGAACAACATCTACGATACAGAACAACAAACTTCAAGTCTTTTGTCTAACATCGTAAAAGAAAATGAAGAAACGTTTAACTTAAAAATTCAATTAGAGATCGCAACCTCGCTTTTAGAACAATTAAATTCTCAACAAAATTTTGAAATTTTACCGGCAAATATTGGTATTGTTGATCCAGGTATCAATGAATTATTAGTTTCTTACAATACCTTTGTTATTGAACGCAATAATTTATTAATAAGTACCACAAAAAATAGCCCATTAGTTCTAAAAATAACAGAACAATTAAATAGGATTAGAAAAGCAAATCTTGAAGGAATTCGTCTTTACATTGAAAACTTAGAGGTTTCTTTGTCTAGTTATCAAAAAATTACTGATGAAAATTTGGGAATTATTTCAAGTTTTCCAGAAAAAGGGTATATGATGAGAACCCTAGCTAGAGAATTCAAATTTACAGAAGATCTCTTGGTGTTTTTATCTCAACGAAAAGAAGAAGCTTCTATCAGTTATGTTTCTGTGTTGCCAAATTTAAAAGTTTTGAGTTACGGGATATCTGATATTTTTCCTATTTCACCTAAACAAAATGTTATTTATTTAGGCGGTCTATTATTGGGTTTAATAATTCCTTTTGGAATCCTTTTTCTATTGAAATTTTTAGATACTAAAATTAATACTCGAGAAGATTTAGAAAAAGGTTTACCAGGTCTTACTATTTTGGGTGAGGTGCCTTTTGATGAAAACTACTCTAATGAAAATGATGATCGTGGTATTATAGCCGAATCTACTCGTGTGATTCGATCAAGTATGAGTTTTTTACTCAATCAAAATAAACCTCAAGTGATTATTGTAACCTCTACGATAAAAGGGGAGGGAAAATCATTTGTGTCCTATAATATTGCACAAAGTTATAACGCACTGGGTAAAAAAGTAATTTTAATAGGAGCAGATTTACGAAATCCTCAGGTGCATTCACTTTTAGGTATTGAACGTGGGAATTTAGGGCTTTCTACATTTTTAAATGATGTAAATTATAATGATTTAGACAAATTAATAGTAAAAGGGAAATCTATCGATGAAATGGATTACTTATTGTCTGGGGCCATTCCTCCAAACCCATCAGAATTATTGATGCGACCTCGTATGAAGGAATTGTTAGAAATTCTAAAATCAAGTTATGATCTTATTATCATTGACACTGCACCTTTATTGCTAGTAAGTGATACCACACCGATACTACCTTTATGTGATTTGGTTGTTTATGTATCTCGAGCTCAGTCCTCTGATAAGAATATATTCCCTTTTATTAAAGAAATCCATAGCCGTGAAAATATGCCGCCTTTTGGAATGGTATTAAATGGTCTTATTGCTTCTGCATCTTCTTCTAACTATGGATATGGTTATCGTTACAGCTACAAATATCGCTATAGCTATACCTACAAGTATAATTATGGCTATGGATATGGGTATGGAAGAGACGAAGATTAAGAAGTTTGTGACACACTCTTGTGCTTATAAAAAAACCACCGCAGATCGGTGGTTTTTTTATAAATGGTGATTTATTTAATTTTTAGGAAAATAATCTTAGTTGAAATTCTCGAATCGATTCCCATTGAACTCCTTGCTTTTTTGAAAGGCTTAAGTTTTTAAGTTTTATTAGGTCATTAACACTGTGGGCGTCAGTAGCTACAAAATCATACAGACCAGCTTTTAATAATTTTTCAGCTTTTTGTTTTACTTCTGGCCCATATTGTCCTAGAAGCGATAAAGCATTCAATTGAAAGTAGAATCCTTGATTTTTTAAATTTTGATACTCAGAAATGTCTTTAATCAAATGATAGCGTTCTGGATGGGCCAATATTGGAGTAATGTTTTTTTGATATAAACTAAAACAAGCTGATTTCAACATCGTAGTTTGGCCAAAAAAATTAATTTCTACTAAAATATAAGTATCATTTAAGAGCAATAATGGTGAAGCTTGCTCAAGATTTTTCATAAAAACCTCATCTACCATATACTCAGCAGCATAGGAGTTAACTTTTGTCCTATTTTCAGGAACTTTATGTTGTTTTAAAAGCTCAAATGCGTCTTTTACGGTTGTTGGAGTATTAGGGTACAACTCTTTGTAAATGTGTGGTGTGGGGATAACACTTCTAATCCCTAACTCATGAAATGCACTTAGCATTTTAGTTGATGTGTCTACATCTTTACTACCGTCATCTATGCCCGGCAACAAATGGTTGTGAATATCACAAAGCTCTTCAAATAAAGGTTTTTGATGTTTTTTAAAAAAACTGAACATTAACTTTTAATTTTTTTCAAAATTACAATATATTCTCTAGGTATTGAAGTTTTTAAATATTTTAAAAGTAGTATATGGTTTGCTTGTGAAGTTTTAAATTAACATTATTATCCATTAAGGATATCTATTATTTGTTATCTATAGGTTAAGATTTATATAATTTACAGCAATAAATGTTTAATTATTATTAAATCTGACTACCTAAATACAGTAATATCTGCTAATTCATCTAATTTTTTTATCTTTGTAAAAAAAAATGAATTTTAAAGACATCTTAATCCCTAGTAATTTGTTCTTTATGTTTGTTATCGTTTTTCTCGTAACAAGCTTTAGTCTCTCTAGAATCAGAAAAATAAGTAGTAAACTTGGTCATTATGATACCCCAAATGATAGAAGTTCCCACAATGATTTTGTACCTACCTTAGGTGGTATAGCTTTCTTTGTGTCCTTAATTGTATTCTTTTTCTTCTCAAACTTTTATAACATCAATGATACGAGTCTGAGTATCCTATTAGCCATCACCATTATGTTTTTTGTTGGCTTAACTGATGATTTAAAAGATTTATCTCCAAAAGTTAAATTTATTGGTCAACTGTTGGCGCTGAGTGTTTTAATCATTCAATCCGATTACAGGATACTCTCGTTTCATGGGTTTTTAGGAATTTATGAGCTCAATATGTTTTTTTCAGTATTCCTTTCTATGTTTCTAATTTTAGCATTTATTAATGCATTTAATTTAATAGATGGCATAGACGGGATGTCTTCAGTCACAGGTATTGTTATTTCAGCCTGTTTTGGTTTTCTTTTTTATAAACTCCAGCTTTTCTTTTTTATGTTTATTTCTGTTGCAGTAATAAGCATGTTGTTGGCCTTTTTACGCTATAATTTTTCCTCAAAAAAGAAAATTTTCATGGGAGACACTGGATCACTTGTTATTGGTTTAGTTTTAGGACTTCTAACATTAAAATTATTGACACTGCAATCGGAAACTTTCAGTGCATTAGCTATACATAGAAGTGAATTACCTCTTTTACTATTAATTATATTAATTGTTCCTGCTTTTGATTTATGCAGAGTATCGTTGATTAGACTTAAAAAAAGAGTTTCTATTTTCTCTCCAGACAGAAACCACATTCATCATTTATTAATTGATTCAGGCTTGTCCCATAAAAAAGCGTCTCTTTTATCTGGAGGCACCAATTTATTCTTTGCGATTGCCATGTATCTATCCATTCAATACCTTGGATTAGTATTTTCTTTTCTGTTTTTAGTTGTATTTATTTTAGCTTGTTTTGTACTATTTTTCTTAATTACGAACAA
>Ga0209193_1000276_pt1 | contig 37328 bp, 31 predicted proteins | sample COGITO_mtgs_1003_FD_185515 | JGI IMG/M metagenome (GOLD analysis project Ga0209193, IMG submission 185515) | Pelagic marine microbial communities from North Sea - COGITO_mtgs_100330 (SPAdes) (version 2) | ecosystem: Environmental > Aquatic > Marine > Epipelagic ...
CAACTTAAGTATCTGTAACTTGCTTCAAAAAGCAACCTCACTGTCTATGTCTATTAAATCCGTTTTATATGTAGCTGCCTTAGGGTGGTTGCTTAGTGCGTGTGTGCCCTCAAAGGACCTCATATACCTGCAGGCCGACGCAGAGTCCCAATCCTCAGGTGAGGTTTTCACATATCAACGAGAAGACTATAAACTTCAGATCAACGACATACTGGATGTAAAGATATCGTCGCTTAATCCCGAGGTTAATGCCATTTTTAATGCTTCTTCAATGGCAACCATGCAGGTTGCTCAGGCGACGGCTCAAAAGGGAGGGGATTTATATTACATGACGGGGTATAGTGTTTCTGAAAAGGGAGAAATAGACATTCCCTTTGTAGGAAAGGTTAATGTGGCCGGTCAAACGTTAGATCAAGCTCGAACGACCATAGACACCAAAGTTGGAGGGCTCTTCAATAATTATCACTTACAAGTTAAGTTGGGTGGAATTAGATTTTCCGCCATTGGCGAGTTTAACCGTCCAGGTAAACAAGTGGTCATGCAGAACCAAGCTACCATTTTTGAAGCTATTGCATTAAGCGGGGATTTAAATTCTGTTGCGCGTAGAGATGATATCAAACTGATAAGACAATATCCCGATGGAACAAGAATTCATACCATCAATCTACTTGACCAAAGTATTATTACTAGCCCGTTTTATTTTATACAGCCGAATGATGTGATTTATGCCGAGCCCTTGCCGCAAAAGTCATGGGGTATAGGGATTACCGGGGCACAGACCTTGGGTACTATTGTGAGTACGTTAAGTACTTCATTAGCCTTAACTCTTTCTATCATTTCATTGACACGATAAGCCATGCCTGATCAACTTTCACAATACCAAGGACAACCAAAAGGTGAAGATGAAATCACCTTAAAGGATATACTGAGAACTCTTGCAGGACTAATTGGATCTTGGCCTATACTATTAGCTGGGATGGTTATAGGACTCGCTATTGCCTTTACAGTAAATCGCTATACCGCCGATAAATATGATATTAAAGCGACTGTTGCTGTCGAAGAGACAGATAACCCGCTGGCATCTGCTGGCGGACTTTTAGATTTAGGACTTAGTTTCGGTGGAACCGGCATCGTGGATACGCGCACTGCCGTTTTAAAGAGCTATGCGCACAACTCTCGTGTAGCAAGAAGTTTAGGCTGGGGAGTGAAGTATTTTAATGAAGGAAGACTTAATCGTAGAGAAGTCTATCAACCCGAACATTTTTCAGTTGTATTTGACGAGGCGCACGATCAGTTGCTGGGAGCGGAATGGTTGGTTGACTTTAGCGAGGAAGATTTTGATATCGAATTTAAAATAATAGAGCCATTAACTGTTTATAATTTCAGTTCAGGTGAGTTTAATAAAAAAGCTCAAGTGGACGCTTTTGAAGAAATTTCTGCAAGTTTTGCCTACGGTGAATGGATTGAGTCCCCGTTGTTTAGGTTTAAAATCCTCAAAGGAGACGATCTCCAAAGATTTGTTAAGGAGCAGGCGCAAACTACCACAGCCTTTAGATTTCAGTCCTACGATGACATTGCGAATTGGGCAATGGAGAACCTTAGCACGGAAAGCAATGATAAACAGCAGAGTTCTTTATTATCGATGAACTTAAAAGGTACATTGAAAGAACAGATGGCGGATTTTTTAAATACGAGTATTGCTGAGCTTCAAAACTATGAGTTACGTCAGAAAAATTTAATAGCAATAAACACCATAGAATTTATTGATGGACAGATTATTCAGATTGAAAGTGCTTTACGCGACAGTGAGGCGGCGCTGAAAGAATTTCGTTCCAACAACTTAATCATTGATTTGAGCAGTGAATCTGAACAGATGTTAGAATATTTCATTGAGCTAGAACAGGAGCATGCAGCGCTTAATCTGCAACGATCTTTCTATAAATATGTGATGGAGTTCCTACAGAACAAACAAAACTACTCTGGATTATCGCTACCAACGTTAAGTACCTTTAATGATCCATTGGTTGCACAGCTGACCGAACAACTAGTGAAAAGCAGTGTGGCTCTTGAGCGTTATCGTTACAGTTTAGAAGGGTCCAATCCAGCGGTTATTGAACTAGAAAAAGAGGTGCAGTATACCAAACAAGCACTCTACAATGCCACACAGAATGCATTGAGCTCTTCCAACTTAGTGGTAGAAGATCTGAACAAACGCTTATCTGCCGCACAAAGTAAGATAAGCCGTTTACCTGCAACAGAGCAGCAGTTGATTAACATTCAGCGGCAGTATGAGCTTAGCGGCGGACAGTACGAACTATTGCTCGAGAAACGCGCTGAGGCAGGTATCCTTCAAGCATCTAATTTACCGGATACACAAATCATTGATCCGGCAGTAGATCGCGGTCAGAAACCAACAGGACCTAACCGAACGTTGAATTACCTCATAGGTCTATTGGTAGGATTGATTTTACCTGTAGGATTGATCTTACTGATGAACGCGCTGAACACAAAAGTTCGTAGCCGTCAAGACATTGAAAAGGTAACGAACATTCCTTTGGCGGGTATAGCGCCGCACTCAAAGTATGACAGTAACCTTGTTGTATTGAGTAAGCCAAAATCTTCAGTGAGTGAGGCTTTTCGTGCGCTTCGATCCAACTTAAAGTTCATTGCTGAAAAACCAAAGGACGGGACTGGTCAAGTTTTTGCCGTTACTTCTTCTATAGGTGGGGAAGGGAAGACTTTCGTTGCCATTAATCTCGCATCCGTTTTATCCTTAGGCTCAGAGAAAGTCTGTTTAGTTGGTGTCGATCTTCGTAAGCCAAAAATCTTTAATGACTTTGGGTTGTCTAATGACGTAGGTCTATCGAACTTTTTAGCTGGTCAAAACGAGCAGCATGAAATCATTCAAAAAACAGCCTACGAGAACTTAGATATCATCAGTGGTGGTTTGGTTCCACCCAACCCTTCTGAGCTTATTCAGACCGAGCGTTTTGCCAATCTTCTCGCTGACCTGCGCACGTCGTATGACTACATCATTCTAGATACGCCACCTGTAGGACTTGTGGCGGATGCACTACAGATCACCCCGCTCATAGATTCTATATTCTATATCACACGTTTCAACTATTCGCAAAGTGAGCTTTTAGGCTTTATAGACGATCAGTATAAAAAAGGAAACGTAAAAAACATCTCTATCATTTTGAATGATGTGGGACAACAGCGAGGTTACGGCTATGGTTACGGCTATGGTTACGGCTATGGTTACGGCTATGGTTACGGCTATGGTTACGGCTATGGTTACGGCTATGGTTACGGCTATTACCAGGAAGACGATAAAGCGTAATACATCTAATTGTGGACGCTTCTTCTCAACAGCACTGGCACGTACTCTACACCAAACCTAGGAATGAGAAAAAAGTAGCCGAGCGTCTTTCTGGCGCTGGCTATACGGTGTATTGTCCTTTACAAAAGGTACGCCGCCAGTGGAGCGACCGCGTAAAAGTGGTCGAGGAGCCGCTGTTCAAAGGTTATCTATTCATTAAAATAGAAGAGAAAATAAGAGACGAGGTTTTTTCCTTTCCCGGCGCGGTGCGCTACCTGTTTTGGCTGCGCCGTCCTGCGATAGTTCGCGAAGAAGAAATCCATACCATTCAAAAATGGCTTGGGGAGTACGATCACGAGGACATTGACATCTCTAATATCAAGCCCGGAGATTACGTGCGCATCACTTCCGGCCGATTTTCTGGGGAAGAGGCCATTTTACTGGACCGTACCCACCACAAAGCTGTCGTTCAGCTCAAAGAACTGGGCATCCAACTCTCCTTATCGCTCTCGAACAACGATCTGCTTGCACTATAAAAAAAGGCTCAATCGAGACAATGTTAGTAACGAGTAAAAAATTTACTCATAGTTAATACAAACCGGCACTTTTCTTTCTTACTTTTGAACTCCAAACCAATGCTTCGAGTGCCCTATCGAACATATGTTGGTGCAGGTACTTAAGCCGAACTTGTGAACCAAAGCTACCCTCTAAGGACGATCTGCTATGGGACTCACAGTGGCGAAGCCGTGAAAACCCAAAAGATTACGTTGGACCTTCTAGGACCTCTTATTACTTCTAAAACCCGCTTGAAGTTGCTTCTGCGCTTCTTTCTCAATCAAAATTTGAGCGGGTACCTCCAAGGACTCTCCAAGGAGCTCGATGAAAACACCAACAGCATACGGGTAGAACTCAACCGCCTCGAAGAGGCTGGAATGCTTAATTCTACTTTTGAAGGGCGTCGCAAGCTTTACCGCGTTAACGCCCTTCACCCCCTTGCCTCTGATATAACCTCCATCGTAAGGAAGGTTGCGGGTATTGATACCGTCATAAACCGCGCGGTAGAAAACTTTCCTGGATTAATACAGGTATGGATCTGTGGGGACTTAGCCCAAGGCATTCCGGGTAATAGCATTGATTGTATACTTATTGGTGAAGAGTTAGACGCAGAGTACATCGCTGGACTCAGCGCCAAGGTGCATAAGCTGGTAGGCAAGAAAGTAAACACCCAGGTAATGACAGAAATCAAAGACGAGATGGTCAGCGCTTGTCTACTGGTCTGGGAAACGAACACAGAAGAATGATTTCTGGGTTCAAAGCAGCATTAAGCAACAGCGAAAAACAAAGGAAGGTTATGCTGGTGAACAGTGACCTTGAAAACTTATTGAAGGAGAAAATTGTTAACTACGAGCTTGTTAAAGAGGGAATAACGAAACAATAATAATAATGAAGGACTACCGGTGGTAGTCAAGTAAAATTATGATAACAAAATCAACAAAAATCTACATAGCTGGCCATAGAGGCATGGTAGGGTCTGCTGTTTGGAGAGCTTTAGAATCCAAAGGCTATTCTAATTTGATTGGTAAAACTAGTAGAGAGTTGGATTTAAGAAATCAACAAGCTGTTGATGAGTTTTACAATTTAGAAAAGCCTGAAGTAGTTATTGATGCTGCTGCAAAAGTTGGTGGTATACTTGCCAACAATGATTATCCCTATCAGTTTTTGATGGAAAATATGCAGATTCAAAATAATTTGATTGATGGTGCATTTAAATCTGGGATTGAAAAGTTCATATTTTTAGGTAGTTCCTGCATTTACCCCAAGTTTGCTCCCCAACCGTTAAAAGAAGAATATTTACTAACAGATTCCTTAGAGCCTACTAACGAATGGTATGCTATTGCAAAAATTACCGGAGTTAAGGCTTGTCAGTCTATCAGAAAACAATTCGGTAAAGATTACGTGAGCTTGATGCCGACTAATCTGTATGGCTATAACGATAACTTTGATTTGAAATCCTCTCATGTTCTTCCAGCTATGATTCGAAAATTTCATGAGGCTAAAGAAAATAATCATAGTCCTGTAACACTCTGGGGAAGTGGAACTCCTATGCGTGAGTTTTTATTTGTTGATGATATAGCCCAGGCAGTTATTTATGCTATTGAAAATAAATTATCGGAGCATTTATACAATGTAGGTTCAGGAAAAGACATCACTATAAAAGAGTTGGCAGAAACTATTCAAAAAGTTGTAGGACACCAAGGAGAAATAATTTGGGATAGTTCAAAGCCTGATGGAACACCTAGAAAACTGATGGATATTTCTAAAATGAAAGCTATGGGTTGGACGTATACAACAAAATTAGATGAAGGTATTGAAAAAACCTACAAATGGTTTTTAGAAAATATAAATAACTTTAAAGAAGTTAAATTATGAAAGTAGCACTTATAACTGGTATAACAGGTCAAGACGGATCGTACCTTGCCGAGTTATTACTTGAAAAAGGATATATGGTTCACGGTATCAAAAGGAGATCTTCTTCTTTAAATACTGAGCGTATAGATCATATATATCAAGATCCACACGAAGAAAATCCAAGATTTAAATTGCATTATGGTGATCTAACCGACTCTTTGAATATCACTAAGATTATTCAGATGTGCCAGCCTGATGAGATTTATAATCTAGGGGCTATGTCACATGTTAAAGTTTCATTTGATGTGCCCGAATATGTTGGACAAGTTGATGCATTAGGAACTCTTCGAATATTAGAGGCTGTCCGTTTACTAGGGCTTGAAAAGAAGACTAGAATATACCAAGCATCAACTTCGGAGTTATATGGTGGAATGCCAGAGAATAAGAATGAGAAAGGCTTTTATGATGAAAATTCATCTTTTTATCCAAGATCTCCATATGGTGTTGCTAAAATTTATGGTTTTTGGATAACTAAAAATTACCGCGAAGCCTATGAAATATTCGCTTGTAACGGCATATTATTTAATCATGAATCACCTAGACGAGGCGAAACTTTTGTTACACGTAAAATTACTCGAGCAGTAGCTAGAATTTCTTTAGGACAAAAAGAAAAATTCTACCTTGGAAATCTAGATGCTAGAAGAGACTGGGGACATGCAAAAGATTATGTGCGAATGATGTGGATGATTCTGCAGGCAGAACAACCAGAAGATTGGGTGATAGCCACTGGAGTAACAACAACCGTTAGAGAATTTGTGAAATTAGCTTTCAAAGAAGTTGGTATTACTCTTGAATTCAAAGGGGAAGGAGTAGATGAAAAGGCTTATGTTTTTTCTTGTAGTGATGATAAATATCAAATAGAAATTGGTAAAGAAATTTTATCTGTTGACCCACAGTACTTTAGGCCGACAGAGGTTGATTTATTAATTGGAGATCCAACAAAAGCAAGAGAAAAATTAGGATGGGTTCCAGAACATAATTTATCTTCACTAGTCAAAGATATGATGAAATCAGATTTAGAGTTGTTGCAAAATAACTAAGAATTACTAACAATGGTAGTCAAGAAAAATTTAAAAAAACTTAAATGAATATTGAATTAAGAAATAAAACTATTTTAGTTACTGGTGGTGCAGGATTTATTGGTTCAAATTTATGTCAAGCACTACTTAATAAAGATAATAAAGTCGTTTGCCTTGATAACTTTTCTACTGGCAAAATAGAGAATATCAAAGAATTTCTTAATGATCCTAACTTTAGTCTAATTGAAGGAGATATTCGAAAATTAGAGGATTGTTTAAAATCAACCAAAGATGTTGATTATGTGTTGCATCAAGCAGCCTTAGGTTCGGTACCAAGATCTATAAAAGACCCTATTACATCCAATGATGTGAATGTAAGTGGTTTTTTAAATATGCTAGTAGCAGCAAGAGACAATGAAGTGAAAAGATTTGTGTTTGCAGCGAGTTCATCAACTTATGGAGATTCAGAATCAATGCCAAAAGTTGAGGATGTTATTGGAAAACCTTTATCACCCTACGCTATTACAAAATATATAAACGAACTGTATGCAGATATTTTTTCAAAAACGTATGGATTAGAGACAATTGGCTTACGCTATTTCAACGTTTTTGGCAGAAAACAAGACCCAAATGGAGCTTACGCAGCAGTAATTCCAAAATTTGTGAGTCAACTCATGAAAGGAGAATCTCCTGTGATTAATGGAGACGGTAATTACTCAAGAGATTTTACCTACATTGATAATGTGATACAGGCGAATTTATTGAGCTTGGTCACAACCGACGAAAAAGCCATTAATACTATTTATAATGTAGCCTATGGTGATTGTAACACGCTAAATGATTTAATGGGATATCTTAAGGAGTATTTATCTGAGTTTAATTCCAAAATCTCAAATGTTGCCGTTATTTATGGCCCTAATAGAGCAGGTGACATTCCACATTCACACGCAAGTATAGATAAAGCAAAAGAAAAATTAAATTATAATCCACAGTTTACCTTGCAGCAAGGTCTTAAGGAAGCTTTGAAATGGTATTGGGAAAATTTATAAAATTTAAACATGAAAAAAGATAAAGTAGCAATCATCGGTTTGGGATATGTAGGCTTGCCACTGGCAAGGCTTTTTGCTACTAAATTCCCTGTAGTTGGATTTGATATCAATACCGACAGGATATCTGAGTTAATGTCTGGTATTGATTCCACATTAGAGGTTGAAAATGAAATATTACAGTCGGTATTGGTTGGTGAAGACTCTGATTTAAATGGGCTCTTTTGTACAAACAAATTAGACAAAATTAAGGATTGTAATTACTACATCATCACAGTACCAACTCCTGTAGATAAATATAACAGACCTGTTTTAATACCACTTATAAAGGCTAGCGAGACAGTTGGTGCGGTATTAAAAAAAGGAGATATTGTAATTTATGAATCTACCGTATACCCAGGTGCTACAGAAGAGGATTGTGTAACAGTTTTAGAAAAAGTTTCAGGATTGAAATTTAATGAAGATTTTTATGCGGGTTATTCCCCAGAGAGAATCAATCCAGGAGATAAAGAGCATACCGTAGAAAAGATATTAAAAGTAACTTCAGGATCAACGCCTGAAGTTGGAGAAAAGGTAAATGAATTATATAAAGCGGTCATTACAGCTGGGACTCATTTGGCACCAACTATTAAAGTTGCTGAAGCATCTAAGGTTATTGAAAATTCTCAAAGAGATATCAATATTGCTTTTGTAAATGAATTAGCGAAAATTTTTAATCTTTTGGATATCAATACCCATGATGTATTGGAAGCAGCAGGAACCAAGTGGAATTTTTTGCCTTTTAAGCCAGGACTGGTTGGAGGGCATTGTATAGGTGTTGATCCTTATTATTTGGCGCAAAAGGCTCAAGAATATGGTTACAATCCGGAGATTATTCTGGCTGGACGAAGATTAAATGATGGTATGGGAGAATATGTTGCCTCACAATTGGTAAAAACGATGATTCAGAAAGATATCAAAATTAAAGATGCTGAGGTATTGATATTAGGTATTACATTTAAAGAAAACTGTCCTGATGTTAGAAACACGAAAGTAGTAGATTTAATTGAATCTTTAAAAGAGTACAACACCAATGTTACAATTTATGATCCTTGGGCAAATGAAGAAGAAGTAAATATTGAATACGGTCTAAAATCTTCTAAATCCCTCACGAAAGAAAAGTTTGATGCGATTGTTTTAGCTGTTGCTCATAATGAGTTTTTAGAATTAGATTTAAAAGAAATTACTAACCCAATTTCTGTAATATATGATGTTAAGAGTTTTCTTAATTCAAAAAACGTAGATAAAACACTTTAATAAAATTGAAATATATATTTTTGGCTGCTGGAAAATCATCTGGACAATTAAATGATGACACACCTGTTTGTTTATCTCCATTCAATGATAATAAACTAATACTAGATGTTCTATTAGACAATGTATTTGAAGTCGGTGGTGATGACATATATATAGTCGGTGGTTTTGGAATATTGAAACTTTTAGAGCAATACCCAGAATTAAAGTTCTTTTACAGTAAAGATTGGGAAAGCACCAAAAGTTTGGCGTCCTTTTATGCAAGCAAAACTGTGTATGATGAAGACTTAATTGTAAGTTATACAGACGTAGTTTACAAGAAGAACACCCTAGAAAAATTATCCGACGTCACTTCCAACTTAGCAATTACGATCGATTCTAAATGGAAAAATAGATACGAAGGAAGGGGAAGTGAATTTTTGCCTGAGGCTGAGAAAGTCTTTCAATCAAAATCGACAAAGAAAATAAGAGTAGCCAAAGGAGAAGTGCAAGGAGATGAGGTTATTTTAGGAGAATCTGTTGGAGTCTTTTATTTCAGTAGATCCATTGTGAAGAAATTGGAGAAAATTATCGGCAAGAAACTAGATATAGAATCTAATTCTATCTGTGATTTAATCACTTTGCTAGCAGATAAGTTCTCATTTGAGTTTATAGATTTAGAAGGGGATTGGGCGGAAATGGATTCACCTGCAGATTTGATTCAATTCAAGTTTGGAACCAAAGCAGATACGCTGCTTAGACTTCAGAACAAACTATCATGCTCTAAAATATTATCACAAATTAATTGTACGGTTCGAGAAGTTGAAGAAGATATCGATACCGTTATAGGAAATACACAATCCTACTTTTCAGCAAATAAACTAGTGGTGCGAAGCTCAGCTTTGAATGAAGATACGCATACCAGCTCCATGGCAGGAAACTACGAGAGCATCTTAAATGTTGATATTAAATCTAAAGATGCGATCAAGAAAGCCATCAATGAGGTAGCTGATAGTTATTTAAAAGGAAATCAAGAGCAAGACCTCAATAACCAAATTTTAATTCAACCTCAATTAGAGGGGGTGAAAATGAGTGGAGTACTCTTCACCAAAGATCTGGAAACAAGTGCGCCTTACTATACAATTAATTATGATGTAAGTGGTAAAACAGATACCATTACCTCAGGAGCAGATACGTATGGAAGTAAAACATTTATTTTCTCAAAAAACTCGACGACACTTCCAGAAGATGAAGATTTAAAAAAAATCATCGCAGCAGTAAAAGAGATTGAAAGAATTACAGGTCATGATTCTTTAGATATTGAGTTTGCCATTGCCGATGACAAAGTCTTCATTCTACAAGTAAGACCGATTGCAGCACATAAAAATGCGCTGAAGGTATTTAATACAGATGTGAAGTTAGAGCTTGACTCTATTAAAAACTTCATCGATAAACAGCAAACACGAACTCCAAAATTGGTCGGAAACACCACAGTGTATGGAGTCATGCCAGATTGGAATCCAGCAGAAATCATAGGAATTAACCCTCATCCATTGGCATTAGACCTTTACAAAGAAATCATCACCGATAAGATTTGGCCATTAAGTAGAGCCGAGATGGGGTACCGTAAAATCAACCACCATCCAGGTTTGTATTCCTTTAGTGGGAAGCCATATGTAGATGTGAGAATGAGCTTTAATACATTCACTCCGCATACGATTTCAGAAAAAACTGCTGATAAGCTGCTCAATTTCTATATTGATAAACTCATCAAGAATCCTCATTTTCATGATAAAGTAGAGTTTGACGTTTGTATTACAAGCTATGACTTCTATTTTGATCAGAGAATGGAAGAATTGTTAGAAGCTGGTTTCACCAAAGAGGAAATTGAAGAAATAAAGACATCTTTTAGAAAGTTAACATCTGATACGGTAAATGAGGAATTTATAAAGATCGAAGAAGAGATCAATAAGACCCTTTCATTAACCGAGAAGAGAAACGAAATACTGAATTCAGATCTTCCAATTGAGAATAAGATCGTTAAGTTAATAGAAGACTGTAAAGAGTTTGGAACATACTCGTTCTCCATCATGGCTCGATTTGGATTCTTCGCATCCATCTTGTTGAAATCCTTGATGCGAATTGGAATCATCTCAAAAGAAGAGTTTGATAGTTTCTTTAAATCTGTGAATACAGTGGCTAAAGAATTTGTGAAGGACCTAAGTGATTTAATCCATCAAACCATTGAAAGAGATGAGTTTTTGGAGAAATATGGTCACTTGAGACCAGGAACCTATGATGTGAACTCAAGAATCTATTCAGATAATTTTGAAAACTATTTAGATCTAAGCAATCCTATTCCTCATCATGAAGATGATGCGTTCGAATTTGAAAACTCTACACTAGATCAAATTCAACAACAGATAGAAAAGCATCAATTGAATTTCGATGTCGATACACTGTTGGATTTTGCCAAAAGAGCAACCGAAGCAAGAGAAAAAGCGAAGTTTGAATTCTCCAAGAACTTAAGTAAAGCACTAGAATTGATTGTTGATTTTGGAAATGAATATGGAATTAGTAGAGACGATATCGCCTTTATCAATTACAGCTCAATTGTAAAAGCAGCCGATGGGTCTATCTCATCGAAATTAGTCAATGAGTTCTTCAACGAGATTGAGTATAACAAAAAGAAACATTTGATTACGTCTAGTATAAAGTTGCCAGCTTTGATTACGAAGGCTCAGGATGTAGATTTCTTCTTCCAAGAAGAATCTGAACCAAACTTTGTCACACAGCTGGTTCTTGAATCGGAAATCATTGTCTTAGAAAATCAAACGGTTGACATTGACAATAAGATTGTGTTGATTGAAAATGCCGACCCTGGTTTTGATTGGATCTTTAGCCATTCTATCAAGGGATTGATCACAAAATATGGAGGAGCAGCCTCTCACATGGCAATTCGATGTGCAGAGTTTGGATTACCAGCTGCGATTGGATGTGGAGATGTCATATTTGAAAGCTTATTAGTAGCTAATAAAGTGAGAATAGATTGTTTGAATAAAAAAATATCCGTTTTACAATAGATGAAAAAGTTAGCGTTATCCATGCGTGTAACTGAAGCTTCAAGTTATTTTGAGAAGAGAAACTCGCTGGCATATGAGTATATCGACTTTTTTGAAAGTATAGGATTCCTTGTTATTCCAATACCGAACAATACAAACCATGTAAAAGATTACATTGAAGAACTTAATGTTGATGGAATTGTTTTGACGGGAGGAAACAATGTAAATCCAAAGTTTTACGGAGGTAAGGAAGAACTTGAAAGCGTTTATCAAGAAAGAGATACAATAGAACAACAACTTGTAGAAATAGCAAAAGAGAAGGGAATTCATTTGTTGGGAGTTTGTAGAGGGTTTCATTATGTGAACGTGTATTTTGGAGGATCGATCTTCCACGATGTGAAGAATCACGTTGCTAAAAATCACAAATTGATTTCTGACAAGACACTATTAAGTGGTTTGGATACCAACTCGTATCACAATCAGGCTATTTTCAAGGAAAACTTAGCTAAAAATCTCATATCAATAGCCCATACAGAAGATGGAGCAATTGAAGCATTCGTTCATGAAAGTTTTAAGATCATTGGAATACAATGGCACCCAGAGCGCCAATCAATAATACAAGACAAAGAATTAATTCTAAACTTCTTTAATAAATAAGGTTGATGAAAGTAATTATACTAGCAGCAGGACAAGGAACAAGATTAAGGCCATTAACTGATAACAAACCAAAATGTATGGTGAAGTTATTAGGGAAACCATTGATCCAACATCAGATAGAAACGCTCAGAAGAAATGGGATCGGTGATATTCACATTGCTACAGGTTATCTTCAAGAAAAAATAGATTTTGAAGGAACCACAAAACACTTCAATCCAAAATATGCATCCACTAATATGGTGTCTACACTATTTTGTGCAGAAGATGCGATGCAAGGTGACGACGTACTAATTGCATATGGAGATATCGTTTTTAACGACGACGTTTTGAAAAAGATAATTCAGAATGATTCCGATATTTCAGTTGTAGTAGATAAAGATTGGAAGAAGTACTGGTCTGCTCGTATGGAAAATCCATTGGAAGATGCTGAAACATTGAAGATTGATGAGAATGGAAATATTAAAGAGTTGGGTAAAACACCAAGTTCTTACGATGAGATTGAAGGTCAATATATCGGTTTGATCAAAATTAAAGAGTCCATGTTAAATCGTTTCAAAGAATTCTACAAAAACTTAGATAAAGAATCTACCTACGAAGGGAAAAACTATGAGAATATGTTCATGACAAGCTTTTTGCAAATGATTGCTGATAATTTATCCCCTTTAACCCCTGTTTATATTAACAATGGATGGATGGAAGTAGACGCTCCAACCGATTTAGAATTTTATAGTTTTTTGAAATGAATTCAGACGAACAGCTGTTAGAGATTACAGAAATACTAAACAAACACGATGTTTTTTACTGGATTGATTCTGGAACATTATTAGGAATTGTTAGAGAAGGGAAGCTTCTTTCTGGAGACATAGATATAGATATTTCTATTCCATACACAGAAAAAGAAAAAGTATTGAGCTTACTTTCAGATTTTGAGGGTATCGGATATTCTTTTAAAGAGACATGGTCATATAAATCCAACGATTATATTTTCAAATTAGTTCATAAAGGGAAAGATCGAATAATCGATTTTCAAGTTTACTTTGAAAACAAGAAAGACAAGTTGTGGTATAGTCCGCAGTTCGTTAACAAAAAATCAAGTAATATTTTTAGCAAGATCATAAGAAAAATAATCCATGATTATTTGATAGGTCGCGCGAACAATAAAGACACCAGTAAATACCCATTTGCTTATGATCATATTACATGGGTAGAAAGTAAAGAATTAATTGGAATACCCAAGTATCTGGATAATACAGAGATAAAAGCTCCCGAAAATGTTATTGGTGTTTTAGAATTGCACTTTGGGTCAACATGGAAAGTGCCTAATAGAAATTGGGATTTCATTCGGGATGATGGAGCTTTTGTAAGAAAGAATCCAGAAACATTCGGACTCTAATAATCAATTTGAATTCTATTCAATGACTTTAGCAAAAAAAGCAGTTAGTAGTTTGAATTGGCAGTTATTAACCCTGAGTTGTCAGGCCATTGCGACCATTGTTTTTTTGATGATCAAGTCTCGTGTCATCTCCAAGGAAGCATTTGGAATATTTGCCATTGTAAACGTGTTGATTGCCTTATTGCAAATGTTTACAGAGTTTGGTTTTGGAGCTGCTTTGATTCAAAGAAAGAAAAACGAACCAGCTCACATTAGTTTTGCCTTTTATTCCACTTTAGTCACAGGTATTTTGCTCTACGGTATTATTGCGTTAGCTGCTCCTTTTATCGTATCCTTTTATGAAAATAAATTTGAGACTTCCGTAGTTCTTGCCATAGGTTTGAACATAATTATCTTGAGTTTAGGAATCGTGTCTAAATCGCTTATCATGAGGGATTTGGAATTTAAAAAGTTGTTTTTTGTAGTTTTTCTTTCGAATTTCTTAGGAAACATCATTGGAATTATAATTGCCTTGTATGGCTATGAGATATGGGCATTAATTAGTATTAATATCAGTATGAATATCTTATCTGTGATCATAGCTTTTGCTTTGAAGCCTCATTCATTAAAATTCATTCTTGATATTACTGCCGCCAAAGACATTTTTAGATTTGGAGTCGGATTAACCGTACTTCGATTGTTTAACCAACTTTCAAATCATGTAGATAAACTGATTATTGGTAAGGGGATGAGCATTGAACTCTTAGGGCTTTACGAAAGATCTCTATACATCGCTATCATGCCACGGGTCTACGTTGGAAATACGCTTGATGGAGTTTTGTTCTCAACTTTATCCAAAGTGCAATCGGATATAGAAAAAGTTCAGTTTATTTTCTTCAGGTTGATTAGCCTTATGGTGTTATTTATCGGGTACATAAGCCTTACGATATACTTCTTTTCTGAAGAAGTTATTTTGGTGATTCTTGGAGAACAATGGGTGGAGGCTAAAACCATACTTCAAATACTAGCATTCTTAATATTCTTTCAGATCTTTTCTAGGTTTTCAGACACATTGGTAAGAGCTAAAAATGCTTTGTATAAGTCAAGTTTCATCAAGGTTGCATTTTTAGTGATAACTGTTTCGGGAATTATTATTGGTTTACCATACGGAATTCATGTGGTAAGTTGGATGATCGTTCTGGCAGGAATAATACATGCAATATTAATGGTTCAGCTAAGTATAAATATTATGCAAACAAGTTGGGGTTCCTTTTTAAAAACGCTCATTCCAGGTATCAAGTTAATTGTGATTTTGGGAGCAAAAAATTGGCTGGTTATTCATTTTCTCTCTGAATATATTACAGGAGCCCTTCTAGTATTGATCGTTAATTTTATGATGGATTTAGTGATTATTTTTGTAATTATGAGAACTAACAGAACTCTCTTTGGAAGAGAAAACTTAATGTTTTTAGTAAAGATTATTAATAACATCAATTATATAAAACCAAAGTATAAGGATAAGATAATTGCATATTTAAAGTGTTAATTGCATGAAGCAGAAATTGAAAATAGGTTTATTAGTGAATAGTAATTATGTATCAGCTTGGGAATATGTAATGCTAGAACGTATTAGAGAGTCTAGCTATGCGCAAATAGATTTAATTATAGAGAATAATGCAGAAGCACCAAAACATTCTCTTTTACAAAAAATAAAAATACATTTTAAACACTTGTTGTTCTTGATGTTTTCTATGATTGAAAATAAATTAGTCAAAGTGTCACATGATGCATTTGTGAAAAAAAGTATTGATAAACTATGCAATGACGCTACAATTATCAAAGTAGTTCCAGAACAAACAAAATTCATTGATCGTATTTGTAGTGAAGATATCGAGAAAATTAAAAGATACAATATTGATGTATTCATTCGTTTAGGGTTTCGTATTTTGAAAGGAGATATTTTAAAAATTGCAAAAAGTGGAGTTTGGTCATATCATCACGGAGATAATGATGTTAATAGAGGCAGACCTCCAGGAATGTGGGAATTTCTTGAAAAATGGGATACGACAGGAATGATATTGCAAATTCTAACCGAAGATTTGGATGATGGAAAAATCCTGTATAAATCTCACTCTGCAACTAACACCAAATCTTGGAAAAAAATAAGAACGGTTATTACTGGAAAGGTGTTTCTTTATTACCAAGAAAGCTTAAAGAATTACACATGCTAGGAAATGAAGCTTTTTTTCAAAAAGTGGATGAAGATAATAAAGAACTCAAATTTTATTTTAATAGGTTATACAAATACCCTAAACGTACAGAATTGATATGGATATTAGTTCAACGTTATCTGTCAATAGCAAAAAATAAGGTTGTCAATCTTTTTTATTATGATCAGTGGATTTTACTTTATAAATTCAGTAAAAAAGGGGGCCCATCAAAATCTATCTATCAGTTCAAGAAAATAGTACCACCTAAGGATAAATTTTGGGCAGACCCATTTGTAATTAAGGAAGATGGTGAATATTACATATTTTTTGAAGAGTATTTATATAAAACTAAAAAAGGACATTTATCAGTTCTCAAAATCGATCAAAAAGGTAATTACACGGAGCCCGAAATAATTTTGAAGAAAGATTATCATTTATCTTACCCCTTCGTTTTCAAAGAAGGACAGGTATTTTATATGATACCCGAAACTAGAGGTAATAGTACGATAGAACTGTATAAATGTATCGAATTTCCTAATAAGTGGGAACTCGAAAAAGTCTTAATGAAAGATATACAGGCTGTAGATGCCACAATACTAAAAAAGGACAATCAATATTGGATGTTTGTGAATATGCGAGATCATGAAGGAGTTTCTACAGTAGATGAACTTTTTTTGTTTTCAAGCAAAGAATTGGTTTCAGAACAGTGGGAACCTCACCCTCAAAATCCAGTGATTTCAGATGTTAGGATTTCAAGATCAGCTGGTAAAATATTTGAGTATAATGGAGAATTGTATAGACCCTCTCAGAATAATGCAAAACAATATGGTCACGCGATGAACATGAACAAAATAGTAACTTTGAACAAAGAGAGTTATAAGGAAGAGGTTGTAAGCAGCGTTTTTCCTAATTGGGAAAAGAATGTAAAAGCTACTCATACGTTAAATTTTGATGAAAATTTGACTATTATGGATGCACTTATGCGAAGAAGAAAATAGTTATAGATTAAATAAAGTAAGGCAATACTAGAATGTGTGGAATAACAGGTTTTCTCAATTTGCAAAATGGCGAAAAGGGGTTTTACGAAAATACACTGAAGAAAATGACTTCTTCGATTATACATCGAGGCCCCGACGCTCAAGATTCTTGGTATGATCAAGATAGTCATATTGGACTTGGACATGTTAGACTCTCAATTATTGATCTTTCTGAAACAGGAGCTCAACCCATGGTGTCACATTGTGGTAGATATGTCTTTGTTTACAATGGAGAGATCTACAATTATCAAGATATTCGGAAAAAGATAGAAACTGAGTTTAGAAAGGTTGAATGGAGAGGAACTTCTGACACCGAAGTTATTTTATATGCATTCTCAAAATGGGGTGTTGAAAAAACATTGAAGCAATGCAACGGCATGTATGCATTCGCTCTATGGGATAAGACAAAAGAAAAGTTAACATTAGGAAGAGATAGACTAGGACAGAAACCTTTGTATTATGGTTTTGTGGGTGACGATTTTGTTTTTGGCTCTGAATTGAAATCATTGAAACAACATCGTTCATGGAAAGGAGAAATTAGCACAGATGGATTGGATGTATATTTAAGAACTGGATACATACCCACACCGTATTCAATATATAAGGGTATTCAAAAACTAATTCCTTCTACCTATTTAGAAATAACTAAAGAAGATGTCAAGAAAAAAAAACTTAAAAACCCAATAGAATATTGGTCTATTAAAAAAGTATACGAACGAGGTAAAAACCTGAATTTTGATTTAAGAGAAAATCAAAGAAACGTGGAGAAGATTCTGACAGATGCCATTCAGAGAAGAACAATTTCAGATGTACCACTAGGAGCATTTTTATCGGGAGGATATGATTCTTCCTTGATTGTGGCCCTTATGCAAAAAAATAGTTCTACCAAAATCAATACATTTTCTATAGGCTTCAATGAAGATAATTTTAACGAGGCTCAATATGCAAAACAAGTCGCCGAAATTTTAGGAACCAATCATACAGAGTTCTATTTAAACTCTACAGATGCCATGGACATTATTCCTAAAATGTCAGAGTATTTTGATGAACCATTTGCTGATTCTTCTCAAATACCAACATATTTGGTGTCAAAAATGGCTAGAGAAAAGGTTACTGTATGTTTGTCTGGTGATGCAGGAGACGAGCTATTTGGTGGTTATAATAGATACGTTAACTACCCCAAAAGGTGGGATAAGATTAAAAAATATCCTAAGTTCATTCCTAATTGTACTGATTTTATTTTAGATAAAACTTCATTACCTTTTTCTTCCTCTACAGGAAAAAAAATGACTAGGTTAAGCAAGATTTTGAAAGCGGATAGTAGATATCAGTTTTACTTAGAGTCACTGTCTGAATTAAACAATCCATCAAATTTATTATTGGATAAAACAGTATCAAAATCTTTCTTTAGTGACCCAAATATTTTGGTAAACTTAGACTCTTTTCAAGAAGAGATGATGTATTTAGATTTGAGAACCTTTGTTCTTGATGATATATTGGTAAAAGTGGATAGAGCTAGTATGGCTAGTAGTTTGGAAGTGAGAAACCCGTTTTTAGATTATCACTTAATAGAATATGCAGCAGGACTACCCTTAGATGTTAAAATTAGAAATGGACAGGCAAAATGGATATTGAGACAAATTCTTTATCAGTATGTTCCAAAGTCTGTTATGGAAAGACCTAAAGCAGGTTTTATGGTGCCAATTTCGGATTGGATAAAGAATCAATATAGAGATTGGGCAGAAGATTTGCTAAATGAAAATAGCTTGAAGCAACAAGGAATATTTGATGCGAGAAAGGTAAGGTCTTTGTTTGATTTGCACAATAAAGGAGGAAATGTATCAGGAGCTTTAATGTGGCACTTGATTTCTTTTCAAGCATGGTACAATAATCAGTAAGCTACATGAAGAATAGAATAATCATTGTACCCAACTCCGAAGTCACTAGGAGAGGAAATGCATATAACGTCCTAAAGTCACAAAAGGATTTTTACCAAAATTTTGAATCATATGATTATCAGGTTGTTATTGCGGCCATCATTAGAGAGAGTGAAAAAGAATTCTTTGGATGGAATGTTCAGGAAGCAGAACATATTAGTTGTATCAAACAGAATGTATTTTCAAGTTACTATTCAACGTTTAGGAAAATAATTATTTATTTCTTCACCGTCTTTATTGCTTTTTTTACAGTACTGAAGAACAAGAAGTTTTATTTGTTTGTACCAGGAAATATTACCACGGTTTATTTAATTTTCTTAATCCTCTTTAGAAAAGAATTTGGTTTGTATGTACGTGGTGATTTTACTAGAAATCGAGAGAAAAAATTATACGAAAGTGCGCTAGGGAGAGCAAAGTTTGTTATTACCACCGGGAACTTTGTCACGAAATTATGTCGAGAATTCAATTCAACTGTTGAGCCAGTAGTACCCATGATGAATACTTCCAAGGAGGACCTATACCTTGAAAAATCAACGTCCGTTTCGGGGAAACCTAAATTGCTTTTTGTAGGAAGACTGTCTGTTGAAAAAGGAATAGAGGAATTATTAGAGGCTGCCAGTATATTGAGAAATAATGGAGTAGAGTTTAGCTTAGATATTGTTGGGGGAGGAGAAAAGGAGTGGTTTGAGAGTGCTCAAGAAAAGTTAGTTGAAAAAGACATGGAGACTTCAGTGAATATTCTTGGACCAATATCTGATAAAAACAGGTTGAAAGAATTATTCAAAACATCTGATATGATGGTCTTCCCTTCACATCACGAAGGGTTTCCTAGAGTAGTTTATGAGGCTATGACATTTGGCTTGCCGATGATATTGACAGATTTAAGAGCTTATAAAGATATTCTTGAACACAAAAAAGACTGTACAAAAGTAGACCTTAGAGATGCAAAAGGATTGTCGGACAGTATTAAAGAGCTTATCGAAAATGAAAATTTGAGGGAGTCTTATTCGCAGTCGGGCTTAGGGCTGATGGCATCCCAATACAAGGAGTTTGAGAAAAATAAGGATCATACGTATCAAGTTGTGAGACATTTTTAAAAATTTAATTTTGTAAATCTGAAGTTTTATTGTTGGTAATTAATGTAGTATAAAACAAAAAAACTGAAATAATATTAGAGTAACGAATACTTTACAACAAAAAGTGAATAAGTTCTTTTCCAGAATCACTTCTAGTAATAAATTGATTAAAGAAATTGATGGATTAAGATTCGTCGCTATTTTTTGGGTTATATTATTACATATCAGTGGGATTTTCAAAAACAAATCAGGATTAGCATTTGAAGAAAATCCCATTAGTATGATTGCAAATGCTGGAAATAATGGAGTTTTACTTTTTTTCTCAATTTCAGGTTTTATACTATATCTACCTTTTTTATTTAGATAAAAATCTGGAAAAAAAATGAATCTGAAGCAGTACTTTTTAAGGAGGGTTTCGAGAATTGAGCCAACTTATGTGATTGCACTCATTTTTTATTTACTATTAGAGATTGCGCGAAATGAATATTCCTTTGATCTAATAAAGCATTTCTTGGCATCTGTATTTTACATGCACAATATTATTTATGGAGAACCCAGTACGTTGGTTAATGCTGCATGGTCGTTAGAAGTTGAGATTCAGTTTTATTTATTAATGCCAATATTTACCTATTTAATCTTTAAGTTCAAAAACAGATTTCTGGCTATCGCAATTGCAACCTGCTTATTTGCAGCGTTGCAAGTTCAACTAGAAAATATATCTGAAATTAGAAGCTTACTTAAATACATGCACTACTTTCTTGTTGGGTTCCTAGCAGCGGAAATATTCGTGTCCGAGAGAAGTGAAATAAAGCTGAATAAATATGTGTTTGATCTGGTAGTTGTAATGTCTTTCTTTTTAATTGTGGTAATAAACTTTTTTGAGAATTTTTTTCTTGGTGATTTGATGATATCAATCTGTTTATTCGGTATTTTAATGGGAGCATTTCATTCGAAGTATTTTAGAAAAATCGTCTCAAATTTTTGGATTGTGATCATAGTAGGAATGTGCTATACTCTATATATATTTCAAAAGTTAATTTTGTCAGTGATACATAGAGTAACAATGAATCTGAGAGTTAGTGATGATTATCAATTGAATCTATTGATTCAGATTGTTATAATTTCAATATTGGTCTTCATAGTAGGCGCTTTCTTATTTGTCTTGTTTGAACGACCATTTATGAGAAAGGAATGGTATAAATTCAAAAAGCAAAAGAATTAAGAGTTGTCTATTATTGATTTTTCTGCCCAATCGCAATAATGTTCAAGAAAATCTAGTGAAAAAAGATTTTGAGACTTCAATAAATTTCCTTCGACCAATATCTGATATAAACAAGTTGAAAGAATTATTCAAATCATCTGATATGTTATTTTTTCTTCATATCACGAAGGGTTTCCTAGGTTAGTTTATAAGGCTATGACATTTGGCTTGCAGATGATATTTACAGATTTAAGAGCTTATAAAGATATTCTTGAACACAAAAAAGACTGGGCAAAAGTAGACGTTAGAGATTGAAAAGATTGTCGGACAGTCTTTAGGAGCGGATCTAAAATGAAAACCTGAGGGAGTCTTGTTCTCAGTCGGCCCGGAGGATAATGGCAGTCCAATACAAAGAGTTTGAGAAAAATATTGATATACGTATCAAGTTGTAAAACAGTTTTAATTAATATATTGATTACTTTACTACTAATTATATTCGAGGGAGCCTGTTTTGACAATTATCAACTGAATTTATTGATGCAGATTGTTATAATTTCAGTATTGGTCTTCGTAGTAGTTTCTTTCTTATTTGTCTTGTTTGAACGACATTTAATGAAAGAGGAGTGGTACAACTCAAAAAAGCTCGATTAAATGAATCCCAATAGAATAATAAACGTTTTAATATCACTATTCTTGCTCATTTATCCGTGGGGAACGTGGTTAGAACTAAACATTTTTAATATAGAAACTAATCGTGGTATATCAACAATTTTGATTATGTTGATTGTTGTCATCGGTATACTAAATGGCAATTTCACTCGCGGTATGAGATTGTATAATAAAATACAATATCTCTTTATATTTATTGTATTGTGTACACTAGGAACTCTAATTTCTGGCCGACTTGATTCTTCTTTTACAATTGTAAGTTTTATTACTTATTTTTTGTTAATTTTCATTGTTTTAGGTTTAGACCTTTCGTTAACTCAAATATCTGATTTTGTAAAAACACTTTTCTATTCTACCTTTACAATGATATTAATTTCAATCTTAGATTATCATAACATAATAAATATTGCAGGGATGAATAATTCTAATTTTGATAGTTACGATCATAATCTTGGTTGGATTAATGATTTGACAGGTCCCTTTATTAGTAGATCACATTTTGCCAACCACCTGTCTTTAGTGGTTTTATTACCAGTTATACATTTAGCTAGTGAGAAAAACTATTTTAGTATCAAATCATTTATTAATATTATAGCATTATTAATGATTTATTATGCTGCTATTACGTGCCACTCTAGATCGCTCTTAATTTCAATTTGTTTAACTTTTATTTTTTATTTATTCTTAAACCGAGATTTTAATAGCCTAAAATTGTCAGCAGGCATAATATTAGTTTTTTTAATAGTAGTTGATTCTAATTCTGCTTTATTGGAAGTAATAATTAGTAGGTTTGGAAAGTTTGATATATCTAATGATAATGATGGGCTTAGATACATGTCTTTTATTCAAACATTAAAGAGCTTACTTGTTAACCCAATTGGTTATGGATTTAGCGCTCCATATTCCGAATTATTAAAGGATATTAAAGATGTTCATAGTAACATTACATATCTTTTGAGAGCAGGGGGTTTCATCGGAGTTATATGCCTTTTAGTCTTCTTTAAACCTATAACTAATAAATTCATAAAACTCAGAATAAACAAAAGAGAACAATTTATTTACATTCCAGTTTTAAGTTTTTTCATTTTTGGAATATCTCATACTAATATAACTACAACTTCTTTTTGGTTAATAATTGCCTTTGCATTTTCTCTGGTTTTAAGTCCTAAAACAAATTAAATAAATCAAAATAAATGATAGTATTTTCAGGTTTAGATGGAGCTGGTAAGTCTACGCAGATAAATTTATTGAAAGCTGGTTATACTAAAAGAGGTATAACTAGTTTAATATTTTGGAGTAGAGGTGGATATTCCCCAGGTATGATATTACTAAAAAGTTTGTTTTTAAAGAAAAAGAGAAAATTAGAAGAAAGTGATAATTCCTTAATCATTAATCAGAATAAAAAATTTTCAAACACTTTAATAAGGAAAACATGGCTTTTTCTATCTATTTTAGATTTAATATATTTTTATGGGTTATATATCAGAGTCAAAGAACTTTTTGGAGTAAAAGTAATTTGTGACCGTTACATTTTTGATACCTTAATAGATTTTGAATTGAATTTTCCTCAGGAAAAAGTTGATAAATGGTTAGTCTGGAAACTTTTAAAGATGGTAGCTTTAAAACCTCAGAAACATTTTGTATTAACAATATCAATTGAAGAGTCTATAAAAAGATCTAAACTTAAAAATGAACCCTTCCCTGACTCTATTGAAGTGCTTAGAAAGCGATTAAATCATTATCTTAAATTTATTTCAGATAATTCATCAGCTGTTCAAGTAGATGGATCAAAGAGTATAGATTCTGTAAATAGAATAATTTTGGAGGAAATGAATAAATAAATGAGAATATCATTATTAGAAAAAAGAGAAGATTTTTATAAAATTTTAGACGATACATTAAGAAGTCATAATTTCCATAATGATGAAATTAGTTCAAGAATTTATGTAGTAAATAAATATTTAAATTTTATAGCAACTAAAGATCTTGATAGATCATCTTTTCAAACATTAATTAATGAGTATTCGTCATCACTAAATTTCTGGACTAAAATTCCTCAGGCCTTTTATGTAAGGCTAGCAACTTCTATAATATTTAGATCTTTTTTTAGTCACAAGATGATTAAGATGGATATTTCTTTTCAAAATTATTTAATTTTAGGTGGTAATCATAGGTTAAGACTGTTTTCTAAAGATTTAGGTTATAGTCTTTTGTTGCTGAAGAAAAATGAAAGGAGTAATTATATAGAGAATGATATAGCTGTAAGAACAAATCAATTTTTAACGTATGCTCCTATTATATATGAAAAGGGACAAAATTGGATTAAGGAGGAGTATTTTAATGGAATACCTCTGAATAGACTGGCGAACAAGAAGGAAATATATTATTGGCAGAGTAAAGTAATAAAATCTCATCTAGATCAATTGTTATTTTTAACTAAAAATATCTGTACTACTAAAGAGTATAAAAATATCATAAACAGTGAAATTAAGACTATTACGAGTAGTAACACTTTACAAAAAACAGCTTTAGCAAAAAGTAAAATTATTGCAGTATTTGATTTGTTATTTAGAGAGTTATCTATTGATCATATCTCAATTTCTTGGAGTCATGGAGATTTTCAAATGGCTAATATTTTAGTAAAAGAAAATATTTTTAAAGTTATTGATTGGGAATCAGCTAATAAACGTTATTATCTATATGACATTTATACATTAATAGGTGGTTTTAGATCAGGTGTACAATTAAAAAAATCTATTGAAGTTTTTAAGAATAAAGCTTCGTCTTTTTTAAATGTTGAAGTGACTTATGACATGATAATATTGTTATTGATTGAAGAGTTACGTTATAGTTTGAATGAAGAATATTCTGAGAACTTTTATGTTTCAGGATTAAAAACAAAAGAAATTTGTGACGCAATACAAGATTATTTAAATGAATAAAAAAATCACTTTATTAAATCAAGTTACAGGGCCTTTGTTTATTGACATAGCAAATGAGTATGCTAAAGTTTATGATGAAGTAGTATTGGTAACAGGAGTTATTGAACCTACTTATGCCTCATTATGTGATAAAATTAAAATAGTTTACAAAACAACTTACAAAAGAAAAAAAAGCTACTTGAGAATTTTAACATGGCTACTTTTTTATACGCAGACCTATTTTTATTTTCTCTTTAAAAAGAAAGAATATGGAGAAGAAGTTTTAATAGTAACAAATCCTCCCATTCTGCCTTTTTTAGGGAGTGCGTTTTTTCCAAAAAGAAAAATAAGATTTAAAGTTTTGGTTTATGATGTTTATCCTGACGTTTTGTCTAGTTTCGGATATATCAAAAAAACTTCATTGATATATAAGTATTGGGATAGAATGAGTAAAAAATCATATAAGAATGCAGAAGAAATATTTACTATTAGTTCTGTTATGAAAAAAGTTGTTTCTAGGAATGTCGAATTAAATAAAATTAATGTTATTTATCCATGGGTAGATACCTCTTTTATAAAGCCGATTAAAAAAGAACATAATTGGTTTATTAAAAAATATAATTTATCTAAAAAGAAAATAGTTTTGTATTCTGGAAATATGGGAGCTACTCATGATTTAATAACACCATTAAAAGTAGCTAAAGAATTTCACAAAACGGATGAAGATTTTCATTTCTTATTTATTGGAAATGGAGTTCAAAAAAAACTAATGATGCAATATGCAGCCAAAGAAAAGCTTCGGAATGTCACATTCTTGCCTTATCAAGATTCAGAAGTTTTACCGTATTCTTTTGCATCTGCAGATTTTGGTATAGTTTCGTTAGCAGAGGGAGCAGAGTGCTTGTCAGTTCCTAGTAAGACATTTTATTTTTTAGCTGCAGGAGCGGTTATAATTGCCATTTCAGAAAAAGGCTCGGAAATAGAAAAAATAGTTTCTAATAATGATTGTGGAATAGTAATAGCTTCAGGAGATGTAGTAAAAATGAGCAATTTTTTAAAAACAACTACTAGTAAAACGTTACGAATAAAAAAAGAAAATTCAAGAGCCTTAAGTGAAATGTTTACCATGAAAAACGCACAAAAATTTATAAAATAATGTCAAGGGTTATTTTTATTGGAAACTATCCACCACCTATTTCGGGGCAGTCAATAGCATTTAAAACATTAGTTCATGGATATGCCCTTAAATTTAAAGATATTTTTGTGATAAATTCGATAGAAAAATCGGGAAAAAGAGGAGTTATTCACAGAACGATGGATTATATAGGAGTGACTCTAGAACTTCTATATTTATTACTTTTTAAGAAAGTAGATACTGTATATCATATTGTTTCTAGCCATAAGTATGGATTTATTCGAGACTTTGTTATAATTAATATTTCATATTTCTTTAAAAAGAGAATTGTTTTGCATTCTCATAATGGTAATTATGATGAGTTTTATGATTCATGTTCTGATTCATTTAAAAGAACAATATTCAAAACAGTTAATAAAGCGAATAAGATTATAATATTAAGTATAAAACTCAGAAATACTTTTTATTTTATATCAGATGATGATAAATTTTCATATGTTAACAATGGATTACCTATTGATGGACCTAAAGTTTTAAATAAAGGTAGCAATGATGTGTTTTCTATATTATATTTGTCAAATTTAATTGAATCAAAGGGATATTTAGATATTATTAAATGTGCAGTATTAATGAAAGAAATGGAAATACTCTCAAAATTTCATTTCCATTTTGCTGGTGAGTTTATGTTAAATCCTTCTCAAGATAAATCATATAAATCTATTAATGAAGCACGTCAATTATTTTCCAATCTAATTAAAGAAAATGATCTTTCTGATTATATCACTTATCATGGTGTGGTTCAAGGGGAGAAGAAATCTAGTTTATTATGCGAAGCTGATATATTTTTGTTACCTACTTATTATAACGTAGAAGCGCAACCTATAACAATAATTGAAGCTCTCGCCTTTGGATGTGCTATTTTTTCAACAAATTACAGAGGCATTCCCGAAATGCTGATTGATGGATTTAATGGTCAATATATTGACCCGAATACACCTTCTGACATTGCTGAAAAGTTAAAAGACTTAAACAGAGATCAAATTAGAAAGTATTCCAAATGTTCAATTGAGTTATTTGATGAACATTTCACAAAAGAAAAACACATAAGTAGAATGCTTAACCTATTATGCGAATGATTAAATTTATAAATAATGACAGAAGATTATAAAAAACTATTAAACCTCGCGTTATCGGGAAAAGAAATTGATGAGAAAGTACTTCAATTAAACAAGTTATGGAATGTAGTTAATGAAGAATCTCTTTTTTATCATGCAAAAATAGATGAAGTTGCTAGTCATATTACTTATATTTTAAAGTCTAGTGATTTAAATTATGCTTCATTTTGGGATAAAGAATATCAAGAAGTTGATCACCGAGTTTCTGTATTAATGCGTGTTTTAGATGAGGTTGGCACGAAATTAAAAGAGAATGATATAGAAATAGTAGCACTGAAAAATGCTGGTATAACAAAAGCTATTTTTAAAAATAATGCTTGTTCTCCAATGGGAGATTTAGATTTACTGGTAAGAAGCAATGATTTTAGAAAAGCGCATGAAATTATTTCAGAAGACTTAGATTTTACTTTTCAGTTTCGGTCAGAGTTTGAAAATGAAGATTTAGAAGAGGCCTTTCGTGGCGGTGGAACGGAATACTACAAAATGGAATCTGGTTATAAAATCTGGTTAGAATTGCAATGGCGTCCAATAGCCGGACGATGGATTCAGCCACATAACGAGCCTAACGGAGATCTATTAATGCAAAATTCTATCGAGGTTAAAGGGTCTAATGTCAGAATCTTAACCCCAGAAGATAATCTCCTTCAGGTTGCCCTTCATACTGCCAAGCATAGTTATGTTCGTGCCCCAGGTTTTAGACTTCATTCCGATGTTGATAGAATTGTGAGATTTCAAAAAATAGATTGGGATATTTTTTACAAGAAAGTTGCTAAGTTGAAATTAACTACTGCGGTTTATTTTTCGCTCTACTTCGCTAATCATTTGCTTGAAACGCCAATTCCGGATTCTGTTTTGAAAAGATTAAGACCTTCGATCTTGAGAAGAAAATTGATTTTTCACTATTTGAAAAAGGCAGGTATTTATAACCAAAAAAAGAAAAAGTTTACTAAAATAGGTTATATTATTTTCAACTTAGCAATGTATGATTCAATTGGTGAAAATATAAAAGCAATTTTCCCACCATTTGATTCGATGAAAACAAAATACCCAATTAAAAGTAAATGGTCCATGCCTTATTATTATGCGATCCGATTTAAAGACTTGCTCTTTCGTAGGGCTCAATTATAGAAAGTTATGAACATATTAATTACATCAGCGGGCAGGAGAGTCTCATTAGTTCAAGGTTTTAAAAAAGCGGCAAGTACCCTTAACCTCGATTCTAAAGTGTTCATTACAGATTTAGACCCAATCAAGTCATCACCGGTTGCACATTTTGCAGATGGTTCGTTTAAGGTAGGTTATTTTTCTGATTCTGACTACATGCAGATTTTACTAAATATTTGTCTGGAAAATTCAATAACTATTGTGATTCCTACAATTGACTCAGAGTTACTGTTATTAGCTCAACACAAAAGTGAATTTCTACAGGCAGGCATTAATGTTATTGTTTCTAGCATAGAACTCATAAAGATTTTGAGGGATAAGGAGAAGACCAATACCTTTTTCAATGACTACGGAATAAATACCCCAAAGATATACACTAAGGATGATATCCAATTTCCAATATTTTTAAAACCTTTTAATGGAAGTAATAGTCAAGGTATTTATAAAGCTGCTAGTATTGATGAGGTAAGGCCAGTTGATCTCAAGTCGGGAAAAATGATGATTCTTGAATACATCGAAAAGAAAAAGTATGATGAGTATACTGTTGATCTTTATTTTGATAAAGAATCTAACCTTAAATGCGTTGTACCTAGAATTCGTTTAAAAGTAGTTGGAGGCGAATCCAACCAAGGGATCACGAGAAAAAATGAAGTTTTAGATTTTGTTCTGAAAACATTTAGCAAATTACCAGGTGCAATTGGTTGCCTGACTTTGCAGCTATTTTCCAATAAGAAAAATCCGGAAGATATTTATGGTATAGAGATTAATCCGAGATTCGGAGGAGGCTTTCCTTTTTCGTTGAATGCAGGTGCCAGTTTTCCTGAGTTTATTCTAAAAGAATATATTTTGAATAGCGAAGTTGAGTATTTTGATGATTGGAAAGATAATTGTCTTAACATCAGATATGAGAAAGAAGTTGTAATTTATGATTGATACAAAGAACCACGTAGTGTTTGATCTTGATGATACCCTTTATAAGGAAATAGATTTTGTAAAGTCAGCCTACCAATATATCAATGGATATATTAAAAGTAAGTATGCATTAGATTTGGTGAAGTATATTGATGACTGCGTTTATCAGCGGCAGAATTTTTTTGATATTATTAAAGAAAATCTGAAACATTATAAAGATTTTACTGATGAGAAATATCTCGAATTATATCGATTCCATTTTCCTGAAATTTCATTAGATGATGGGGCTAAGGAATTGATAGAAGAATTAATAAACAAAGGTATTGATTTTTCAATTATTACAGATGGAAGATCAATTTCTCAACGCAATAAAATTGATGCCTTGGGTTTAACGAATGATTGTAGTAATATCATAATTTCGGAGGAAACAGGTTTCGAAAAACCTCATTTTAATAATTTTAAAATTTTAGATAGAATTTATACTAACAAAAAGTTAATGTACATAGCAGATAATACATCTAAAGATTTTTTAGCTCCAAATATTTTAAAATGGGATACAATATGTTTACTAGATAATGGACAAAATATCCACAAACAAAATTTTGATTTAGAATTCAACTATTCACCAAAGTTAAAAATCACTAACTTAAAAGAATTAATGGTTTGATACATTGATTGTATTTTAGATAAAAATAATAAATCAGCAAGTTTAAAACAATGAAAAATAAGCAAGAATCAATTAATCCATTGAATGGAAAAACTTACATTATTCCAGATGTTATGGATGATACTATTAGTATTGATGAATTTGTCTCGAAAAATAATAAACAGGTAATTGCCGTTCAAGGTTTAGGATTTGTAGGAGCAGTTATGTCTTTAGTTTGCGCTAACGCAATAGAAGGAGATTATGCTGTGATTGGAGTTGATCTTGCAGCAAAGGATACATTTTGGAAAATAAAATCAATAAATGAGGGTTTATTTCCTGTGATTGCATCAGATCCAAAAATTGAGGAGTTTTATAATATTACGAAACAAAAAGGAAATTTTTTAGCCACATTTGATTCATATGCATATACAAAGGCAGATGTAATAATCGTTGACATTAATCTAGATGTAGCTAAAGAATCAGATTTTTACGGGGAGCTTAATGATTTTGAAGTAGATTTAACTGCGTTTAAAAAAGCAATGAAAGCAATTGGTGATAATTGTAAAGAAGATGTATTAATCTTAATTGAAACCACTGTACCCCCAGGAACATCAAAAAAAGTAGCACACCCTATTATCAAAAAATGTTTAATGAAAAGAGGGCTTTCTGTAGATAAATTTAAATTAGGTCATTCTTATGAACGAGTTATGCCAGGACCAAACTATATAGATTCTATTCAGAATTTTTATAGAGTGTATTCAGGGATTAACGAAAAGTCAGCGGATGCTGTAGAACAATTTTTGAAAACAATAATTTCTACTAAAGAATATCCACTGACAAGATTAGGAAATACTAATGCTACAGAAATGGCGAAAGTTTTAGAAAATTCTTATCGTGCCATGAATATTGCGTTTGCTGTAGAATGGTCTCGTTTTGCGGAAGAGGCGGGGGTTAATTTATATGAAGTTGTAGATGCAATAAGAAAGAGACCTACGCATAAAAACTTGATGTATCCAGGTATTGGAGTGGGCGGGTATTGCTTAACGAAAGATCCTTTACTAGCCTCTTGGTCTAAGCAAAATCTTTTTGAAGCTAAAGAAGGTTTAGGTCAGAGTATAAAAGGAGTTCAAATAAATGATAAAATGCCACTTTATGCTTACCAGTTTTTGAAAAAAGAATTGAATATTTTAAATGGCAAACAAATATTGTTATTAGGAGTGTCTTATCGAAGTGATGTTGGAGATACCAGGTATACCCCTGTCGAACCATTTTATAATTATTTGATAAAAGATGGTGCTAAAATACAATTACACGACCCTTATGTTAGATTTTGGGAGGAGTTAGGCCTTGAAGTTGACGAAAGTATTGATAAGGTTTTTGAATCAGACTTAAATATAGTTGTTATTACTACTGCTCATAAAGAATATAAAAGCTCCCGATACTTGATAACACTGCTTTTGAAAAAAGAGGAGCTTTTTATTTTGGATACGGTAGGTTTATTCACGAATTCACAAATTTCACAATTAAGTGAAAAGCATAAAGTTCGAGTAGTGGGAAGAGGAGACATAAATTAACAGAAAAACAAAAAATGAAAAAAGTATTATTATTAGGAGGAGCTGGATTTATCGGTTTTAGTATTGCCAAATATTTGGCAGAAAAAGGCGGTTATATAATCACAATAGCTGATAACTTTTTCAGAGCTGGTGGGAAAATAGATTCTTCATTACAGTCTCTTGTTGATGAGCATGATATCAGGATTGTTTCTGGAGATTTTACGGAATCAAATTGCTTTCTAGAACTAGAAAAAGATTATGAGCATGTTTATATGTTAGCCTCAGTAGTAGGTGTTGATTATGTAAATGAGATGCCACATGAGATTATTAGAATTAATACAGCGTTAATTTATAACACTCTAGAGTGGCTTAGAAGGAGTAAATGTGGTAAGGTAGTATTTACATCTACTAGCGAATGTTATGCAGGAACCGTGGAGGCCTTTGATTACCAAATTCCAACAGCTGAAGAAGTGCCGTTGACAATTCAAGACATAACACACCCAAGGTTTACATATGCAGTTACGAAAATGTTAGGAGAATCGGGTTTCATACAATACGCAAATAAATTAGGTTTTGAATGTACAATTGTTAGGTATCATAACGTCTATGGTCAAAGAATGGGCTTCAAACATGTTATACCTCATTTAGCTCAACGTTTTTTGAATGGTGAGAATCCGTTTAAAATATATGGAGCAGATCAGACAAGAGCGTTTAATCATATTGATGATGCTGTAAATGGAACAGTATTAGCGATGGAGAAGGGAGGTAATGGAGATATTTATCATATTGGAACTCAAGAAGAAATCACAATTAAAGAGTTAATACAATATACAGGAGAATTAATGGGTTTTAAAGGTGAATATATAGACGCTCCTACATATCCAGGATCTGTTGCCAGACGTTGTCCCGATATTAGTAAAGCTAGAAGAGATCTCGGCTATGAACCTAAGGTTAGTTGGAAGGATGGATTAAAAGACACAATAAATTGGTACGTTGATTATTTGGATAAAAACAAAGATCTTCATGAGTCATTTTATGATAATAAAAAGACCAAATAATGAGTGAAAAAGAAAAAACTGTATTACTCAGTGTTCCAAATATTTCTGGAAATGAGTTGAAATATGTTAAGGAATGTCTAGAAACTGGTTGGATTTCATCAGCAGGGAGTTATGTCGATAAATTTGAGCAGATGGTAGCAGATTATGCTGGTGCAAAATATGGTATTGCAACCATGAACGGAACGGCAGCACTTCATATAGCTCTACTATTAGCTGGTGTTAAACCAAAAGATTATGTTATAGTTTCGAATATGACTTTTGTGGCCAGTGCAAATTCTATAAAATATGCTGGTGCAGACCCAATATTAATCGACGCAGATCCAAAAACCTGGCAGATGGATCTGGATCTTTTAGATGAATTTTTAGAGGATAAAACATCATTAAATTCAGAGGGTGAGCGTATTCTTATTTCAGATGGGAGATGTGTGAAAACTATTATGCCGGTTCACATTCAAGGTAATATTTTTGATGTAGATAGATTTAAGGTCATTTGTGAAAAGTATAATATGTCTTTTGTAGAAGACGCCGCAGAAGCATTAGGATCTAAGTTTAAAGGCCAATCTGCTGGAACATTTAACAATTTGGGTGTTTTTAGTTTTAATGGAAATAAAATCATTTCGACAGGTGGTGGTGGCGTAATTGTTACGAATGATAAGTTATTAGCACAGAAGGCTAAACATCTTACTACCACAGCGAAGGTTGACCCTATGCTTTACTATCATGATGAAGTAGGTTATAATTATAGACTCGTGAATGTATTAGCAGCTATTGGAGTTGCTCAAATGGAACAGTTACCGTCTTTTGTAAACAAAAAACAATTTATAGGAAATTACTATAGAGAACATCTTCTAGGAGTTGGAGATATAGAGTTTCAGCTCGTCAATGATGAGGTAGAGCATAATGATTGGTTATTCACTATCAAAACGAAATATCAGAAAGAATTATTGAAATATCTGAATGCGAATAAAGTAATGAGTAGACCCTTTTGGATGCCAATGAACCAGTTACCTATGTATAAAAACTGTCATTATATAACAAAAATTGATAATTGTAAGAATATTCATGATAGTTGTTTGTCAATTCCTTGTTCAACAGGTATTACAGAAGATGATCTTAAAAAAGTTGTTGAAACTATTAAAAAATTCTTTAACACATGTATTTAATTTCTAAACATATTTTTGATGTTATTTTGTCTAGTATCGCAATTATATTGTTTTCACCACTTTTAATCTTAATTATTGTAGTACTTAAATTAACAGGAGAAGGTGAAGTCTTTTATCTTCAAGAAAGAGTAGGTTATAAAACAAAGAGTTTTATGATCTATAAATTTGCAACCATGATAAAAAATAGTCCAAATATCGGTGCTGGAGATGTAACATTACGAAATGATCCTAGAGTAACTAAAGTTGGTAAATTTTTAAGAGAATCTAAATTAAACGAACTCCCACAATTATTCAACATATTCATTGGGGATATTTCTGTCATTGGACCAAGACCTCTAATGAGGGCCGGTTTTAATAGGTATAGTTTGAATTTTCAAAATTCCATTTATAACGTAAAGCCAGGTTTAACAGGAATAGGTTCTATAGTTTTTAGAGATGAAGAGAAAATCTTGACAGAATCTGAACTAACGCCTCATGAATGTTATAAGGAAATAATATTACCATATAAGGGCGAACTTGAAATGTGGTACCAAAATAATTGTTCCTTTTTTTTAGATTTACAATTAATTTTTATGACTGCTTGGGTTATAATATTTCCTGATTCTAAATTATATGAAAAATGGTTTAAACATTTGCCAAAAAGAAATTTTTAATGATTATTTAAAAATAGAAAACAAAAGGACTTCGGACTGTAGTCTCAATTAATTTGTAACTAATTGATATTCAGTTGGGAGATCTTTAAAATACTTGTATTGCCATAAAAGGGTCATGAGTATTTAAATATTATACATTCTTAGTGATCACAAACCCGGAAAATTATGAAGTATCAAGAAAAAAATGAAATCGAATTTTTTTGATTCGTAGTTAATAATGCGTATTTTGTATTGTAATTTTTATAAAGGCATATAAAATGAAACCGAAAGAATTTGTTAATTTTATTCAGGAAAACTCTAACAACAATGGGACGCTAAAATCGTCTTTTGTAATGCATTATTTAGGTAAGTTAAATGATCGAGAATTAGGCGGATTAAAATCATCAATTCAAAAAGTTATTTCAGCACGCCAGAAAAGTATTGTGGATGATAAGATTGCGTATCTACAATCTTTAGGATATAAGGTGTCGAAGTAGACATAAGTGAAAGTAGTATCGGTTGTATATTAACCCTATCTGTCAACGAAGGTCGAAATTCAGGATTTCCTTAGTTTCTTTAAGTCCTTTGCAGTCGAATTAAATCGCGGCGAGTAATAGAAATGTACCGGAAAGTCCTCGGCGTTCTTGTACGGACGTAATTTATAGGCTGGTTTGTAGACTTTCCTAAAAATCGGGTCAGGTCTTTTTTCTGGGGAGTAAGCTAATTTAAGCAATAACTTTTTGAAGTCTGTAGAGGAACAATTTGGTGTTGCTGACATCTCTGAGGTTTGCTCTAAAGAGTTTGATTTGTGCGTTTAGGGACTCTGCATGTGCATTGGTACTCCTGTTGTTGAAGAAGGCTAGTATTCCTTCAAAGTGATTCAGGACAGCTTCACTGGCGGTATTGAAGTGATCTATTCCAGCGTCCTTGGCTTGCCTGATCCAGTCTTGGAACTGTAGTATGGCTTTTTCCTTGGAATGCGAGTTGTAAATGCTCCTAAAGTCCCAAGCTAACCGATATGCCTTTTCTATACTTGGATACAGTTGAAAGAGTAGTCCTACACGGTGTAACTGAGACTGCGTCCACTGTGAGGGTGAAGGCTTCCCATTAAACAGTAACGGTTAAAAATTAAAAATCGTTAACTTAGAAAAGAAGGAAGCAAAATGAAAAAGAGCAAGTTTACAGAGAGCCAGATTATTGACCATAACACCTTCTTGGGCGCCATCTGTCATTCGCATTTTACGTTTATCCCAATAAGCGGTCCTAATAGAAATTCCAACGGGAAACTCTATTCTACTCTTTTTTGACGGGTAGAGGTATACATAAATCCCGGCTTGGGATTTTTCGGAGCGAATACGAAAGCTGATCTTAGGCATTCAATCAATCTAGGTTATTTGCTTTCGATGTACTAGAATTCTTGAAAACTAAGTGTATTCCACAAAAAAGCCCAACGCAGAGGTTGGGCTTAATGATGTCGGTTTCTAAATGACCTTAACGAATCATCCCCGCAGCAACCGTTTCATTCGTTGCTTCATCGACTAGGATCAACGATCCTGTAACGCGGTTTTGATTGTATTCATCCGCAAAGATGGGCTTGGTAGAACGAATCTTTACGCGGGCGATATCATTCATTTTAATGTCCTTATCCTCTTCCAGTCTGTGGAGTGTATTGATGTCCATTTTGTACTGGATCTCGGTAATCATTGCGCGTGCATCAGTGGTAGTCTGCTTAAGGACATATTTCGCACGTGGACGCGGTGGCGTGGCATTGAGCCAGCAGAGCATCACGTCTATATCTTGCTGCCCGTCTGGGCGGTTTTCACTGCGCACGAGCATATCTCCCCGGCTGATGTCGATATCATCTTCTAAAGTGATAGTGACGGACATGGGCGGAAAGGCTTCCTCCAGTTCTCCAGTGAGGGTGTGAATACCTGAAATGGTGCTTTCTAATCCTGAGGGCAGGGCGACCACTTTATCTCCTTTTTTGAAAATTCCTCCCGCAACGCGGCCTGCATAGCCTCTGAAATCATGGTATTCGTCGGTGTGGGGACGGATGACCGTTTGAACAGGGAAGCGGCAATCGCGCAGGTTGCAATCTGCAGAGATGTGCACGGTTTCCAGGTTGTGAAGGAGCGTTCCCCCTTCGTACCAGGTCATGTGCTCACTACGGGTGACTACGTTGTCGCCGTGAAGGGCGGACATGGGAATGAATCGGACATCTTGAACATTGAGTTTTGCAGCGAAGTCCGTGTATTCCTTAACCACTCTATCGTAAGCTTCTTGGCTGTAATCTACCAGGTCCATCTTGTTGATACACACAAAGACGTGTGGGATTTGCAAGAGGGAAGCAATGAAGGTGTGACGCTTGGTTTGTTCGATAACGCCTTTACGCGCATCCACGAGGATGAGTGCAAGGTTGGCGGTAGAAGCACCGGTAACCATGTTCCGGGTGTACTGCACGTGTCCTGGCGTATCTGCAATGATGAATTTACGCTTCGGCGTAGCAAAGTAGCGGTAGGCTACATCAATGGTGATGCCCTGCTCGCGTTCGTCTTTAAGGCCGTCTGTGAAGAGGCTGAGGTCGACGTGATCTAGGCCTCTTTTTGCGGAGGTTTGTTCA
>Ga0209193_1000277_pt1 | contig 37275 bp, 40 predicted proteins | sample COGITO_mtgs_1003_FD_185515 | JGI IMG/M metagenome (GOLD analysis project Ga0209193, IMG submission 185515) | Pelagic marine microbial communities from North Sea - COGITO_mtgs_100330 (SPAdes) (version 2) | ecosystem: Environmental > Aquatic > Marine > Epipelagic ...
CATAGCAAGAGCCACAGAGTAGCCTACTTTGTGAATAAGTTTCGATTCTTGTTCAAAGAAAAGTTTAGGATAATTGGTTACCATGTTGTTTCACAACCTAAAACTTAAAACTTATTTACGACGGGCGTAGAAAACACCTGCTACGATTCCAGCCAAAGCAGCCAAAGCAGGTGCTACGAGAGTTCCCTTAGCAGGTGAGGCTTCTTCCAAAGTTTCAGTAATGCTTTGAGCATTGTAACCTTGAGAACCTTCTGCCGAGCCATACCATTGTGGAACTCCGTAGCCAGAATCCAAAGCGGTGTTGCCGCCTTCTGAGTTAGGAACAACTGGGTAAAGTTCTTCTCCAAGTTCAGCGTATTCCATTTCAGCACTCATAGAACCACAGCCACAGCCTTCTTCTTCGGAATCTAATACATCAGATTTACTCATAACCTTAGCCAAGTAATGGTCTCCTACGCCCTCCCAATCAGAAGGGATGTAAAACCATTCATTATCTTCACTTGCTTCGTTTCTACCAAAAGCATAATAGACTAATTCATCATCGGAAAGCCCTGAAGGTGCAAGTGTGGTGTGATAAAATACCGCATAATCAGCGTCTTGAATCTTAAAAGTCACATGAATGGTGCCTTCTTCTTCGCCACGGTATTTCTTGGTTGTGCCGCAATCAGCACAGAAACTTGTTGTTTCGGAACCAAACATTTCAGCAGCAAGTCCCATGTCTTGAACGGTGTCCCATGCTACGCCCTTAGCAATTTTACGGGCTTGTTGGAAGTTGGGTCCTTTAGACCATGCTCCAGAGTTAGCATTCTGAACTCCGGGCTGAACAAAGTATTTGGCTTTGGCTACGGGGTTGCGTCGAGAAATATCTTGACCAACTGGTGGGTTGTTTCCGACAATGCCTGTGCGGTAATATCCACCCATTTGTTGAGACATGACTTCACCGAAAACTGCGTTCTTGGCTTTACCACGGTTCATAAACTTACCACGAATGTCTCGAAGACGAGAATCTCCTTCGGCTTCAGCAGCCAAACCATAAAATCGACTGTCTCCGTATTGTGTCTCCGTTTGAACGTAAGTGTCTCGACCATCTTCAAGAGTAACATCAAAGTCGTTGGATTCTTCCTCCGGTTGGGTTCCGAGTTCGTCATAAATACCATCTTGGATTTCATCTATTTGTTCATCAGTTACTTCTCCATCAACTGACCAGTCGTAAAATGTCATCGGATGGTCGTATCTAAAAATAACTTCTTTAGTTTCCTCTCGGTCAATACGGTCATGGTCAATATCGCCACTACCTTCTGCGCCATACCATTGTGGAACTCCATGACCACTAAAGGAAGAATCTTGTCCGGTAGTATTAGGAACAATTGGGTATGATTCGTCACCCAATTCTGCGTATTCAATTTCAGCAGACATAGTAATGAGTTCAGATTCAGAGGGTCCTTCGGTGGATGGGTTCGCAACCGTGGGGTCAGCAGGTTCGTAAGATGAACCCGATGGTTCAGTAATAGGTGCTGAGAAACTTTCAGCAGACTTTTCTTCTGTGTAGTTCACCTGTTTAGCAACGCTGGCAGCATCATCAAGGAATCCTGAAATAAGGAAACTTCCTTCTGAAGTGCTACCAGATTCAACGGCTTCTTTGATTTCTGAAATGGTGGTAGCAGAAGTAGGTGCGGCTTGAAGAGAATAACTGCCAACGGAATACTGAGCATTAGAACCTATCTCATAACGACGAGTTCGACGCTTAGTGCCTTCCATTCCTGAAACTTTGGCTTCTGTGGAATCATAAACAATTTTAAGAGTCAAAAAGTTGTGGTTGTCGGTAACACCTGCAACATAGAAAAGCGCACAAGGATACAAACGCTTTTGGTCATCTTCACTCATAGTGCTGTATTGGGAAAACGGAACCACCCAAGCAAACTTGTAAAAGTTGATAGCATCGTCGAATGAGGAAGCATCATATCCCCAATAGTCTTCAGATTGGATAAATAGCATTTTTGTCATATTTAGACTCTCCTTAATTGTGTTTCAAAGCCTCCGCTAAATGGGATGGCCGAAACCATCGTATCAGAAATGCGGAGAATTGTGTGGGTGCTTCGCCATTGGCTTAGTGGTAAAGTGCGACCAGTAGAAGTATCAAGATAAGAGGAATCAACATCTGGGCTAAGAGCAACTTCTCCTAAACGGCCATTGACGTTATCATCAGTGCTGTTACGAGAAACGCTACCTATTCGGTTGCCGCCGACTTCTCCTGTGGGTGGAGTCAAAAACGGAGCATCAACCATAGAAACAAGGTATGGGAAGTCTCGATTAACTTCAGGAGCCAATCGAGCCACTGGCAAACGACTTCCATCATAAGTAATACCTACACCTGCACCTGTGCTGGGGTCGAGGCTAACTGGGTCTTGAGAAGGAGTTTGAGTGTAAGGCATTCCGGGTCCAGTAATGAACTCATTGTTGGTCGTATTCATAGAAGAAGCAGTTTGTCCGACTTCATCCACATACTCAGAAGAAAATCCTTGAGCCGCTGGCTCGAATGAATATCCGAGGTCGTGAGGATTAACATAAACTGGTTGTGCATCAACAAGACCGTCCATAAATGGTGAATCATTAGCAATAGAATTAGTGCTTTGTAGGTGAAGTTGTTGGTAACCGAGGAAGGATTGTGCCAAAGACGTTGGAACTTGGTCAATTGTGACACCAGAACTTTCAATGTGCATTTCTTCCAGATTGGCTGGAGTTATGCCGTCAGCACCAAAAGCCGAAGTGACTTTGCTACGAAACTTATCGTTACCGAAGAACGCAGCGACACCGACTAAAACGGCTCCGAGACCTAACTGTGACCAACGCATGATAATCATCTCTCTGTTCTGATACTTAAAGACTTCGGTTTTTACTCACCACGGGCTTCTAACACCGATAAGTTGTGCCAGAGCATTTTGTTTCTTGAGATGTAACATCAGTTCGTCTTGTTGTCCATACAAATCTCCGCTGCTTTGCACAGGGCTGGTTCTCATGGACAAAAACTCTGGCATAGTTACATCTTGTGTCCAAACTGGTGCGGGTCCTAACATTTTAGATTCCACGAAACGTTCTGGGTCGTGGCCTGTGGATTGTGAGTTATCAAAAGAATGTCGGTCAATGTTGGGTCCATCTGTTGGAGTTCCAATACCATACGGATAAATTGTTTCTTCGGAACCAAAAGCAGATGATAAGTTACGAGGGCGTTTTCGCCAGTTTTTTAACCAATCAGCATCTTCTTTAATGAAAATCAAATCAGATTTTTCTTCTAATGAATACCAACCACGAGGAAACTCAGAAACTGGGTGGTCTGCATCATTAGGCCAAGCAACTTGAACTTTCGTAGGATAAACTCGAACAACATGAGCCGTAGCCAAGCCTCCAGCATCTCCAGATGAACGACTAATGTTCACAAGGTCACCGGGTTTCCACGGACGACCCGATTCTGCAAAAGGACTTTGACCTACAATAGTTCCGAGTTTTCGATAAGATGTTGTGGGATTGAGATATTGAGAGCCAGCACTTACAGCATCGTTGAAAAACTTGGTTTGTTGTTCAAATGAAGTGCCACGGAAAGCAATAGTTTTAGCAATTGAACCCGATGGTTCGTATAAAACAACACCAATTCCTTCTTGGTTGATACCTGCTTCACCCAATCCTCCAATAACTTGTTGATAAGGGTCGGCATCATATCCTGAATAATAATCTGGAGAAACTAACATCTCTAAAGAATATCCTGAACCCAATGATTCGGTGCGAACTGAGACCCAACTTTCGGGAACACGACCAGTTCTTTGTAAGTTGAGACCAATAGAGCGAAGTTCTCGACGTAGAGAATCAAAGTTGAGTTCCGAAAGTTTCACTAAAGGTTCAGATTCTGATAAAAAGTTGCGTCGGTATTGCATTTTGTTGCGAACTATTTCCAAAAATTGAGGGTTCTGAACAAGTTCTTGAGGTGCAAACTCTGGACTGGGCGTGTTTGAGGGCGGTGTATCAACAGAACGCAAAGTCGTAGGCGGTTCACCGTGTCCAAATCGAGAGTAGGCTCGTAGTGTGCCGTCGGCTTGTTGATACAACTGATTGTTCATAGCCCAAACTAAAACTGGAAGTGTTTCACCAGTGGCTACATCTTGATAATAACGTGGAACAGGCCAACCAGATTTCTTGGAAGTTTCGGGGCCTGAAATCACAGAGAACCCTCCGTAATACGACCAGATAACAAACGTCTGGTAATCACTCTTTGAAGTTCTTTGTCGAGTTCTTCTTGTCGAATCTTAGTAACTGGAAGGTCTCGGCCTGAGACTTTTGAGTTTTGTAAAGTGCTTCCAAAATTGCTGTGACTATTGCCGTCTTCAGGATTCCATGTTTCATAAGCAACTAATGGGGCAGAAAAAATATCTGGGTTGAGATTGGCTGAACCGTATTGATAAGAACTTCCACCCGGCATATCAGGGTTGTATTTCGGGTTATCTTTTTCATAATCTGGCGTTTCATCGAACTTTCTTGAATGGTCTTTGAGACCTTCATTACTGCCGACTAATGGCGAAGCATTAGAACCATTTTCGGTTGGAATTGGAAGAGGTTCATTTCGGCTGTATCCTACAAAAATGAGGTCTTGGTAACGTTCCTTACTCCAAGTGCCATCATCCCAAACTACCGTAGCATGAGTAAAACTGGGGTGTTCAATAGTGCCAATACCGAGACTTTGAATTGCTACCGAAGTTACTCGATTGCCTTTTTCATATTCTCGAAGCATGAAGCATCAACCCTTTCGGAACATTAGGGTTTCAGGGTCGTGCATGATTGTTTTATATTCTGATTGCTTAGTGATGTATTGGTTACGGCCACGACTCATGCCGAGACGATAAACTCCAAAGATAACACCCGTAGTTACCAGCAAAACTCCAAGATTTTTAGAAACCCATGAGTTGAGTCCTGAAACAATGTCTGTGGGTTCTGCATTGAAAGATTTAGCGGTGTAAAGTCCGAATTGACTGGCTTCGCCACCACTTGCAGTTGTGTGTTCATCGTGATAAACAGGATTTTGACCTTCGTATGATTCTACCATTGGGTTAGATTCAGAAAATGGTGAGGCAGCCATATTCATACCCAGTTCTTCAGGTGTGAACTTAGTGGTGGGGTGAGCATCACGAAAAGCATCAGCAGACATGGCTGTGCCATCGGCCATCAGTAAATGTTCTTGACCTTCGGCATTGGAAAAAAAGTTAGACTCTCGATTCATGTCTTTACGAACATAACCATTAGTCATGGAACTCATGTGCAACATTCAGTTGCACGACTACTTAAAGATTCCTACCAATTCTGAACTGACGGTCGAACTCGACGGTCTGTTTGAACATAGGTTACTGATTGCTGTTGATAATCCAAAGGTCGGTATGGACTAAGGGGACTGTATGAAGCAGACCACGGCATAGGGAATCGGTATTCTGGAAGCACGTCATTGGCTTGGTCCCAGAAAGGTTGGGAAGCATAACCTGAAACATCGGAGAAGGCAGCAGGTGTTTGATAATCAAGAGGATTCAAGTTTTGATACTTTTGGCTGGATTCAAAACTTTCGGCTCCCATGATGTCTTCGGCACCTTCAACTACGGTAGGATTGATTCGATTCAAATCTGCTGATGACCCACTCATGTCTTGATTCATTTCAGAACCAAAACTTTCGGAAATCATTGTTCCACGGGTAACTCCAGTAGAACGTGTTTCGGCTTCTGAAACTTCTGAAACGTCTGAACAACCACAATCTTTACTGCCTTGACCGAAATAATATCCTGTTAAATACATGGCGAGAGCGACAGATGCACCAACCATTCCGACTTTTTGGGCGTTTTCGGGTGTAATTTGCATAATTATCTCTCCTCAAATTGGTGTGCCACGAATCATAGCAACAAAGTTAGAAGTAGAAGGCAAAGGGGCTGAACCGAACTCGGTGTTCAAGTATTCATTAACAGTTGGTCTCATTACAATAGATTCTACAACCATTTCTGGATATTCTGGAGGTTGATAACCAGCAGCAGATTCAGAATGAAGTTGTTGAGATTCAGACATAAGTTTCAATTTTTTAGCGGTATAACCAATACCATAAATCATAACTACGACTAATCCGACACGTTGCCAGTTCATGTTCTGAGTTTGTTGTCCGACTACTTAAAACCTTTGGTGTCTTCAGAACCATTGTTGCGGAACAAACTTCCAGTTGAGGAGGCTATCAAAGGGTTGTGCTGGAATCCAAATATGAACTTGGTCCATCAAAAAAACGTTAGATTTGTCTCGGAGTAATTTCTGAAACCATTCAGCGAAACTTTTGGGGTCCTCACATTGATAAAACATCGGTTCAGGCACACCGTATTGTTTGCCGTTAGCCATCCAAATAGAAACTAACCAATTTTCTGTGGAAATCTCTTGGTTGTGCAACTCTATGAAATAGTTTCGAGTATGATTAGCCGCACCTAATTTTCCACGATGAATAATTTTAGAAGGTGGTCCACGAACACGCTCTTGTTTATCGTCAGTTAAAAGCGAATACTTTAATTTACGGACAAGTGCTTTCATCAAACATCCGACTCCGACTCTTCTGAGTCTGAATCATCCTTTTCAAGTTCATCACAGACTCCATCAAAATCGGCGGTATTGAGTGCATCATTTCGGTCGGCTTGTGTTAAACCAGTCCAAGTTCCGCTTAGAAGTCCTGATGCTAAGGGAAGAATTGAGAAAATTGGGTTAATGCCTGTGCTTTGAACCAAGAAATATGTAGGTAGTGTTAAAATTGCACCACTGACTACACCACGAGAAAAACTACGAAGTCTAAACTCTGAATGTTTATCAGCAAGATAGGCTGAAAGACCCGCATCACAAACTCGTGTGGTTTCGGCTCTCATACGACTGTTCATGCTTGATTCCTCCGGCTATGCCTGAGAGGTCTCAAACGGTGATAACAGGTGTGGTTTGGCGTAGGCGTAGTGGGTCAAAGCGTGTGAAAGTAGCAACACCGACGAGCATAGTAATTGCACCGCCAAGTTGTAGGGTGTTCACACCGATGATTGGAAGGCTTCGAGTGAAAATCTCATAAGTTCCACCCATTGAAGCGAGTCCACCGGCAACCATAAGGCTTGTTCCAACGATAATTGTTTTGTAATCCATATTTTCATCTCCGTAGTTTTGTTTATAGTTTGAATCGACCCTTTGCTAATGCGCCTGAAGCACCAAAGGTTCGACCGTTACTGTTTCCAAATCCACCAACTTTGCTGGTGCTGTTAAGCAATCCACCCATGTCTGCGTTTCGGACAGGTGGTGCTACATATTGTGCTTCCATGCGAACCTGCTTAACAGGTCCAATTTGCTTGGAAACATTTGGAATACGAGGTTGTGTGCTACGAGGGATAATTGGCAACTCTCGTAGAGCCATACGCTTTTGTGTGACTGGAACATTGATAGTTGGCGCACGCATCATAGCACGAGGGTTGGTAGGTCGAACTGTGTTCATCTCGGCTTCAAAGCGAGGGTCTCCACCGAGGTTAGCCTGTGGTTGGTGAGCGTTGATACCGGGCATAATTTGTTCAGACTTCATACGAGTCATGTTAGAAACGTTAGGTGCAGCAGGTGGAGCGTAAAGTTCCATTGTGTGAGTGGGCTTCAAGTATTGGGCTTGAGGTGTCAAACCTTGTCCTGTAAGTGAATAGTTTTGTAGGTTGAAATCCGCAGCCATGCTTCCGATAGGAATATCCAAACGAGGGGTATTTACCTTAGTAGGTGCTGGGCGTGGGGAATTAGGAACAATACCTTGACCGTATCCAGCACCGAAAATGGTTTCGGATTCAGACATAGCACGGGTTTGTGGAACGTTGATTGATGGAACTTTCGACACAGTAGGCATTGGGCGTGGAGCCTGAGATGTCAAACCTTGTCCAAGTTCAATTTTGGCGTTGTATCCTGCGAGTGTATCGTTAATCAAAGATACTTCGGGAAGAACTTGCAGATTAGGGGAGTAAGGCAAATCTGGTAAGACTGTGCTGGTTCCGATTGTTCGTGCCATAATATCACCTTATTCGTTCAACTACTTAAAGATTACCTAAGATGACAAAGCAGAATACATTCCGTAAAGAACTCCGAGGATGGCTGCACCAGCCAAAACTTTGTGTCCTGTCGAGAGACCTTCAGCGTAGTATTCAGATTCCATTCGGTCTTGTTCGCCTTGGTCTTGTCCGAAGTTTTCTCCGTCAGCATCTCCGCCAGCATCATTTTGTCCAGCATCTGCACCTTCTGGGTCGTTGCCAGCACCGACGAATTGTTCATCTGTGGCTTCTTTTTGAGGAGCAACCATAGCAGTAACTGGATTAGTCATGTGACTCATGTTTGTGGTGTCGTAGGAACGTGTGGCTCCATAGTTTCCTTCCCACGGATAAGAACCAACGGTGGTGTTCGGGTCTTCAATCAATGGTTCGCTAAATCCTGAATCTTGCATCATAGGTCTTACCTATTTTACATCTGAGTGTTTCTGATACTTAAAGACTTCTATTGATGAGTGAATCACAGCCGGTGATACACCAATTAAGAATGTTTAAAGTTTGAGGTGCTAAAGTGCCTGTGGGTATAGCATAAGGCTCTAAAAACCGAAGTGGAACATAATACTGGTTGTTATGACCCGTAGGATAAGAATTAAAGTGTTCGTGAATTACAGCATTACAACGGTGAGAAAAATTATAGTTGGGTTCTTTTTGGGGTTCAACTACATAGCCGATTCCGTATTTCGATTTGATAACTTTTCCATGATTTTCATTGAAGTGGGGTGCATTGAAAATAAGTGGTCCAAGGTCTGCGAAAGAATTGACTAATCCTGTGGGTTTAACAAAGGCTGAACGAGGTTGCATCAAGGCTACAAATTGAAAGCGATTAAGCAATCGAAATTGAGTTCCTGTGAGTGGACAATCGGCGGCAAGTTCTGGCACAGTTTTGTTGTGGAGTTCATCAATAATAACCCATTTTTGGAACTTATGTGTGCCGTGTGCCAGTTTAGCGGTGCTGAAAATATCTTTGTTGGTTAAATGACACATTTCTCCGTTTGGGGCTACGGCTCGCCAATCGTGTGTTTTGCGATGCGACGGACCCAGAATAAACCAAATGGGAACTTGAAGGTCTGTAATGTGTTGCAGGGCTGTTTCACCCCAACGATGTAAAAAAATAGAAGGTGGGTCTGCAAAATGTTCTATGGCTACGGGTGAATCAGATTTACGCAACGCAATAATGAGGTCTTCGGAACGAATAATTCCTTGTCCCGTCTGATACATGGGTTGTGTAAGGTTAATCACTCACTTAAACATCTTCATTGAAACGCTTCAACGAATGCGTAAGCCACGCATAACAACTAACAGCAAAGCCGAAGTCAAAGCCGTGGTTCCGATGGCGGCCACAGGCACCCAACGATTTGAGTTAGATGTCCCCGATGGAGCATAAGTTTCCCAATCTTCTAAAGAACTTTCGAGTGAGTCTGCATCATAAGGGTCGTATTCAAACTGCGGAACTGAGGGTTCCCAATCATCATAGGATTTCATTTCAGCCGAGAACTCTGGGGAAACTGGAACTGAACCGACGGCGGAGATGTGGGATGTAGCCGGCACAGCCAACGGTGAACTGTGTCGAGCGAAACTTTCAGCATCAGAAATACTACTGATAGCATCATCTGGTATGGGTGCGCTGTCTGCATCGAATAAATCACCGGAACTTTCTGGGGTTTCGGCACCACCACCGATTAAACTTTGAACATCAATGTTGTTACCTGTGTGTTCTGTGGTTCGGTCTCCACGGATTTTATCAATTACAATGTAACCTCGGTCTCGGAAAAACTCTGGTGCGTAAGCGACACACTCACCTTTACGAGCCGATGAAATACCGTTCAAGATTTTCTTAATGAGTCGTTTGTCTGTTCCAAAAGACAATTGTTCGTCGAGAGTTTTCAAGTCTCGATTGTTAATGACGTTGTGAACCAAATAAACTGAAGCCTGAGAAAGTGCTTCTTTGTTCACACCTGCTGGTCGTTGAGAAACCAGCGTAGCACCGTATCCCAAGGCACGACCCAATTTACAGAGTCTTACAATCGGGTCAAACGAAATCGGTCGGCCAACTTGAGGAATAAAATCTTGACATTCTTCAAAAATGGTGTGCAATCCTTTGCCGATGCGTGCCTCAATAAGTGCTTCGCAGTAATCTCCAATAAGTTCTTGTTGCTTGGTCAAACTAAGGCCACCCATTTTGATGACCAAAGATTTGTCAGTAGTTTTCAATCTTTGAACCAGACTTTTCATGTCAATACTTTGACCTTCTTCGGGTTTGATGGATTCTACACGGGGCATTTGGTCTAAGCCACCGTGAGCATCGAGAGCATCGAAACAAACGAATTGAAGTCCAAGTCGGTGAAACTCTTCCATCATTACACCAGCAGTAAATGACTTTCCTGAGCCACGCTTGCCAGTAATGAACAAAACATTTGAAATGAGACTGTCTTCTCCGTAAGCAGGAAATCTCAATTTACGTCCCAGACAAATCTCGGTGGCTGTCGGAAACGCTTTAGCCGAGCCGCCGGCTGATGGGGCAACAGGAGCATTCATGTGCAAACTAAGTATGCACGACTACTTAAAACCTTGCTCAATCGTCTGGGTCATCGTGTCCAATGTCTTCAAAGTATTCAACAACATCTTCAAACTCTTCAGAAATACCTGCAAAAATCTTACCAATCTCTGTAAATAGCCAACCCATTTGGTCCCACAAATCCTCAATGAGTTCTCCTGTTTCTGGGTCAATCATACGCTTGTCTGGGAACTTCCAAACGAACTTTTTAGCAATTTCACGAGGGTAGCCATAAATGTTCATCAAAGCATCTTCAACTCCTTTGCAGTATCTATCCATCTTGGAATCTTCGGCGGCTGACTGAAGAATAATGTAGAAAACTTTGTTTTGGGGATTTTGAGTTCGGAACCAATTATCGAAACTTTTACCACCAGATACGGAACTGCTTTCTTCCAAGGGTCCCTTCAAATTATGTCCGTCAGTAATGAAAACCGTAATGCTTCCACCAATGTCGTGTTTTTTGGTATTTTCAATCATAATTTCAAACGCTGCGGCTTCGTTGTTGTCGCCGTCAGGAACGACAGCATCCATAGCATTTACCATGTTGTTGGTGTCTCTGTCCCAAGCATCTATTTTACCATTCATGTCAATAGGATTCCAAAGTTGTTTGATTCCATCACCTGTTAAGAAATCTACGGCTTCAGTATAATCGAATGAGGGTTCGCCACTCATAGGCCAAACGATTTTACCCGTATTATTGTAAGAATAAACGATAAAACTATCCAAATTAAGGCTGGCTTGTGAAATCAAATTAGCAGTTGCTAATCGACAAACTAAACCTCTGTGAAGTGCGTTACCTTCATACCAACAGGCAGGTTGTCTCATAGAACCCGATTGGTCTATCATAATGTTATAATGCGTGTTGAAACCCTTGCTGCCGACTGTGGTTTCAATATCTTTACGACGTAGAGGTAGTCCAATAAATGCTGGATTGGGTGCGAATCGGTCCACCAAAGTTTGAGACATCCCCATTTCTGGAGACCATTGTGTAGTAGCCACAGGTTCTAAAGGAGTAATTTTAGCAGGTGGCATCCGAAGATATTTGGCTTTAATTTTGTCGAACAAATCTCGAAGTAATGGTTTCATAGGAGTTGGTGAAACATCAATGATTGGCACATCTCTGCTTTGCATAAAAGTAAAAGGGTTGTCTGCCCATCCGTCGCTTTGATAATCACTCATCTGTTTCCACCACCATTTTCTTTTGTTCCAACATTTCTTTGGCTGTTTTGCCGTCGCCACGATTAAAGGCTTGAATTGCAGGGTCTTCAACACCAAGATTGTTGGGGTCATTTTGTTCTCGTTCTTTAGCAGCCTCTAAAGCAACTTCAGGGAAAACTTTCGGGTCAGTAATTTCACCTGCTTCATCAACCCAGCCTCGACGACGATAATACTCAGTTACGGCAGCACCGGGTTCATAAGTTCCAGCCTTCTTCATTTGAGTTCCGATAGCCCACATTTCTTTACAAGTGTTACACTCATAGAATATGTGAACTTGGTTAAGTTCTACATCATGTGTCGGTGGAGGTAATTCTCTGAAACTATGATATTTCGGCTCAAGGCTTGGCTCTCCCGCTTCATTTTTGGGCATGAAAGTGTTAAGATATTCATTGGTTCGGTATCTGTCTTGTGCCATGTGACTGTTACTGTCGTAGTAATACGGACCGTTGTTAATGATGTATTCGGGTTCACCGGGAATACCGTCTGGTCGAACGTCTTCTGCTGGTGTTTGTGTCCAACGAGGATAATTGCGAATGGATGCTTGAGGTTCACCCGTAGCACGGTCTCGATAACTGGCACATTGAGAACTGGAATCAATTAAGCGGTCCTTGGTATTATAGAAACATTGACGACTACGACCTTCAGTTACAACATAAGTGTAACCCGGGCCAGACTCACCTAATGGTGAATCATCCTCAATTTGTAATAGGATATTTTCCTTTCTGACTTCAAATCTCCAGATTCGACCGGGTAAATCTCCTATGGGGTCCGTGGGGCGATATTTAAGTAATTGGGGTGTTGTAATGGTAACGAACTCATCATCCATTGTAGTTGGTATGTATTGAACTAATCCCTTGACACGAACTGAAAGTGGAATCTCCATCGCATTTTGGGCGGTTTCAAATGCGGTTTTTAGATTTTCTCCATCACGGGTTAAACCATCAAGATGAAGTAATTTAGTATCAATTACTATGTCTCCATTAGTAACATCAATATCGCTGGCTTTGTCAGCCAACTCTTTGCGACGAAGTTCTCCAGTTGCTTTTGCTTCTCCGGCGGCATCATTAGGGCAAAGCATAACTGACATACCTGAATCTGGACCACTTTCGGGTGATGAAGGAATCTGGATTCCTGACCAAAGACCCAACTGTTCTTGACGAATTGATTTATCTGGAGCAATCACAGAATCTAAAAGAATGGTGTATATTGGATTGTCTGGGTCCTCATTTAGTTGTCCCCCCAATGGTTGGGGACTTCCAATTGAATACAAAGATGGACTCTCCATCATAGAGTTATCTGAGGCTGGTCGGCGGTATTTCGGTTGCCAGTTACCACATACTTGGCATTCCAAAGTATATCCCATGCTGGGTGAATAGAAATAATCCCTATCTTCGTTTTTGGAACCGTATCCGGAGTGAGTCTCAATACAATGAATACATACTTCTTTAGGAACTTGCACGAACATCCTCGACAAACTACTAATGGGATAACTCATCGGTGTGGAATTAGCCCAGCGAAGTAATTGTTCAGTGCTAAATGCTTCAACTTCGCCGTGAATAATTTGGTCTTCATAAGTTAAACCCTCTTTGGTATCTGCGGAGGATGAACCAGCGTAGTATCCTTTTGCCGATGAATGTGTCAAAGCAGTTTTTGGAACTCCTGCGTAATCGCCAGTTAAGAACCAATCATTTGGTGGTTTCTGTTTAATGGAGTTTCGAGGAACTAAAGTTATATCGTGTATTGGACATCGACCCATGTTATTTATCAATCCACCACGTTGTTCTTCATCGTCTCGATTGTAAGTTGCTTGCGCCCCACTGGACAACGGTTGTCCATCAGACCCCATTAAGGTGTAAGTCCGATTAGTTGAATTGTATTCACTCGGAGCCAAGATTGGTGAATCGTAACTTTGATTTTTAGGTGGAGCATATCGCTCAAAGTCACAATCTGGGTCTGGACACTTGTAACCATAAGGTCTTCGTTCACCATCAAAAGTTTCGTAACCTATTTGTAATTGAGGTATGAACTCAAACGCAGTTAAGGGGTCTGTTAAAACTACACCCTCCGACATAGGTCCGTTGTATCCAATGTTCCAGAAAAATGGTTGAGAACCAAACTTTTTGACCATTTTGCCCCCTTTGCTTTCAAAAACACCAGCCATATCTGTGCTACTGCGACCTAAAGCAACCCATTCTGAGGCTTGATATTCATTGACTATGGAATGATGTGAAAACTCATGGCCGCAACCAACTTGAACCACGTTGGAACTGCTACAACCAGAGGCTCGGCAAGAAGAATAATGTCCTGTGACGGTGGTTTTACAGTCTAAACAAGTAGTAGCATGGTTGCATACTACTCTGGAAACTATATGGTAACCAACAACTTGTAAATGGCCTCCAACAGAATAACGGTCTCTTGTTGGTTTAACTGTTGAAGTCCAATCATTGTTATCGTTACGGAATCCAAAATCCACAAACTCCCAGAAAGGCATAAAATCTCGACGAGTGCAACTTGGGCAAATCAAGATTCCTGTATCATAAGATTCTCCTGCGTTTTTGTGGCGATAACCTGTAATAAATTGCTTTACCATTCCAAGAGTTTGATGAAGGTTAGCACCATCTTCTCCTCTCATGTGTCCCACGATAGCATTTACTGATGTAACATCCATGACTTCGCCATCATTCTTGAACATATTGTGGAAAATTGCACGAGAGTATGCCCGTCCTTTGTCGGAAATGTAAGTATTGTTTTCATAAGGCATAATTTCACCACTTAATTTCCTGTGTGTTGTAGGTGCATATCCCATGCAGTATCGTGAAGCCATGCTTCTCCAGCAGCCACACCTGTTTGTCCACCATAACCCGTTTTACTTGTAGCATAAAGACCAGCCAGCAAATTATGAAGTAATTGAGCATACAACTTACTGTTCTCGGCTTGATTCATGGTGCGAGGGTCGTATTCCATAATTTCTTTCATGTAAGGCTTGTAACCGAAACCTAACTCGAATTGAGTAGGTGCTGGAAGTCCACAGGCAGGACAAAGTGTAATACAATAATGGGCTGGTATCCAACGAGGTGTGCCACTGTAATCAATTTGATAGAACTCAATTGGGCGCAGTTCTTTGGTGTTCAAGATTTTGTCATAGGTTCGAGTTTGAAGAACCGTGTAAGTTCCAGCGTTGATAACGCCTTCATTGGTGGTATCTCCACCAGTTAGAGGGCAAGTTCCGGGGACTGGATTGTAACCCAACCATTTGTCAGCGTTAGGAGAGTATTCAACATTAACGGTGGCTCTGACTTCTACTTGCTTCCAATTGTCTGGGAATGCTTGTGAACGTGTGGATAAACCAAGTCCTTCTCCCATGTCTGTTCCAATTGGCATAGAATGTGCCACAGTCCAAGCCACAGAAGGATATAACTGTGGACCCCTGCCGTGACCTTGCCATCTTTCATATCGGGGAGTATCTTCTGAAGGGGTGTATCCATCTTCAGTGGCGGGATTGGTGTAACGACCAGAGTTGAAACGATTATCTACCAATTTTCCCGATTCCAATAATAATCTGTGGGTCACTTGACCTTCAAACATACCATTACCAGCAAAACAAGTTCGATAACCTCCTGCATAAGAAGACCACATAGCATTGTTCATATCCTCGGTATCGGATTCTTTATTTGGGCCTGAAAGTAATTGAACCCCGTTTCCAGCCGTGTAATTGACTATTACATCTGAAAAGACATTAGCCCAACGTCCACGACGAGACCTTTCTAAAGGCAGATTTTTGATTTCTTCTTCCCAGCCGTGACTTTGGTTGGGGTGGATATTGAGGTGTCCAATTTCGTGTTGAATAACGAACAACAAATCTTCGGAAACACGTTCTTCGGTGTAGCCATGATAATTTTCGGGAAGTGAATGAGCCATGTAATCATTAGAAAGGGAAATGTAGTCCATGTTAGTTTGAGCAAAATGCTCTGCTGACTGACACAGCATTAACTCGTTGGCTATTCCGTTAGCCTTTTTTAATTGGCTAAGTAATTTGTAGAATGAATCTGGAACGTTACCCTCAGCAGGTTCGAGGGTCATGTAAGCGTCCACGAACTCATCATCGTCTTCCATAAAAGACATTAGGGGTTTCCGATACTTAAAACTTCTCTACATCACAGCATAGTGGCTTCATTAAAGATTAACTGGTAATGCAGCGAATCAATCAAAGATATGTTTCCTGAATCTTTAACACCGTCAGAGACAAGGGCTGTGTAGTTGGCCGTAGTGTAAGCCATTGGGTCATTTACTGCCAAAAAATCCTTCTTAGAAATCAAGTTAGAAGTTACACCCATAGTAAGGTTAAGGGTGGCAAATCCGCCATCGGTTTCACTCACAAAGAAGCGAACCCAAAGTCGAAGGATGTCATCGCCCTCATAATCAGTTTGTCCTGTGGGCGAACCCGCAGCGTGATTAAGTGGGAAACAAGCCATAATTCCATCAGTTTTAAGATTTCCACTAAGTCCTCCGAAAGTTTCGATTAGTGCGCTTTTTTCTGTAAAATCCTCAGATGTTCGGTTGGTATAACTGCCCGCCCATGCTATGACACCAGACATGAAATCAGTAAAAGTTGTGTTACTAACGCTGTCCTCATTGGCTTCCATGTTAAGTATCTGAACTCCGTTACCACCCACAGAAGTTGTGAAAGCAGTTTGGAGTTTCGTTAGTTGGTCCACGAAATTATCTCGTGACAAAGAACCTGCTCCACCCTTGCCTTTCTTGGAAGTAATCTCACGAATCGGCAAACGACCTGAAACCATCAAGGCTTGGTCTGCAAAAGATGAGGCGTAAGACATACCAGACATTTGGCTTTCGGCAATTGCACCAGAGCCTGTTTTACCTGTTCCGGTGTTGCCCGGTGCGGCCAGCATACGACCCCATGCACCGATGGAATCTTGATAAGTTCTCCATTGGAAACTATTGGTAGCATTTTTGAATCCGTTGTTCTTCAAAGAAGCCCATCCAGTAGTGCTTCGAGCAATTTTGTTAGCAATACCTGTCTCCTTCTTTCGGACCGGTCCTCCACAAATTGGAGCCATGTTTGAATCCAAAAGGGAAAGCAAAGTGTCTCGGTCATCCGAAAACAAGTTAGGTTCTGAACAAATGTCGCCACGAAGTTGATAATAATCAAACAGAACTTGTGCTGAAGTGTCCTTTTTGGGATTGGGGTCATAAGAAACACGACTCAAATAATTGTTGTAGTTTTCTGTGTAATCGTTAGCAGAGCCATAGATTCGGGAAGGCTTCGTAGCAGAATCTGGAGTGTTAAGTGCGGCACGCTCATTTTCAATAACCATTGTAGCAATATGCCAATGAACAGGAGTAAAGTTTTTACCTGCACTTGCTTGAATCATGCCTTTACGAAGGGGGACCAAAACGGTTTGTTCGTAATTCCAAAGATTAGGTGCGGAACGAAGAACATCCATACATCGGCGGTAAAACAAATCCCAAACATCGAGGAGTGGGTATCCACCCTTTGAAACTCCTAAGTCTGAGCCTTCTTGAAGCAAGTATTTGTTCACAATGGCTTCTCGAATCCATTCCTGTTCGTTGTTGTAGTTGAGTTCATCTCCTTTCATACCAGAGATTTCACCTTTACTACTTTTAGCACGTCCCAATCGGTGAGCCGTAACATAAGGCAAAGCATCAAGAATCTCGCTGCGAGTAACATACGATTTCCCTCGCAAGAAAGCAAGAGCAGCCGAAAGTTTTTGAAGTGAGTTCGTGAAACGGAAACCAAGCACACGTCCAATGTCGCTGGGTGCGTGGTCTTCGTAAGTTTTACCAATTTCACGGTCTGGTCTGATTTTGGATGCACCTTCATCAGTTGTATTGGTAGTAATTGAGAAATCCATAAGCGGTGAAGCATAAAGATAGCCAGAAGATTTTGGCACAAGGTTTTTCTTAGATGCAGCCTTAAGTTTGGTGTTAAGCGGTTGGAATCGTTGAGTGAACAATACTGAAATGTAAGACATTTCTCGAAGTGCGTCATAAGTAGAACTACCGACTGTTTGGCCGGGTGGTGCGTAACCAATGTCTTTGCCTACAAAGTTCCAAACTGAAGCCAATTCGTTGAAACGTAGAGGTTCAATTTGTCCTTCAATGGCTTTAACAACCAATCGTTCTTGTGGAGGTCCTCCGCCACCGAGAACCCTACCTGAAAGTTGTTCATATCGGGCACCAAGAGAAATTGACTTGAACAGCAATTCCATGTCGATACGGTCAATGAAAGCAAGGTCGTTTCCTTTTTGGTGGGGGTTGGTATCCATCCAAGCAACGAAAGATGGTGAATCGAAACTTCGACCACGATATTCTACCTTTCGCTCGGCAATTAGACCCAGAACTGCATCTTCAACACCAGCCTGAGAACGGTTGGCTTCGTTGAAGAACTTAACTGGTTGAGTAACGATAGGTCGTGGAACTGGCTCGAACTCATAAGTTGATTCTTCCACACCACGCAATTCATTTTGTTTGGTGGCTTGACGGATTTCAATACCGTAGAGAACTTCGTCAGCACGCTTTTCGTAGTCAATTTTGGCGACACCGATTTCACGAAGCATTTCTTCAAGAATACTCTTGGTGTCGTTGTATTTTCCACCGGGACCTTGTTTGTTGGGTATCCATTCAGCACGCAAGTCATAGAAATGGTCCATCAAGAACTGACGGAAATTGTAGCCTTCGTTACGACCTGCATCAGTATATAGACCATGACCTGCAACGAGATAATCTTTGAGACTATCACGAGCGTATCCACCAGCACCGGGTCGGTCTTCAACGATGTTTCGATAATTTTGAGTGGGTTCTGGAGTGTCAGCGTTGTATTGAGGATATTGCAGACCCATTGTGTAAGTCAATGAAACTTCTCCATTAGAATCTGTAACTGTGTATTCACGAGTGTTGTTGAAAACAAACTCTCCTTTTTCGTTTAGGATTTGAATTGGAGCCACAGTTATTTCTACTTCATTGTCAGGCAAAAGTTTCAGAATATCTGAGGCGGTCAAATCGTCTTTCTTGTCCAAATCTGGGTGGTTGAAACCTTGAATGGGAACTTTGGCAACATAACAGTTGGTAAGTAGGTAAAAGTAATCTTCAATTGACATGGTGTTCTTGTTGAAAGAATCTCCTTTGCTGTTTTTAGCATTAGAGTGCAAGAACTGGGTGTCGTAAAGATAAGCCCCTGAAACTTGAGAGTCTTCAGTCCAATGAGTAAATCGCCATTTGTTCCAGTTGTCACGAACTGCAAAGTAAGCATCATTGGAGTAATCAATTGCATAGTTTTGACCAGTAGGGAACTCTTTAGGAACATAAGGTTGATTGAAACGAGCGTCATCGGAGTAGGTTTTACCTTCAGAAACAATAAATCGCTTTTTTCCAGAGTGTCCGTAAGAATTGCACAACAAAACTGCGGCAGATTCAATAACAGTAGTTTTACCTGTGCCGGGGATACCAGACAATCGGCAAGTAGAATCTTTCATCAACCATGCTGCTGTGAACATTTCAAGGTGTTCGTAAGTATCGAAACCGAAAACTTCACCGAGATTGGTCATACTGGTTTGAATCTTTTTGAGTCTTTGCTCATGGGCTTGCTTGTTTTGAGTAAGTTTGGTAAGTTTCAACTTGGCTTCAAAGATTTTTCCTAAAGCAGCACCCAAAGTAGAAGGAAGTCCTTTGCTCATTACTGTATCGTCATAAACTGCCGAAACTTCGTAACCACCGTAGTTAGATTCATCAAGATTCAAATCTTCAAGGTCTATTTCATCTCCATCGGAGTCAAGAACTAAAAAGTTCAAGGGTCCACGATTAACACCAGAGAAAACTTCAACGCTACCGAGAGTTTCGTCTAATTCTTCAAGAGTTACCATTTCCTCTAAAGTGCGACCACTACTGGCGGCAACTTCTTTGAGAACGGCCATGCCTTGCTTACCAATAAGTTCTTCCAATTGTTCTTCAAAAGTTGTCATATTTAATCGCCTCTAATTTTTAGTGCATAAGTTTTGGGTCCAATACCAACAACGATAACATAATCATTGTTTTGTTGAACCATAATTGTTTTGGTATCAACTTTTCCTGTAAGTTCATCAATAGCATTGTATCTGGAAGAAAGTCTGGAGGAACGACGTGAGGCTGTCAAATACTTTTCAATGTCTGCAACTTCCAGTTTGCCGGTGACAACCATAAGTGTAGGGCTGACTCGCCATTCATCATTGATTGTGCCTTTGATTACTTTATTTTGATTGTCCAAAGCCTCGAAGCGTTCATCTGCGTCAGGTATTAGAATAGTTTCACCTGCGTCGGTGGTTATTTTGATTTGGCTGTAAGTTATAGTCTCGTAAGTTTTGCTACCCAACTTTATTGAATATGCGTCGGCTTGGTCCTTAGAAGCAACTTCAATGGAAGCAATACCTTCGCCAACATCTCGCTTGGTAGGACTTAGAACTTTACCGTCTTCATTGACAGGTCTCAAGTTTCGGATGTCGAAGGGGAACATAAACTCTTGTTGGTTGCTATCAGAATTATCGTTGATATTGAAACCGGGGAAAAGGTCAGAAGCATCTTTAGAAGAAGCGTAATCGAGTGCGAAAAACACACCTTGAGTCTCTAAGTTAAGTTTGGTGTCAAAGTCTAAAGCAAGTGGTTGTAGCACGTCATCAGGCAAAGTTGCTTTGTCAAACTCGAAGACCAGAGGAGTCGAGGCAGGAGTGTTGAAATCAATTTGACGGTATCCTTCTTCAATGTAAGCCTTACTTAAAGCACGAAGAGATTGTTGCTCGGCGGAGTTACCTGCACCTTCATCGGTGTAATTATCAGCCTTAAATCGGTTTTCTTCACCTTCCAAACCAAGATATGGGAATCCATAAACACCATCAAGATTATTGAGGATTTCTGTAAAAGAAGTTTTATTGACTCTAATATCAGTTATTTTACCACCAAGCGAAGGTTCATCCATTACAATTTCAAGTATGACGTATGTAGCAAAATCTCCACCTTTGGTCGCTGGGACCATTCCAAAACCTTCAATTTCAATATAACATTGACCATCCATAAAGACGAATGAAACTGCGGGTGTTTTGATACCATCGTATTCTCCTCCATCATCATCTTCAAGTGTTTCTGTGTTGGTAAGTCCAGAATAAAACTCCATGAACTCATCATTGTCAATATCGCCGTTGGAAACTAACATCTGGAGCATATCAATGTTCCATGTAGGGGTCTTCGACCCAACTATAACTCGAAGTGTAGCCATTCCAATATCAATTTTTCCTCCTTTGGCGGTCCAAGCCTTAGAACTGACTTCACGTTCACTAACGGCTGTTATGGAAGGAGGTGTTTTACCATTCTTCCACCACAATGACAAATCATCTTTAACCAAATAATCTTCAAACTCCGAGGGTGGTGCTGGGACTGGTTCCTCCTCAACTTCTTCTTCTTCAGATTCTTCTCCAGATGAGGACGGAGAGGTAGCCGAAGATGTTGAAGGCGTTGCTGGGGCTGGTGCAATACCAGAAGGAGTAACGGTTGGTATGGTTGCTGAGTAAGTTCCAAGTGCAGTTCCTAATTCATATCCTGTGCGACCACTCAAGGCTTGCATTGTAGTTGTGCCAGAAGCATTGTCTTTTACAGATTTTGTCCAGTTAGAATCTACTGAGCCAGTTTCTGCAATAGCATTGATGTTGATAGGACCCCAGCCATCTCGATTGAACTTTGGATATTTTTGAGAACGACCTGCTCCACCCTTTCGAGGTGGAACTGGAACACCCAATCGAAGAACTCCATTAGAGTAAAGAGTATCTACTTCATCACGAGTTAATCCGAAAGTTTCGCTAACAAGTGTCATGTATGAGGGCGAGTTTTCGTGCCATTTACTACCAATTAGTTCTGAGTAAGTGGAACCTGCAATACCACTACCTTTCGGAGTGTATTTCTTGTCGTTATCACAAAGCAAGGTTTTACGGGCTTTGGATGATACTATGTGACCTTGACTTTCTAAAAAGAGGATAACATCTGCACCGAGGCCAACTCCGGCTGCTTCAGCCATGTTGGTATATTTAAAACCATTAGCCCAAAGATACATCAGGATTTTCTGAGCCTTTTCTGCATCTACGTTTGCCATGTATGTCATCATCCTGTTCTACTACTTAAAGATTCCGACCCTGTTCTCTGAGATACATGATAATATCGGCACGGAAAAATTGATACAATCGACGAAACCAGTTTTCATGCAATCGAAGAAAATCTGAAAGATGGCGAACATCACGATAGCGTGAACCATACGGTTCTAAAGCATCCAAAAAATCAGAGAATCCAGAATTAGCCCAAACAGACAATCCTTTATCAGAAAGTCTGGTGATAAACTCTCGGTTTGCTATCAAACGATTAAACAAATCGTTGGTTTCTTCTGAAAAATCTGTTTCGTTAGGTGTATAAAACGGATGAGAATGAATAAATCTTTCTGTAAGTTCCAAATAACTCTGCAAGTGAACCCCACGAATCCAAGATAGCCAACCTTCCATGTGGTTAGCACAGTAATGAGTCCAAATAGGATTGAGGGGCATAGCCATCACCATCGGTGTCTCACTCAAAATCTACCAAAAAGGTTGAAACATCAGGTTTATCAGGATTCTGTGGAAGAACTATTTCTCCAATCTCGTGAACCTCTGAAAGTTCTTGTTGAGTTATGGTTTCAGGTTCTGGTTGTTTAGAACCTACGGGTTGAACCTTGAGTTCTTCTTCGGAAACTCCTGCTTTAACGGCCATGTCTGCAATAGATTCCAAACCACCACCCATCAAACTTGGCATATCGAGACCATCAACGGCCAATGGATTATACTGTTCGGCTGATTCTGGAGTGGGCATATCTGAAAAGGTAACTTTGGAGTTGCGTCGGTGATTCTCGGCTTCAGCAGCCATCTGTGCTTGGATTTTATCAACACCACTTTGGAATGTAGGGATTCCTCCCTCGGAAGTGTAATCTACACCATCAGAAGATTTTCGATTGATTTTGTTTTGAGAATCTCTTGACATAACTTCTTCCACAGACAAACCTGCTTCTTTGGCTAACTGTTCCAAACCATTGATTCCGAATTGGGTTTCAACTCTGGTATTCACACCAGAAGTTTCATAATGCGAACGTTTAGCGGGATTTGGTGCGCCCAGAACATCATACCAATCAACGGGTCCATCTGTAAATGGGTCTTTGGGAAGTTCAACAGGTTCAGAAGCCGGGGCGGGAGCAGTAGTGCTTACGGATTCACCGATATTAACGACATCTGAGCCGGATGGCGCAGGGCTGTCATCGTCAGATTGAAACAAAGTCATATCGGCTGAATCGTTTTGAGCAGCACGAATACGTTCCAAAAACTCTTTGTCTGAATCATCAAGAGTTTGCTTGCGACCTCCGAAGAAATCGGAAGCATTTCTAACAACTGGGGCAATATCATTCCAAAACTCAGCCAGATTAAGCAATCGAGATGCCGTAGGCGAAGTGTCCACCGCATCGGCTACACCATACTTTTCCAAAAAGTTCACCAATGGAACTAAAACTCGTTCTCCCATTTCGGGGTCAAGATTAAACTTTCGGGTCAATTCTGCCATGTCGGAAGCACCGAACATACCTGCAACGGAAGCCGAACTCGAAGATTTCTTCTTGCTGTCAGAACTTTTATCAGAATCTGAGTCCGAAGATTTGGTGTTGGAATCAGTCTTGCTGTTGTGAAGCAAGTCGTCGAAGTCACTCATAGACTCCATATAGAATCACAACTACTTAAAACTTTATCTTTTAAACAACTTTTCGGCTTGTTCTCGAAGATTAGAGAGCCATGCTTCGTTGTAAGTGTCAGAACTGCCGTGGTCTCTTTGAAACTCGGCTTGGTCTGCTAATGTGTCAAGGCTGGTAGCCAACAAATTATGGAGGAATTGGCTGTCATCACCCGTAGCAGGAACTTTTCGGATAAAATCGGACAAATGCTGTGTCATACGTCGCATTTCACTTTCACGAGCCGCAGTTTTGAGAGACAAAACTTGGATGATGAATGGTGATTCCAAAGTATTGAGAATCTTGTCTTGTAATGTAAGTTCGGTGTTTTGGTCCAATGATGAAACGATGGTATCAAAACTTTCGTATAAGGATTCAATTTGTTGCGGGCTGGCTTCGATTCCCATTGATTCCGTGAACTCTCGGAATTGTTGTTTAATGGTTTGCGCTCGTTGCAGTTCCAAAAAACTTTGATAGGTTGAAAGAGACTCCCTCATGGCCGAAAGATTTTGAAACATTTCTTTAGGAGTCACGATGTTCACGCTCAGAATTGTGGGCCGTTGCGTTTATTGAAATCTCCTAAAAGGAAGTTATTCAAATTACTCATAGCATCGAAACGGTTAGCGGCTTGGTTTTCGGCTACTTTCTTGGTTTCTCGGTCTTCAGCACGCTTCATGTAATCTTCGGCTTCTGAAAGTTTTTTGTCGAAACGGTCAATAGTGGATTTCAAATCATCAATTTGGCTTTTGTAATACCAACTGGTGCCTAAAGCACCGATAACTAAACCTGCCATCATACCCATAGCAGCAGCAGATTTACCGCCGACAGCGAAACCTGCGGAGGCCACGGGAGATTTACCACCAACAGTAGCAGTTTCGGCGGCTGCTGTGGCTTTAGCACCATTACGCTTAGACAACTCTGCATGGATTTTTCCGAGGTCTGATTGGTAAGTAGTCAATTCTTCGGGAGATGGAGTTTTACGACTCATAGAATACAACAAATCCATAAGTTCGCTGTCATTCATTTCTTCCAACTTCATGTTTTTGCGAACTGAAATTGATTCCGCAGCGAAAATTGAGGTTTCCTCTGGCTCGATTAAAACATCTGTAATTTTCTTCCAGCCACGAATGCCGTTACCACGAATACCCAAAACATATTTTCCGGGACCCGTTTCATTAGCAAAATCAACTAATTCTGAAACACTAATTGGGTCTTCAGAACGTAAGATGTCCTTACACCCAGAGTTTTTAACACCCTTTTGATAGCGGCGAACAAAATAACCCATAGACACACTATGATGTTTCTGATACTTAAAGGTTCTTGATTTCGGATGCCGTATCCGAATATCCGATTAGACATTGAGATAAATTAACAATGCTACGGCAGCCACAGAAGCCACAGTTCTGATTAGAGCCATGACATTGGGATAGTTACCAACAAAGGTTTCTATTTTAGACAACAGACTATCACGACCAAACTTGTGCGAGATACTCATAGCATTCGGCTACGGATTCATCAGCCGAAGAGACTTCGGATTCGGATTCGGATTCGGAATTGAAATCAGACATAAGTGTGTTTAAAGCGGTGAAAGTGTCCATCAATCGCTTCCATTTAAGATTGTGAATCTTGGTGTAAAGGTCTCGACTGTCGGCTCGGTCTTCATAGCCTTTTGAGGTCAAGTATTTGTTAAGTGCTAACAAATCTAATCTCCAACGGATGCCTCCACTACGTTCTCGGCTTTGAGCGTGTCTAAACATAGGGCGGTTGCGAAGAATACCAATAACTTCTCTGGTGGTATAACGACGAGGTTTTAGTTCTAACATTTTTTGTGCAATTACTGTGCTATGACCGTAACCATCCTTTTGTAAAAGATACTCCACAATGTCAAAGACTAAAGTTTCCACTAAAGGAAGTGGTGTGGAAGTCTTTCGACCCTCTGAGGTATCTGGAGAACTCAAAAAGTTCACTCCTCTTCAGAATCTGATTGGTCAGGAATGTCAAGGGTTTCTCGAACCAATAGACGCTTGCCTTCTTCGTAGGCTTCTTTAGAATCTTCCAAAGACAATCCAGACTTCTTGTGTTCCAAAATGATTTCTTTACGACGACTTTCATAAGTCATTAGTTCCAAAATTGCCAAATTGGTATTATCCATTTCAAAAGGACTATCTTCGTATTCTCCTTGGAACAGATGTTCAATTTCAACTGCAAGTTCCGCAGCCGTCATGGTTGAAATCGTGGTGAACTCTTCAAGGTCTTCATCAAGTTTGCTACCCGCAACTGAATCCACAATACGGGAAATGAATTGTTCAGCAGTATCTTTAGTAACTTTCATTCCAACTCTGGGCCAATATCGCATCTCTGCTTCGGTGTTCATAATGCTTGTATGAATGCAAACCTATTTAAAACTTCACTTAATTTTTTTGGAAAATACTGCTGAACCAGACCAAATGGCTTTCGCAATTGTTAGTGAGTCAGTTTCAGACTCACCGTTAATGAAAAATTGCTTGCCTTGATGTTGTTCTAAATCAATGATTATTTTCATTTCATTCAACGGGACGTGCGGAGGAATGTATCTTTCATTCTTCTTCATGGAGTTCACCTGTAAGCAAATCGAGAGTTTCAGCAGAAATCCAATTGGCTGAAGTCATACCGTTTTTAGATTTGAAAACTCGACTGGTGCGGAAACCTTCGGCAGAACGAACTTGGTCAGAAAACAATCGCCCTACACATTCCAGATTCCACGGTTTTTCTGAAAACACTTTTCGCCACATCATTTGTTCCGAAAGTTTCATGGGAACTGGAGACATAACGATACCAAACAAAGTATCGTAAGTTAATTCTCCGATGAGAACATGAAGTCCTGTGCCAGAAGAACTGGTTCGGACCCAAACACGAGGACCAAACTCGGTGCAAAGCACAGACAAGGCTTTCAAAACTTTGGGATTAGATAGGTCAGTATCATCCCAATCGAAAGTCAAACCAGAACTCATAGTATCAAGTTCCATAACTTGAATCACTGACTTAAATGTTATCATTCAGTAGTAGATTTCCATGCTGCACAAACCCAATCGGCTCGCACTTCAGGATTGCCTGAAAACAATCCACAAAAGTATTCTCCGTTGAGAAACATAACGTGAGCGCAGTTGCTACAATTCTTTTCAAGATTGCCTTCTTGGTAGGCTTGTGGTAACGCTTCTGGAATGGGTTCTCCATCTGGATAACTTGTCATCCTCACAGTCTCACCTTAAAAGCAGTTGTCTGGGCGTGACTTAGGGTCAAATTGAATAGAGTTGCTGGCTGGTTGATACGACAATGGAGTGTATTCAGCAGGTGCGGAAACTTCTTCAGCCTCGTTAGTTTGTGAGGCGGATTCTCCAGTCTTGGCTGTGCCGTCATCGTTAAACTTGTCAGAGTATTTGAAATCTTCAAAGCCTTTCTTGAGGTAAGAAACACCCTTTTGATTCATGTGTTGTTCATACTTCCAGTCCTTTTCAACATCTCCTTCAAGATGGTTAGCGGCTTCTCCACGAGGTCGGCGTGAATCAAGATATTCATTAGAGGGTCCAACACCTTGAGAAAGGGAAAGTGCGCCGTTGGCTGACTTCCATGTGCTACCTTTGAAATCAGCAGGGATGTTGGGAGCAGAGGTATCAGTAAAGAAGTAAGAAAGTCCCCAGCCGAAATCTCGGCAGTAGTAATCTACACACTTACCTGAACCACAGTCTGTGTCAGTAGAACAAGGTGTTTCTGGTGACTTAGGGTGTTCAGTAGTGTATCTTTCAGGCCAATGAACGAATCCAATACAGTTTTCATCCGAATCACATTGGGCAGCAGCCTCTTCCAATGTTTTGTAAGCGGCTCTGGGTTCGTCGGGTTTCGTGCCTCGATAAAGATTGCTGGCTCCCATCGCTGGATAAAGTGAACCTGTTTTCTTGGTGAAGTTATCGAGAGGTTTGGTTTCAGTTGGCGTAACTGCTGGAGTGGTCGGAGTTACAACTGTGGTTTCAATTTCTTCTGAGTCATCGCCCTTGAAATGCCAGTAAGCAAGTCCACCTGCGACTACTGCACCCAAAATACCAATTACTTGCGCTTGTGCCATACTTAGTATGGTTTGCTACTGATACTTAAAGATTGCCCTGAAAGATTATTCTGACATGGTAATGATTGTTAGATTATCTGGGTAGTCCGAGCGAATCTTCCTCGCCTTAGCATATAATCCGGGCCGAACAAACATATAGATATGGCTGAACTCGTCGCAGTAGTAGTTCTCATAGTGAAAAGTTCCATCACAAAACAATACACATTCTTCAAGTTTGCTGGCGAGTTCTTCGGTAACGAAATCTTTTATAGACATTGAATCCGATGTGTCACCATCGGCTTCGTTCAACATTGAAAACAGCCATGAAGTGGTCGGAGGATTCCCTTTAGCAAAGTGGTTTTCAACAGTTATGAAAATGTCAGAGGGAGGGACCCCTACACTACCAGCATATTCCATAATGTAATCAAACCGTTCTCCAAGAACGAAAAGCCTATTAAAACCATTGTTGGTAACAAAAATGTATTTAATGTTAGAATTGATTTCATCAATTGAAGTGATTTCTCGAACCATACTTATTATGGTTTGCTACTGATACTTAAAGATTACTCCTCTTCAGTATTGAAACGATATTTCCAAACGGCTAATTCAGTCAGCAGTTTGTTTCTCCAAAGGACCCAGCGAACAAAGTAAATACTAAGTGTTCCTTGTAAGGCTACAACACAAGCCAACAATACTAACAAAGCCCATTCCCAATCAATCATCCGAATCCGCCTCTGGCTTCCAAGTCAAAACTACGCTGTCCTTTTGCTTGCGACGTGAAATCTTGACATCAGGCAAATGTTTTGACAGTTCATAAACAAAATTACCAACTGCCGCATCTGAACCATAATAAAACTCTCGATTGTTTCGACTCCATTTGGCGGAAGTGATATACGGTGTGCGAATAATGGCTTTACCTTCAGAAATGTTGAATGATTCAAAAGTTTCAAAACGAAGTCCTCGGTCATTCCAAAGAGTTTCAGAAACTTCTGGAAGTCGTGAACCCCGTGGTTCAAAGGGTAATCGAGTCATTCCTACGATTCGGATAGATGTTTCGGATGATAGTGTCCGAAACTTTCCAAGATATGGCTGTTGAATCAACCATTCGTTGTGAAGTAATGCTGCTGCTGGATTATCTACCGCAGTAGCCCAAACATCTTCTCCAAAGTTCGGAATAATTTGATTGATAATAATGTGATTAACAGGTATCTTCATACTATCCATGAATCGGACAGTTCGAGCGCACTCGGCGTAACCTGCTTCAGTTGGGATAGAAACCAAATTGATGCTAACGTATTCAGGATTGCGTAGTAAGGCTTTAAGTCGTTCAATACGCTTGATGAAATCTTCCATTAGAGCCACCAGTTTAGAAGTATCTCCCTTTTTGATAAAGAAACCTTTGAGATTCTCAATCTTGGCTTTCATCCGAAGAATCTTAAGAAGGAATGTGTTGAGATAATCTGGTGCAGAAAGGGCTTTGAGAGTGTGTCCTGTGGGTGCTGTATCAAAAACGATTAAGTCATAATCTGTGCCTGAACACAATCGGTTAATTTCTTCTAAAGCAAAGGCTTCATCCATACCCGGAAACTTAGAAAGTTCGGATAACATAGACGAATCAAAACCGGGGAGGCTTCCGAAAGATTTCTCCATGAGAGTTTCAATTTGACTAAAGAAATCGCCGGCGAGGTCTTCGGCATTAAGATTTTTAGCCCACAAGTTGGGAACACCAGTTACGGGGGTTGGCTCGAATCCGACTCGGATGCCGAGAGTATCATCGGTGCTATGGGCTGGGTCCGAAGAAACCAAAAGTGTTCGTAGCCCTGACTGAGCGTGATGCAAAGCCGTAGCAGCCGAGACTGTGGATTTGCCTACACCACCTTTTCCTGTGAATAACAGCATCTGTGCCATGTTGTTATTAGGTTGGCGCACCTACTTAAAACATCCTTAAATCCAATCGGCTTGGAAATCGGTGTCAAAAGCAAAGTTTCCTTCAGAATCGTTATCGAACTCTTCAGGATAATCTGGAATGTCTATCATTAAAGGGCATTCTCCAACTGAGCCTTTAACTGCAACCAAAATACTGCTGGTGTCAAAATCCATTGGAGGTAGATAATCAGAAGGATTAACCAAAACCATAAGTAATCTTTTTTCTTCGGAATGGGACATTTCCGCAGGAATGCCAATGTGACGGCCTGTTTCTGGAACTTGGCCTTCCCACACACTTTGTCCGTCTAACAAAATAACAAACTCTAATCCAGCCAAATATACAGCAGCATTGGGTCCTATAACGAGTGTGTTTAAACACACATTTTCAGCAACATTGATAGTTCCGATTGAAACTGTTGATGGGTTAATCGGTAAATCCACAATGCCGTAGTATTCATCTGTCTTTTCAGACATACCCTATATGAGTGTCTCCGACTACTTAAAGATTAAGGTTGTCTGCGTCTTAATCTCGCTTTTTATCGGCTTTTGATTTCTGGATACTGGAATGTTTCTTAGATTTATTACCTGAAATCGGGGCTGATTCGGATGCAGATGGCACAAATGTTTCTGCTGCTTTATCCAAAGATTCCAAAGAATCGAAACCTGTTGTTTCTTGAAACTCTCCTGAAATGGTGTCTTCTAAACCTTCTCTCCATGCGGCTTGTTGGCGACGACGTGTGCGAAGCCTACCTTGACGTTCTTTCAATTTCAAAGTTTCACGATATTCAGTTTGTTGTGAGCGAACCCAATCCTCAATTTCTTCAGGGGTGATTCCCGTTTTACCGTCTTTGATAATCTTGGCTTTATACCATTCGACGTTTTCAACTGTGACTCTCAAGCCGAGACTTTGAAGTTCGGTGGCTACCATAGAATCCACACCATCAAACAGCAAATAATCAACCCAAACACGGGCTTCACGACCTGTGGTGCCTTGAATAATATACGGTTGGAATCCTGTAACTGGGGTTGCAGCACCACCCCCGAATTGGGCGTTGATAGTGATGGCTTTAATGGCTGTTTGACCCTTACTTGCGGTATCAACTTCTCCTCCAAACAAAACCAAACCATCCAAAAATGGAGTCATATTGCGAGAAATGTATAAACTGCTTTTAGCATCGGAGTCAATTCCTATAAATTGGTCGGTTTGGTCGAGATAAGCAATTTGTGTGGGTGGTTGTCGGTCGAAAGCAGAATTACAAGAAACAAGACTTCCTCCTGTGGTATCTGCAAAAGTAAAAATCCATTGGTCTCTGTCAGCATCCCATCGAGCAGAAACAGGTCGGCGGGTGGTTGAACTTCCACCTTCAATAGCCCCATTGAGAGTATCTCCAACCGAAATCATTAAAACAGGAAAATCCAATAGTGAGTCGTCAGCAGGACCCAGAAGATACTTGGGTGGATTGGTATTGTTGATAGTCATGTAAAGTGTTCCAAAATCATACATGAAAATAACGGGTCCTACGCCTGTGGAGTATCCTAAAAATCCATAAGCGACGTTAGCGGGAAAACCAACAGGTGGCTCACCTTTGTTAGAAGTTCCATATTGATAATAATTAGGAGCATTAAAAGGAACTAAGAAATTGAGGGGGTCTGGTTGGAGGTTTCCAAGTGTGGGGTCACTTTGAAGTAGTAGTTCCAATTCACGGTCGGCGTAAGATTCATAGACTAAAAATGGTTCAGTGCCTCGATTTGGGTCGGCCAGTTGGAACTCATAAGCCTCTAATAATTTAGAGTTGGCTTCATCTTGGCGACTGTAAGTTGCTTGTTGAACTGCTTTACCCAACCATTTATCTGGAAGTGTGTATCCTGTGGCTGTTTCAAAACCACCTCCTTTAACTGCAAAAGGAAATACTGTTTCAGATTTTGATGGTTTAAAGTTTGGAGCATTATTATCAAAACAACCCAGACAATACTGCCAATTCGCAACGTAGATTTCAGCAGAAGTTGTGGCTCCATGTGTGACGTTATCAATACCAATACTGACATTGACAAGAAAGGGGTCGGGAGATTCTGTGTAAGTTGGCATAATAACTGTGCCATAAGCACCATTAAGATTGTAAGAAGGTAATGAACCATCGAGACCCCAATTTTTGTTGCCTAATGAGGTGTAACATTGGTCCAATTCCAAAAACGGGTTGTTCTCGTCTGGTTGCCAAAATGAAACGAATGGTGTAGTGAAACTTACTGCACCTGCTCCATCATCAGCGATTGCTTCTCCAGTTATAGACATACACATAGTTGTAAAATCACCTGAATTAGATGTATCTGCAAAAATCAAAGGGAAGGGTCCACCGTTAGTAACAACAAGGTCATGGATTCGACTGATGTAATAACCGTTATCAATTGCAGTAAGTTTATCAAAGTTAAATGACCCATACGGATTAGTTGTGGTGTTAATACCACGAGCCACATCTTCAAGGTTTTTATTGTCGTTAGGATAAAGGTCTTGGCTGGGTAAATATCTGCCAACATGGTTGGCTGTGTCTCCTTTCCAAGAAGCGGTAAAACTTTCGGGTGTCTCGAAAGACAGACCTCTGTATTTTTCGCTGGTTTCCTTACCACCGGGGACTGAAGCCTGAGTAGAAATAATAAAAAGTTGCTGCAAGGAAAAATGCAATTTACTTATCCAACCTGAGTAATTTTGTGAAGTGGTCATGCCTTCGGTAGAAGCAATTCTTTGATGACCTCCTGCATAAATAACAATTCTCTGCTGCCCTGCTTGTCCAAACTTAGCCACATCTACTGCATAAACTCCGGGTGTGCTATCTGAACCAAGACCTGTCAAATCAGGCTCTACTTCGTAAGGCATACGACAAAGATAGGTGAAAAAGGCATTTCTCGTGGAACTAAAAGGTTGTGGAACGTAGTATCCGTCAATCCATCCGGGTCTAATCCAAAACTTTCGTGGGTCATTGGCAAAGGATTCGGGAGGGGGAACTGGAATGTCCACGTCGGATACCATACCAATGTTGTGCGCTCGAACAAAAGTTATGAAACCATCCCAAGCCCACGCTCCAGCACCACCGTTAAGTTCTTTAAAAAAGGCACGATAACTGCCAGTAATAATGTAAAAATCATTGGAATAAGTAGTGCTTCGGATAATAACATCAAACTCTGAATAATTTGCGTCCAAAGGAGAAGGAATGTCGATGTCATCGCCCCGACGACCAGTTTTATCTATGAAAAGGGCTTCGTCGCCAATTCTAAGAACTTCATCCCACGCAAAAAAATGCGGATTAGGAAAACTTTTGGTGTCTAAATCGTAAGCCAATCCCAAAGTTTCACACTCCTGTTGTTTCCCAATTAAAAAAGTCTTGAGGGTCTGTGGGAAAGTCCTCAATGGGTTCAACTAAAGCATTGGAAATAAAATAAGTGACGTTCCAGTTAGTTCCGGGCGGAATCTCAATAGGAATCCAATTCTGGAGAACTGGTGAGGCTGTGGATGAAATCGGATACGGGGCTGCTGTGCCAGACATACCTTGTGCATCTCGACCATCAAGAGTTTGATAGTAGGCCGTGGATTCTACCACGATGTTCACGAAACCACCGGGTTTCCAATTGTTAGCCAAACCGTAAATGCCGGGGGTGCTACCAATGTATTGAAGAACCAAAAACTCATCGCCCTTTGTTGTTAAACGATTGGAAATTGTTGCTGTTCCAATTTTAGAGTAGAATACAGATTGAGGGCGATTTTCTAAAAGTTCAATATCTTTAGGTGGTAGATTGCCGAGGTCGGCTACAACCCATTGAAAACCTTGACGACGAATTGACATGGTATCAATCCTCCAAACCGTATGCACGGCGTAATTGTTTTCTAATCTTTTCTAATTCATCTTCAGCAGAATTAAGCAATCGAGATTGGTTGCCTTGAATGTTGCGTCGAATTGGGTCGGATTCAGGAATTAAAGTAGGAGCCTCAGAATTGTTTTGTCCATGTTGTATTTGAGAAATCCAGTCTGGAGTTCCAGTGGGATGTTGAATCTCTTTTGATGAAACTTTCGGTTCTGGAGTTTTTTGATGACGTGTTGGGTCTGCACGACGCTTAGAATCTGAAAGTCCAGTTCTTTCGCCTTGCGCTTGGCGACGAAGTTTATCTCTGGCTTGTTGAGCCGCCACAGCCTTTTTCAAACTGTCGTCAAAGTCCATGTAGAACCTATACGGTTTCTGCTACTTAAACCTTCGTCAAACGAAATGTTTTTCTTAACGACGGTCGCCTTGACGGGATGGCTTGGCATCGCCTTCGTTACGGTATCCGGGCTTTGCATAGTTGCGTGCCTTTTGTCGGCGGTCGTTAGCGATAGCACCTTTCTTACCATCAACATTGACTTGGTAAGATGTGAATTGTCCTTCCTTGTTGCGTCGAACGTATCTGCGAGTGCCGTTAGCGGTGGTCATACGAGTGCGGGGTTCTGCTCTAAATCCAGACTTAGCGAAGCGACGGTCGCTTTCACGGACTGGTTGAGCATCTCCTTGGTCTCTAAATCCAGCCTTAGCGTAGTTCTTAGCCTTCATGCGTCGGTCAATGGAGGCTGCTCCACGCTTACCATCAACATTGACTTGATAAGTAGTGAATTGTCCTTCCTTGTTACGTCGAACGTATTTACGAGTGCCGTTAGCAGTAGTCATGCGAGTGCGAGGTTGTGCCTCGAACTCAGCAGAGCCAATCCATTGTGGAACTCCATGTCCTGAATCAACAACTGTGGATTCTTCTCCGTAGGAGTTAGGAACTACTGGAAGTCCCATTTCAGTTTCTGCGGACCCATACCATTGTGGAACTCCGTTGCTGGATGACAAAGCAGAGTTGTCTCCGTAAGAGTTAGGAATAACTGGTTCCATTTGAGTTTCGATTGTGTCGGAACCGAAAACACCATCAATAGCGTTTTCGATACTGCGGGAGGCACGGTCAATCATACCAACTGGATTTGCATCGCCTTGGTCTCTGTGTCCAGCCTTAGCATAGTTTCGGGCATTCATGCGTCGGTCAATAGAAGCCGAGCCTCGCTTACCAGCGATGTTCACTTGATAAGGTGTGAATTGTCCTTTCTTGTTGCGACGAATGTATTTGCGAGTGCCGTCAGCAGTTGTCATAACGGTGCGAGGACCTGTTCCTCCGTAGCCACTGGCTTCAAAAGTTTCTGCGGAACCATACCATTGTGGGACTCCATCGCTGGATTCTCCAGCAGAGTTGTCTCCGTAAGAATTAGCGATTACTGGAATGCCCATGTATTCTACTTCTGCACCCATAACACCTGATATTTCATCTTTAATTTCTTGTGTGGCTTCTCCAACGGCTTCTCCACGAAGTTTTCCGAAAAGGAATAGTCCACCGCCGACAGCAGTTAGTCCGAGAGTCAAATATCCAGCAGGGCCATAGCAACCCAAACCTGATAGTTCTTTCATGGAACGGTAGCCAATGATGCCACCACCAATAATCATTCCTGCGCCTGTGATAGTCTTTGCATCCATACTTTGCACCTAACTCAGCATGAGTTGTTCTGATACTTAAAGACTTCGGTTAGATTGCTTTTTATGAAACCACATTCCACACGCATGACAAATTAAAGTTTTAGAATCTACATCACATTGTCGGCGGCAAGGACCCCCAACAGGTATCCAATCAGACATAAGATTCAACTCTTTCAACAAGTGTATTATATTGGTCAGAAGAAAGTTCTCCTCGATATGACAAAAACTTGAATGTCAAAATCGTAAGAAACTTACTCAAGCGGGTGCGAAACATCAATATCACCGAGAGTCCAACGAAGGGTTTTGATTACACCTTCTAATGCTTTCTTATTGCGTGCTGCTTCTTTCATAATAGATTTGTCACCACGTTTTCTGGCTTCATAGAATGCGTTCACCCAATAATTCTGTTTGCGTTCTGCTGCATACAACATTTGTTCGATTTCATCCCATGTTCTTGCATAGGTGAAATGTTCAGAATCTTGGTGGTCACTCAACGTCATTTTGCATCAATCCAGTATGTTTTTCTGGAAGATGTGCTGATACTTAAAACTTCCTACTCTTCAGATTCTGGGGCTTCTGCAACGGCTGGCGTAACAGAAATCCTTTCTGATTTGTTCAAAGCCGAAGCGATGTAAATGAGAGTTTCCATAGTGAGCGCATCAAGATTAACTTTGGCACGATTTGATTTTTCGTTTCGATTGTTCCATGAAGCAACGCTACGCTTGTTAAGAGAACTGAGCCTCTTGCCAACATATTCTTGAAGTTGTTTTCTACTGCAAAGCACACGCATTTGGGCTGGTGTCATACGACGGGGGTTCATATCATTGATATGGTGTATCACCGTTATAAACTTATCGGAGTAATTCATCTCCAAAAAACCATGACCACGGAAACATCAAGAGCCAACCAACTGCACTAAACAGATTCAAGAAAAGATTTACAAGAAATCTCATCTGTCATTACCTGCTGTGGAGTTTATGAAACTCAGACTTCCAATTCATCAAGAATGCCGTCGCCATCATCATCCAAATCAATGTGGTTGTCCACACCGTCGTTGTCGTGGTCGAACTGACCAGTAGCATCGTTGCCGTCATTGTTCTCGAACCAATCGCTTAGACCGTCATTATCGTCATCGAGGTCTGAAGCATCCCAGATACCATCGTTGTCGTGGTCGTATCGGTAAGAACTCCATGCACCACCGACTTCATCAACGTCAAGAATGTTGTCGTTGTCGTCATCAGTATCTAAACCATCATTTAGACCGTCGTTATCGTGGTCACGCATAGCGGAAGAACCGTTGTCGTAAAAGTCATTTCGGTTGTCGATACCGTCGTTGTCAATGTCCAAATCTACGGCATCAGAAATGCCATCGTTATCATGGTCGTAAATGTTAGTCAAATCGTTACCATCACGGACTTCTTCATCATCATTGATTCCGTCGCCATCATCGTCGTCATCTTCAACATCAGCGATGCCGTCGTTGTCGTGGTCAAATGGTGAATCATCTATGTCATTAGGGATACCGTCATTATCATTGTCGTTATCCAAATCGTTAGGGATTCCATCACCGTCATTGTCGTTTTCTGACTGACCATCTAATTGTTGGCCTTGTTGAGTTTCAGTCTGCTGACCTTGCTGGCCTTGCTGACCGTTCTGGGTTTGTCCCTGTTGTTGTTGGGACTGTCCGTTTTGGTTTTGACCGTTCTGTTCCTCGGCTTGTTGCTCGGATTGTTGTCCTCCTTGCTGACCGCCTTGTTGTTGTTGGCCTTGACCGTTATCTTGTTGTTGCCCTTGCTGTCCTTGCTGACCTTGGTTGCCTTGCTGACCTTGCTGGCCGCTTTGTTGTCCCTGTTGTCCTTGCTGGCCTTGTTGTCCTTGTTGTCCTTGTTGTCCTTGTTGTCCCTGACCTTGACCTTGACCTTGACCTTGTTGTTGGCCTTGTCCTTGACCCTGACCCTGACCCTGACCTTGGCCTTGGCCTTGCCCTTGTCCTTGTCCTTGACCTTGGCCTTGTCCCTGTCCCTGTCCTTGACCTTGACCTTGGCCTTGGCCTTGACCCTGACCTTGCCCTTGTCCT
>Ga0209193_1000280_pt1 | contig 37018 bp, 23 predicted proteins | sample COGITO_mtgs_1003_FD_185515 | JGI IMG/M metagenome (GOLD analysis project Ga0209193, IMG submission 185515) | Pelagic marine microbial communities from North Sea - COGITO_mtgs_100330 (SPAdes) (version 2) | ecosystem: Environmental > Aquatic > Marine > Epipelagic ...
CCCAAAAGAATAATTTCTTTTTAACACCCGTTAAATCTGCACCTTTGGCAATAATTTTATCGTATACTTTTTCAAGTAAACGCGGTACAGCCGTCATTACCTCTGGATGGATTTCTTTAAGATTATCACTAATGGTTTCTAAACTTTCAGCAAAATGTATGCTTACACCACAATATTGGTACATGTACAATAGCATGCGCTCATATATATGACATACAGGTAAAAAACTCAGCGCCTTGGATTTACCCATTTCTATTGGTAATCTACCTTTACTATGTTTTGCATTACAGGCAATGTTTTTGTGGCTTAGCATCACTCCTTTTGGTCTTCCGGTAGTTCCAGAGGTGTATATAAGTGTTGCTAAATCATCTTCTTGTACAGCATCCATACGGTTTTGTACTTCTTGTTGCAGGTCTTGATTGTCATTACCAAGGGTAATCACCTTTTGCCAAGAATCACAGCCATCTATATCTTCAAAGCTATAAACTCCCATAAGTGAAGGTACATTTGCCTTTATTTTATTTATTTTATCTAGTACCTCTTTACAAGAAACAAATACATATTTAGATTCTGAGTGGTTAAGAACATACTCATAATCTTGCTCAGATATTGTAGGGTAGATAGGAACATCTTGCGCACCTATTTGTAGTATTCCTATGTCACAGATATTCCACTGAGTTCTATTTGTCATAGAAATAATGGCTACTTTGTCATTGGCTTTTACCCCTAGTTTTATCAAACCACGGCTAATAGCATTGGCTTGGTCTATATATTGTTGGGTGGATGTCTTCACCCACGTTCCGTTAACTTTACTAACTAGTGCACCTTCTTGAGGATAATTCTCTAATTGGTAGTACGGAAAATCAAAAAGTCTTTTTACTTCTGTCATATTGATATAAATTGTGTGAATGCAAAATAGCGAAAAATATTGATTTTAAATAACTTGAAGAATTAAATCCCAAACGCACAAAAAAATGTCATACCAGGGGTACCGATATGACATCTTTTATGAATTTATAGGCATCCCTACTGTTTGATAATTTTGAAGGTTTGCAGGGTTGCTTTTTGAGATAATTTTAATATATATATACCTGGGGCAAGATCACTGTAATTTAATGAATGATTTGCAGACGCCTTGTTGGTTTTTATAAGTTTACCATCCATAGCATATATAGCAGCAATATAGTCTGTTAGGTTTGTTGTGATGTGTAGCATATCTTTAACCGGGTTTGGATAGATGCCAAATTGATAGTGTTGTTGGTCTGTTACAGAAAGCACGTCTTCATTTAGAGTGTTAAATGTTAAATCATCAAAGTAAAAACCATCTTCTTCTACAAAATTATCTGACCTAAAAATAAAGCGTGCCCGTATGCTTTGCCCGATATAATCACTCAAATCTATTTGCTCTTGTACCCAATTATTTTGTGTTCCATCATACAAGGGTTGTCCCTGTGGTTGGTCTTCGCTTCCTGCATTTGTATACAATCCACACTGTGATATCCAGCTATTACCGCCGTTTGTAGAAATTTGGAACTGTGCATAATCATAATTGTTTTCTATGTCAAACTTGGTCCAAAACGTAACATTGGCGCCAATAACATCAGTAAGGTCAATGGTGTTATTTAAGACTATTGATTTATTTGCGTTATCATTATAATCTCCATTTGGAGATTCAGTGATACTTCTTGGCGCAGAAACAAAAGTTTGCGTTGTGGTAGCCCATCCATTGTTAGAGTAGTTTGAGGTAGAGGAGGCGTCATCTTCAAAAATAGTAGTAAGACTTCCAAATGTTTTAGTCACCAGGAGTGATGTGTCATAGGCTCCGTTGTTAACAACTAGCTCATACACAACAAGATCTCCACTATTTACAGCGCCACTTAGGCTGTATTGTATGTTGCCATTTTGTGTTTCTAAAATCTCAAGACCAGTAAAGCTTACAGGATCTCCTGCAGCATCAATATTGTTTGAAATAGGATTGAGTGATACGGTAAAATCTCCATTGCCAGACAGACCAAATCTTTTTATTTCAAAAGGAGCATCTATCACAGGACTTGTACCTGTATACAGAGCACCTGTGTCTTTTAGAGAGGCAAAATTGTTGATCATTTTTGCGGCCGTTAGGTTATGATACATCATAGATTTAGAAATGGTCTCGATTTGATTAGAAGGAGGCCAAAATTCAGGACCAATTTCTGGAGTGTAGGCAAATATTTTATCATGAGTGCCAACGGTTCCGTACATAAAGTCATCGCTGTCTCCAGCGGCTGCATATAGTTCTGCTGAGAGTATGTTATTGTATCCGTTTTGAGAGACTAATTCGGAACCTAAATTATCAAGTAATTCTTCATCTGCAGATGGCGTGTTTTCTATGTATCCATAGGGACGCAATAGCAATTCACCATAGCTATGGTTGTTAAAGGCCATAGTAAAATTGTGCTGTTCTACAAACCACTTGATGGCTAGGTTTTCTACCTCACTAAAAGGTGAAGAACCTCTGTATACTTGACTGTCTGGATTTCCAGACGATCCCTCGCCGCCCCACATGCCGTTGTTTGGGTTGCCATCAATAAAAAATTCATAGTTTCTGTTGTTGTCTACACCAAAGGTTCCATTACCATTGTTTCTTCTGTTTTTTCTCCAAAAACCGCCTCCATTTGGGTTTGTTTTTTCGTTGTATAGGTATCCATCAGGGTTTACAACAGGAACAAAGTAAAGTTCGCTATTATCAATGATGCTTTGAATCTCTGGGTTTGTGTCATAATTTTCCAGTAAATACCACATGTAAAAAATTAGCTGATGTAAGGACATTGGTTCACGGGCATGGTGTATTGCTGTGTATAATATCTGTGGCTCTGGCTCTGAAGCATCTGGGTTATCACTTATTTTAACCCATTTAATACCATTTCCACCAATAGATGGGGTAACAGAGTTGTCTGGCTGTCCTTGGGTTAAGAAATTACTAATGTTTGCTTTTGCAGTTATTAGATTAGGATATAGTGCCTTCATCTGGTCTAGCTCATCTAAAACCTCTTGGTAGGTAAAATAGCCGCCCATAGACCCGGCAGGGTCATTAAAGTGCACCGGAGTTTGATAAGTTTCAGCACTATTATCACAATCTAGATTTCTAAGAGGCGTCTTAAGATTGTTTTGAGTTAAAAAATGTTGTTCAAGATCATTTACAATGATGTCAAACTTAAAGCCATTTTCACTAGCAATAGTAAGCTCTGTAGTTGAAAAGTCTGAAATAATAAAGTATCCTTTTTTGTGTTTTCCATGATCTACGGGCACACCTAAACTCTCTAAGTAAGAGAGTTGTTGGGAATCTGTGTAGTATATTTTGGCGCGTTGAAATTTTTCTTCTACTGATTGGGAGAAACCAATAAAAGTGATGCAAACCAACAAAAACGTGAGTAAAATATTTTTCATTTTCTTTTTAAAATTACAATTTATAACATACTAACATTTCCAAAGGTAAAGTTAGCATACCCTTTTGTATGTTAAATATGAATTAAAAGTGAGAAAATTAGTTAGTTTCTAACCATTTTCTAGCGTTTACAAACGCTTCTATCCAAGGGCTAACCTCATCATCGGTGTTTTTTGGATAGTGCCCCCAATTCCAAGGAAACGTTGATCGCTCTAGATGTGGCATCATAACAAGATGTCTTCCAGAGGCGTCTGTCATCATTGCAGTGTTGTAATCACTTCCGTTTGGATTTGCTGGAAAACTTTCATATCCATATTTTCCTACGATATTGTAATGCCCTTCTTCTTTAGGGAATGAAAACTTTCCTTCTCCATGGGCGGCCCATATACCAAGGGTGCTTCCAGCAAGGCTAGAGAGCATTACAGAGTTGTTTTCTTGTATGGTTACTGAGGTGAAATTACATTCAAACTTCCCGCTATCGTTGTGCAGCATTTTTGGTTTCTCTGTATCTTCAGGATTCAGTAATCCAAGCTCTATAAATAATTGACATCCATTACAAACCCCTAAAGATAAGGTGTCGTCTTTATGAAAAAAGTTTTGCAATACTGTATTTGCTTTTTGATTATATAAAAATGCACCTGCCCAGCCCTTTGCGCTTCCTAACACATCACTGTTAGAGAAGCCTCCTACGGCCGCTATAAACTTAATACCTTCTAGGGTTTCTCTTCCTGAAATTAAATCTGTCATGTGGACATCTTTCACATCAAAACCAGCCAGGTACATGGCGTTTGCCATCTCGCGTTCGCTGTTAGATCCTTTTTCTCTAATAATAGCAGCCTTAATGCGTTTTTTAGAGCTGTCTATTACTGGTTTTTTTCCGTTAAATTTTTTCGGAAATGTAAATTGTAGTGGTTGGTTTTTATAGTTTTCAAAGCGTGGCACTGCCATATTTCCGCTCTGCTTAACATCCAGTAGGTGAGAGGTCCTATACCATGCGTCTCTCATCTGCATGATATCAAAACAAACCTGATCGTTGTAGTTGGTAAGGGATAGCTCTTCTTTGGTTGAGACTGTTCCTATTTTAACAAAATCTATCCTGTTTTCTAGTAAAGTGTTTTCAAAATTAGTATCATGTGTTGCTTGAATTACAACACCACAATTCTCTGAAAATAAAACCTTTATAGTGTCTTTTTCTTTAAGACCAGATAGGTTTAAAGTGACACCTAGATTGGTGTCTGCAAAACACATTTCTAACAGGGTAGTAATAAGTCCTCCAGAGGCAATATCATGTCCTGCTGCAATTTGATCTTCCATGATAAGACCTTGTATGGTGTTAAAAACGGTAGCCACATAAGAGGCATTTTTTACTGTTGGAGCCTCTTTTCCAACACTACTTAACACTTGTCCAAAAGAGGATCCTCCAAGCTTAAAATTGTCTTGGCTTATGTTTATGTAAAAAATGCTTCCCTTGTCTTTTTGCAATACAGGCTCTACAACTTTTTTGATATCCTTACAATGTCCAGCAGCTGTTATAATTACTGTTCCTGGGGAGATTACTTCCTGGTTTTTATATTTCTGCTTCATAGAAAGAGAATCCTTTCCAGTGGGCACATTAATGCCAAGGGCAATACTAAAATCACTTATAGCCTCAACAGCTTTGTAAAGACGCGCATCTTCTCCTGGATTATTACACGGCCACATCCAATTGGCAGATAAAGAAATACTCTTTAACCCTTTTTCTAGGGGTGCCCAAATAATGTTGGTTAGAGATTCTGTTATAGAATTTCTAGATCCTGCTACAGGGTCTATCAGTCCAGAGATAGGGGAGTGTCCAATGCTGGTAGCAACACCTTGTGTACCATTATAATCTAGCGCCATCACACCACAATTATTGAGTGGTAATTGTAAGGGCCCAGCGCATTGTTGTTTTGCAACTTTTCCCGTTACACAGCGATCTACTTTATTGGTTAACCAGTCTTTACAACCAACAGCCTCAAGGCTTAATACCTCAGAGGTGTATTTTTTAATTTCTGAAACATCGTAACTCGCAGCGGTATAATCTCTATCTATTGTAGTATCTGTCATGATTGTTTCTGGGGAGCTTCCAAACATATCACTTAAGGCAAAATCCATGGGTTTTTCTCCAGATGTTTTACTCTCAAAGGTAAATTGATGGTCTGCTGTAACCTCGCCAACCCTGTACATTGGAGATCGCTCTCTGTCTGCAACGCGTTGGAGGGTATCCATGTTTTTTTTGCCAATAACAAGACCCATGCGTTCTTGAGATTCGTTTCCTATAATTTCTTTAGCAGAAAGTGTTGGGTCTCCTACAGGAAGCGCATCAATATTAATTTTTCCTCCGGTATCTTCTACTAGTTCGCTTAGGCAGTTAAGGTGGCCTCCTGCGCCATGATCATGGATAGATACAATAGGATTTATATCACTCTCTACCATGCCTCTTATAGCATTCGCAGCGCGTTTTTGCATTTCTGGATTGGAACGTTGTATGGCATTTAACTCTATACCACTAGAAAAGGCGCCAGTGTCTGCGCTAGATACGGCAGCACCCCCCATACCGATGCGGTAATTTTCTCCACCTAGAATTACGATCTGGTCTTCTTTTTGAGGAGTGTCCTTTAAAGCTTGTTCTGCCTTGCCATACCCAATACCTCCAGCCATCATAATAACTTTGTCAAAACCTAGTTTTCTGGCATGTTCTTCATGCTCAAAAGTGAGTACAGACCCTGTGATCAATGGTTGCCCAAATTTGTTTCCAAAATCACTAGCTCCATTGCTTGCTTTTATTAAAATATCAAGCGGAGTTTGGTATAACCATTCTCTCTGCTTCATGGATTGCTCCCAAGGGCGATTTTTTTCTAATCTCGAGTAAGATGTCATGTACACTGCGCTGCCAGCTAGGGGCAGTGATCCTTTTCCCCCAGCCAATCTGTCTCTAATTTCACCACCAGAGCCTGTTGCTGCTCCATTAAAGGGCTCTACAGTTGTAGGGAAATTGTGTGTTTCTGCTTTTATTGAAATGACACTATTAAAGTCTTTGTTTTGATAGTAGTCTGGTTTGTCTGCGCTCCTTGGAGCAAACTGAGTAACTAAAGGCCCATTTACAAAAGCAACATTGTCTTTGTAGGCAGATACAATTTCGTTTGGGTTTTCTTTGGAAGTTTTTTTAATTAACTTAAATAAAGAAGAGGGCATTTTCTGGCCATCTATGATAAAGGTTCCATTAAATATTTTATGTCTGCAATGCTCGCTATTGGCTTGGCTAAAACCAAATACTTCAGAGTCTGTGAGTTTTCTACCTAGTTTAATTGCAAGGGTATCTAAATATGCAACCTCTTCTTTATTTAAAGCCAAACCCTCAGATTTATTGTAGGCGGCAATATCATGAATATCTTTTATAGCTTCTGGTGTTACAGATACATTGAAAATATTTTGATCTAACAAGGAGAATTTTTGCAATAACATTGGGTCAAAATCATTTTTAGTTTCAGTAGATGGAATAAACTCTTCAATCCTAATAATTCCTTCAATACCCATGTTTTGGGTTATTTCAACAGCATTTGTACTCCAAGGGGTTATCATAGAGGCTCTGGGACCAATAAAAAAATCCGCAATTGCGGACTGCTTTATTTGTGGTGTATTGCCAAAAAGCCATTGCAGTTTTTGGTCGCTTTGTATTGAAATTTCTGAGGTTGTCTGGACAGCAAAGACTTTGGTGGTAAGGTCTCCAAAAAAGTGAATCATTCTTGATAGGATTTCAATGGTTTTAAAAATGTAAAGGTAGTTTTTTTTCTATAATTTTTTAATGGAAAACAACTGATTTGGTCAAGGTTATAAGAAACTTTTTAACAGCTTTTTTTCTAATAAGATTAGCCCGTGAGATTATTGTGAGTTGTTTTATTTGTGCGAAAGCTCATCCCTAACTATCTTGCATTGAATATCTCTTAAAATTGAGTTAAGTATATAATCTATACACAGCAAAGTAACCATTTAGAGTTATATTGCACAAAAATTAAAATAATTTAAAATTATGAAATTAAAAAATCTACTAATAGCTATTGCTGTTTTCTTCTCTTGGAATGCTTTTTCTCAACAAACCCAAGGCCCAAACTCTATCTCTCAAGGTACATTTATGGGTACCACAATTGCACTTCGTGATATGCCAAGTGTTTTAGAAATGGAAGAAGAAGGTTTTGAGTATGCAAGGGAGATCAAACAAAAATTTGACCCATCACAAAAAAACGCTGTTATAAATACCAATGATTTACCCTTGGAGGGGCAACATCCAGGATACCAGAGTGAGCAAGGAACTAGAGACCCTCTTACGGTATTACAAAATTTTCAAGGTGCTTCAATACAAGAAGGACAAGCTTTACCTCCAGATCCAACGGGTGCAGTTGGGCCAAATCATTATGTTCATGCTGTAAACTTAGTAGTTAAAATATTTGACAAAACCGGTGAGTTGTTAACTGGGCCGGTTGCACTTGGTACTTTTCTGGGCAACGGAAACAACAACGGCGATCCTATAGTAATGTATGATCATCTTGCAGATCGTTTTTTTGTGAGCCAGTTTAATGTAGGGACCAACGCCCTTATTATTGGTGTTTCTCAAACTCCAGACCCTACCGGTTCTTACAATCTATATAATTACCCATTAGATGCTTTTCCAGATTACCCGCACTATTCGGTTTGGCATGATGGTTATTACTTAACTGCCAATAAAACCCAAGGAGATAAAGTATATGTATTGGATAGACAAGCCATGATAAATGGAGATGAAGAGCCAACAATTATTGGATTTAATTTACCTCAGTTTATCAGAAATCCAACCACAGTAATTAGCCCAGAGCCGGCCAATTTAGTAGGTAATGATGCAGATACAGATTCTCCTGCCTTTATTGTGTATCTGCAAGATGGTTCTTGGGGTGGTGTTTCTTATGACCACATTAAGGTTTGGACCATAGAAACAGATTTTGTAACTCCAGACAACTCAACAGTAAGTCAACCCCAAGAGATTGAAACTGCTCCTTTTGATTCTTTTTTCCGTCAATTTGGACAGGGAGATTTCAAACAACCAAGTACAGACCAACGTTTAGATGGTGCTTCTGGAGTAATTAGTTTTGCTGCCAATTATAGGAGTTTTGTAAATCATAATTCTTGGGTAATTACTTTTAATGAAGATATGGGTGGCCAGCGTGGTGGTATTCGTTGGATTGAGTTACGTAACACAGATGCAGATAGCACTTGGGCTTTATTTCAAGAAGGTACTTATGCTCCTGAAGATGGAGAGAGTAGGTATATGAGTAGCTCGGCCATGGATCAAGACGGAAATATTGGTATGGCATATAACCTTAGTAGTGAAAATACATCTGCTAGTATTAGATATACCGGTCGTTATGATGGTGATGCCCTTGGCCAGATGACCTTTCCTGAGGGTGTTATATGGGATGGTTTAGGTAGACAAACAAATACAAACAGATTTGGAGATTACGCCCACCTAACTATGGATCCAGACGGTGTTACTTTTTGGCATACCTCAGAGTATTTTCAGGGAGTTAACCAATGGAGAACTCGTATCGCTTCTTTTACACTTAATAATGGTTTCTCTGAAGATATTGGGGTTTACAATTTTGATCAACCAGATAGCGGAGATGATTTGACTGACGCAGAAACTGTAACGGTAAAGATTTTTAACTTTGGTACAGAACCTCAAGAGAATTTTGATGTTGCACTTCGAGTAGATGGAGCCTTAATAGCCACAGAAACATTTACTGAAGCCATTGCTCCACAAAGCTCTGCTACTTTCACATTTAATACCACTGTAGATTTGTCTATAGCGCAACAAGAGTATGAGATTGAAGCGCGTACTTTGTTATCTGAAGATGCCAATACCCCTAATGACTCATTTACAAAAACAATTAGTAATACAACCTTATCTGTAATAGATCAAGAGTTTAATGCGGGTGATTTTACAATTATAGCCGCAGGTGCAAAGCAGTATGATGTAAACTTTACAACAACCAGAGATTTTGGTGCTATTAGCTTTAGTGTTTACAATACAATTGGTCAACAAATAACAAGAGGCCTTTTGGATAGCAATGGGCAAACCCATACCACAACTTTAGACTTTAGCGCTGAGCCAGTAGGCGTATTTTTTGTGTCTTTAACTAACGGCTCATACAAAGCAAGCAAGAGGGTGGTAGTGTTTAAATAATACATATATTCCCTTTTTTAAAAAACCTCACCACAACTGTGTTGAGGTTTTTTTATGCTAAATTTTAAAACTGAAAGTTAAATTTTTATTAATAAAATTAAAATTAAAATTTTTAATAAACTAGCTGTTATCTTTGTTTTTTAAGAATTTTTTTTTATAATTTTTTATTAAAGAATCAAAATTTAGTTTTTTAACCCAGCAAAACCATTTACCATTGAGTACATTTTTCTTAATAAAAGCTCATAAAACCCTTCTAAGTATTGCTGTGTTGTTTTTCTTTATTGGACAACCTATACTAAACTCTATAGTTGTTTCTGGTCAAATTACTGCTATAGTCATTGATATTGACAACGATTCAGAAAAAGAAACTAAAGATAAAAACAAGCAAGAGAAAGAACTCTCTGAAGAAAAAAAGATAACATCAAATCACGGGCAGTTAGCTATTGTTTTTTTAAATTCAAATTCAAGAAAAATAGCACCATTTCAAAACGCTTTTTTTGGTTCTGTTTTTTTAGAAATAAGTAATCCTCCACCAGAGGTCTTTCTTTAGTTTACCTCTAGTATGAGAAGTTTATTTTAAATTTTTTCATACCCCTACATTTCAATTTTCTATATAATTAAAAAAAAAGCAAAATAGCTATTTCTATTTTGCGCTTACATATATGTCTAAATCAAATATTTTTAAGAATTTAAAGAACGATATACCTGCAAGTATCGTTGTATTTTTTGTTGCATTACCTCTATGTTTGGGTATTGCACTGGCCAGTGGTGCTCCACTATTTTCTGGTCTTATTGCAGGAATTGTTGGTGGTATATTAGTTGGAGTCTTAAGTGGTTCTCAGGTTGGAGTTAGTGGCCCAGCGGCAGGATTGGCCGCTATTGTACTTACTGCTATTGGGAGTTTGGGTGGTTTTGAGAATTTTTTACTGGCAGTGGTTTTAGGAGGTGTACTCCAAATGGCATTTGGCTTTTTAAAAGCGGGTATTATAGGGTACTATTTTCCTTCCTCTGTTATTAAAGGAATGCTAACTGGAATTGGTATTATTATCATCTTAAAGCAGATTCCTTATTTTTTTGGGTATAATTCTGCCCCAGGAGGTGATTTTGCTTTTTTTCAAGCAGATGGTGACACTACCTTTTCTGTAATTGTAAATGCTGTAAATGCTATAAGCGTAGGACCTACTATTATAGCTAATATCGCCCTAGTGATTTTGCTGCTGTGGAGTACTATTCTCTCAACTAAAGGGAAAATTTTCACACTCATTCAAGGGCCACTGGTAGCTGTTGGTGTTGGAATTATATATTATATTTTCACCCAAGATAGTGCAGTATTTGGAATATCAAATAAGCATCTTGTAAGTGTGCCCATACCAGATAGCTTTAATATGTTTTTAGGGCAGTTTAGTTCACCAAATTTCTCTGGAATCACCAATCCTGCAATCTGGGTTACAGCTTTTACTATCGCTCTTGTTGCGAGTCTAGAAACATTGCTATGTGTTGAGGCTACCGACAAGTTGGACCCTTTAAAGAGGGTTACTCCAACCAATAAAGAACTAGTAGCGCAAGGTGCTGGTAATATTGTATCTGGTTTAATTGGTGGTTTACCAATAACGCAAGTTATTGTAAGATCTTCTGCAAATATACAGTCTGGCGGGAAAACCAAAATGGCCGCTATTATACATGGTTTTTTATTGTTAATATCTGTAGTTGCTATACCAACACTTTTAAATAAAATACCTTTATCTGTTTTAGCTTCTATTTTACTTATTGTTGGTTATAAACTAGCAAAGCCATCTTTATTTAAACAAATGTATCTATTGGGTTGGAAACAATTTGCCCCTTTTACTGTAACGGTGTTGGGTATTGTATTTACAGATTTGCTCATTGGTATTACCTTGGGCTTAATTGTTGGTGTTGTTGTTATACTCATAAAGAGTTATCAAAACTCTCATTTTTTACACATGGAGGATAAAAGCAATGGTGTTATTAAAGTAAAAATGACTCTAGCGGAAGAAGTTACCTTTTTTAATAAAGGTGCTATTTTAAAAGAATTAGACTCATTACCTAGAGATAGTAGTTTAGAGCTAGACGTCACAAAAACTCGCTATTTGGATAACGATATTATCGAAATTCTTGAGGATTTTCAAGAAAAGGCTCAAAACAGGAACATTTTTATTATATTAATTTCTGAAAGGGGGATAGTAGAAAATCCAGAAAGTTTTATTGATTTTTTTACATTAAGACCAAAAAAAGTATCGTAAATTTAGAACTTTAACAATAATAACTATGAAGGCACACACAAAACAAACACAAGAGGCAATGAGCCCGGATGCTGCTTTAAAAGCATTAAAAGACGGTAATAATAGATTTGTAACAAATACTCAGGTCTCTAGAGATTTAATGCAACAAGTTGCAGACACAAGTACTGGACAATATCCTTTTGCAACGGTGTTACATTGTATAGACTCAAGGGTTTCTGCAGAATTGGTTTTTGACCAAGGTATTGGAGATTTATTTAGTATTCGTATCGCAGGAAACTTTGTGAACGAAGATATTCTAGGGTCTATGGAGTTTGCAACCAAACTAGCAGGCACTAAAATTGTAGTTATATTAGGACATACAGCTTGTGGAGCTGTAAAAGGAGCCTGTGATTATGCAAAAATGGGAAACCTTACAGGTATGCTTGAAAAAATAACACCAGCTGTTACCGCTGTAACAGAACCTGCAGATACCTCCATGCGCACCTCTAGCAACATTGATTTTGTGAATAGGGTAGCAGTTAAAAATGTGCATATGGCCATTGATAATCTAAGAGCTAAGAGTCCTGTGTTAAAAGAGATGGAAGCTACAGGTGAGATCAAAGTAGTAGGGGCTATGTACCATATAGAAAATGGGCAGGTTACGTTTTTATAACTCGAACTTGCTTTTAACCAAAAAAAAACCGCTTTTTGATAAGCGGTTTTTTTTTGATGATTAAGAAATTTCTGATCTCCCTTTGAGGCGAACTTCTATTTTTTTCTTTTTAGCGGTGATGCGTTTCATTGCATCCATTAATTTTTCGTCTTTTGTTTTCTTGTACATTTCGTTGATAGCAAGTACAAGTCTTTTTGCCTCTCGTGATGCGTGTACACGATCACTGGTAGACATGTGGCTCATCTTTGCTTTTTCAAACTCAGCTGCTTCTTCTAATAAATCCATCTGATTTTTAATATCTTTAACTTTTTTATAAACCTACAAAAATAGGGTGAATCCTGCAAGGGCTAAATACTGATTGTGATTTCTTTAACATTGAAATGACTATTTAACACAATACCAATAAATTCATCCAAAAATAGTATACAGAGTTACTAATAAATCTCAAAGTTTGTGTCTTGTGTTTAAAACCATAGCGCTTTGGGTAAGAACAATAATACTTGTAAAGCATGGAGCTGTATAAGCTATTTACTTTGATAATTTAGAATTATTTTATCTCTATTTATGATGTATTAACTATATTTACTATCAATTATACTACTTTTTTTAGTAGGATGTTTGTATTACACTTTTATAACCTATATCATGAAAAATAAATATTTCCTTTTCTCATTCTTTTTTTTGTTTTTATGGCAAGTATCATTATCACAACAAACAATATTAAGTGATAGCAACTTACCTATTATGGTAATTTCTACAGATATAGATCCAGATACAAACGCACCCACAGAAATACCAGATGAGCCAAAAGTATTGGCAACCATGCAGCTTATTTACAGACCAGACGGCACTAGAAATTATCTGACAGATATTACAAACCCATCTTTTTTAAACTATAATGGTAGGATAGGGATCGAATTAAGAGGCAGTAGCTCCCAGGCATTAGATAAAAAACCATATGGTTTCACGACTCTTTTGGAGGATGATGATTCCAATAACAATGTTAGCCTGTTGGGGATGCCTTCAGAGAATGATTGGATTTTAAATTCTTTAGCATTTGACCCCTCTATGGTTCGTGATTATTTGTCTTACACATTGGCTAGTAACATGGGTAATTATGCCCCAAGGGTGCAGTATATTGAAGTAATTGTTAATGATGACTACAAGGGAGTTTACTTTTTAACTGAGAAAATAAAGAGAGATTCTGACAGAGTTAATTTAAAAAAAATAGCCGATGATGAAGACAGTTTTCCTGAGGTAACTGGAGGGTACATAATAAAGGCAGACAAAACCACTGGAGGAGATGAGATAGCTTGGACAATGCCTAATTATGGAGGTTGGGACACTAATTTTTTACATCATTATCCCAAAACTGAGGATATTACTTCTGCCCAAGCTAATTATATAGAAAACGTTTTTTATGATTTGGAAGCTAGAACAAACCCTGCTAACTCCTCAATTACAAACGGATACCCATCTATTATAGATATACCTAGTTTTGTAGATTATATCCTTGTGGCAGAAATTGCCTCAAATCCAGATGCTTATCAATTTAGTACCTATTTCCACAAAGATAGAGGAGGAAAACTAAGAGCAGGGCCTATATGGGATTACAACTTATCTTTCGGAAATGATTTATTTGTTTTTGGATTTGATAGAAGTTTTTTTGATGTATGGCAATTAGATTTTGAAAATAGAGGCGCTAAATTTTGGAGAGATTTATTTCAAGATGACACCTTTAATTGTTATTTGGCAAAACGTTGGTTTGAGCTAACAGCTGTAAATAACCCCCTTAATTATTTTACAATTACAAATCTAATAGACGGGTATGTAGACGTACTAACCGAATCTAAGGAAAGAGAGCTACAACGATGGCCTCCTGTGGAAGATTGGCCTACGGTAGCCGATCAAGCCCAAAACATTATCGAAATGAAAGAGTGGCTTCAAAACCGAATTAATTGGATGAACACAAATATTGGTTCTTCTAGTAATTGTTTGAATATTCCTGTTCCAGATTTAGTGATTAGTAAAATACACTACAATCCATTGGAGGATTCAGGGTATTCTAGTAAAGAGTTAGAATTTATTGAAATAACTAATAATTCAAATCAAGGTATAGATCTAACAGGATACTATATTAGAGAATTGGGGGTTTCATACCAATTTACTGAAGATGCTTCAGTTCTTGGAAACCAAAAAATTTATTTATGTAGTGATGCCACAGCATTTGAAGCGTATTATGGTTTTGCCCCCTTTGGAACCTTTACTAGGGATTTAAGCAACAATTCTTACAACATCATGCTGTCTGATGCTTTAGGTAACACCATAGACCAGGTTAGGTATATGGATAGTGATCCTTGGCCAGACCAGGCTGATGGAGAGGGCCCGTATTTACAATTGGTGGATATAAGCTCAGACAACTCCTTGGCAAGTAACTGGATAGCAAGTAGCCAGTCTCTTTCAATGCAAGATGTTGCATCACCACAGCAGCAAATAATTGTTTATCCAAACCCTACAAAAGGCCTGATAACTATTGAATATGATTTTTTAAATACCGATATTTTAGAATTTTCAATTTATAATTCAATGGGTCAATCTGTTGGAGATTTTCTAGTCAAGTCAAGTAATTTAGAACTTAATTTAAGTAATCTACCCAGTGGTTTTTATTACTATAACATCAAACACAAGGGAGACATAATTTCTAGGAATAAAATTATTAAAAAATAAAAAAACCTTACCCAATTGGGTAAGGTTTGTAAGATTTAAAAAATGTTTAAAAGTTATTCAGTAACTTCTTCTTGCACTTCTTCTTGAAGATAATTTACCAAGCCACTTGCATCAAAATAATCTCCTCCACTTATAACAAGTCCATCTTTAAAGTCCCAGGTGTGGTAGGCTTTCACTTCCCATTTTTTACCGGTTTCAGTATGTGTTCCAGACCAAGTTCCGTAAGATCGTACACTTCCATCGGCTATGCCAGTTTCAGCCAAAACACCCGGTAGCCAATTGTCAGCGGTATATTTTACATTTTCCATTTGATCCTGCCATGCTTTTAAATACTGGCCAAATTCTTCTTTTCCAATTTCAGTAGATCCAAAAAATACAGGTTGCCATTTAACATCCTCATGCAATAAGTCTAGCTGAGCTTGAAAATCTGCCTCAGAAGCCTGAAGTTCTAACATTTTTTTTGCAGTAACGGTATTTTTAGCAAATTCTGGGGGTAATCCTTGAGAGCAAGAAATTAAAAGGGACACTGCTAATACACTAAGTAATTTTTTCATTTTTTCATTTTTAAATTAGTTGTCCTACGAAATTAATTTAATTTTTTAGAATATAAAAATTAAATTAGCACAATACATGAATACTATGAGAATTAACTCATACTATTTCAATGAAAGTTTAGATATTTTTAAAAATTGCTGTTATTTTAAACAAGAATACTTTTCTTGTCTAACTTTTGATATTTAATATGTAATTTTAGATACTTTTTTAATCACTTTTATCCAAAATTTTATGGAGTTTATCATTTTAGCATGTATAGTAATTGGTTTTGTAGGTCTGGCTTTCTATTTAAAAAGACAACAAACAAGCCCAGCGTCTCAATTTGAAGAGAAAGATGCTAGGATATTGGTGTTAGAAAAAGAAATAAGTGAGAGAAACACTACTATTACAAACCTTACTAATGAGCTGCAAATTGCAGCTGCAAGGACAGAGAATTTTGAGCAAATAAAGCTTGAAAAGACAGCAATCAATGAGCGTCTTACGCAAGTTGATAGAGAGCGAAACTCACTAAAAAATGAAAACATAGCTTATCAAAAAGCAGAGGAGGGGCGTCAAAAAGAAGTTACCAAAAGTATTGCAAGTGCCCTTACCCTTCAAGAATCATTAGAAGCAGAGAAATCACGCCTAAACGATGAGCGCGTTCAAGAAAAAGAGGATGTGTTAAAAAAAATGAAACTAAAATGGTCTGACCATGAAAAAGATGTTCAAAACCATTTGCAACTCATATGCAGAAATAACGTCATTACCTACGTTAGTCAAGAAGATTTCCCACACCCGAGAAACAAGCCAGACAGCTCTATTGAGATTATGGATCAACTCATTGTCTTTGATGCCAAAAGCCCTGCTAATGATGATTTATCTAATTTCCCTAAATACATAAAGGCACAAACAGAAAACCTAAAAAAATATGCAAAACATGACAATGTAAAGAATGATTTGTTTTTAGTGATCCCTTCCAACACCCTAGAGGTGATCAATCAGTTTCATTATAATATCGGAGATTACAATGTATATATCATCACTAAAGACGCCTTAGAGCCTATTGTTTTAAGCCTGAAAAAAATCGAGGACTATGAATTTGCAGACAAATTAAGTCCAGAAGAGCGTGATAATATTTGTAGAATTATTGGAAAGTTTGCCCACACTACAAAAAGGCGTATACAGGTCGACGAGTTTTTTGCCCGAGAGTTTTTGGACACCCTTACCAAAGCGGGTTCTCAATTGCCTAGAGATATTCTAGAAAACGTAATTAAATTCGAAAATGCCGAGAAGTTAAACCCGCCCATGGAAAAACGAAACAAAAAAATTCTTACCAAAGATTTAAAGGATAATGTTGATAAGCTTGAAAAAGAAATGGAGATGCGCGAAATTCCAAAAATATCTCCCAAGACAGATTTTGATTTGTAGTGCATCAAACTAAAAGGTTTTGACAGTGCGCTGGCTTTTATAAATCCAATAGTCTTAAAAGTAAAAACTCATTGCTTTTGTATCTGCCTTTAAATTTTAGATGATAAATTCAATGCTTTTTTGGAAATGATTTTACACTCGAATGTCTTTATAGGTGTTGCGTTCTACGCGTTTTAAGTATTTGGCTCTGGTTTGATCACTAACAAAGGGAACAGACCAAAATTGGTTTGTTTTTAAAAACAAAGAAAGTCTCCAGCCAAATACAAAGGTATACACCCCCATTACAAGACGTAATTTAACAGAGTTTAAATACAGGGTGCGAACTGGAAGTGCAGGCGCACCATGTGTGATATAGGTACGTACTTTTTTATTCTTTAAAAATGGTTTGGGGTACGCATACAGTTTGGTAATGTTTACAAATTGATAAGCAAATCCAGGAGTAAAAACCTCGTCGAAGAATATTTCAGCGCGTGGTGTTAGTCTAAACCACCATACGGGGGATATGATAAAAATATTTTCTGACCATGTTATAAGATCTTTGTAGGAGGCAATTAATTTGGTTCGGGGCCTTGTAAAACTATCACTGTATAAATCTATAATTTTAAGTTCCTGCCCTTTAGACTCGATGCTTGTTTTAATGGTTTCAAAGATGCCATTGTAACAAAATGATTTTTTGTCTGGATGCCCTATAATTATTAGATTTTTCATATTTAAGTATTGTGTGAAATTAATATTTTAATCAATACCTATTATTTTTAAACCTATAAATGATTGTTAAAGTTAATACCTCAATTATCTGAAAGTATAAAAAGGCATACCCAAGATTTTTTAATACAACGTACTTGTAAGGGTGTGTTATTTAATAATACACATGTGCAGTACCCACTTTGCGGGCCTTCTAGAGTTTCTTTGATGACTGGTTTATATCCAGACCAAACAAAGTCGAAAAAATTACGACTTTATGTAAGACAAACAATTCCAGATGTTATTACAATTGGTCAAAAGTTTAGAATGGAGAATTATAATTCAGTTAGAGTGGGAAAAATATTTCATTACCATAACCCTAGAGATATTGGTACTGCAGGTCATGATGATTCATTTACTTGGGACAGAACTGTTAACCCTTATGGGCGGGATAAAATTGAGGAGTATAAAATTAATTCCTTAAAACCAAAACTAGATGGAGGAACTCTTAGTTGGTTAGAATCAGAAGGCACAGATGTAGAACAGACAGACGGTATTGGCGCCCTTGAAACCATGAGTTTTTTAGATGAGTTTTCTAAGAGTGATGAGAATTTCTTTTTAGCTTTTGGATTGTATAGACCTCATGTTCCTTTTGTTGCTCCAAAAAAATATTTTGATCTTTATGACATAGATGATTTTCAAGTTCCTGAGAGCACACAGGAATATTTAAAATCTATTCCAACAACGGCAGCCCTTTCAGTTCGAGCAAAAAAAGAGCAACTTAATTTAGATACCCAATTAGCAAAGAAAATAAAAAGAGCATATTACGCCACCACCAGTTTTATGGATGCTCAAATTGGTAGTGTTTTAGATAAGCTTAAGGAAACGGGACTAGATAAAAATACGATAGTTATCTTTACCTCAGACCATGGTTACCATCTTGGAGAGCAAGGCCATTGGCAAAAACAAACACTTTTTGAAAATTCTACTCGGGTTCCCTTGATTATCGCAGGACCTGGAATAAAAGGGAATAAAAAAATTAATAATTTGGTAGAGTTAGTTGATCTATATCCTACAATTATGGATTTAGTTAAAATTAAACCACCTCAATTTCTAAGTGGTAAAAGTATTGTGCCAATGCTTGAAAATTCAGAGATAATTATTAGAGAAAGTGCCCTTTCTGAGCTTCAAGTAAATAGAGACAGGGGTATTGCGCAAGGCTACTCAATAAAAACAAATAGGTATCGATTAAATCAATGGGAATATCAAGGCTTAAAACAACATGAATTATACGATCATTTTGATGATTCATCTGAGCTTAATAACCTTGCAGGGCATCAAGACTTTCAGAACATTAAAGATTCTTTGATTACTGTTTTAAATAACCGAATTATTGCTGCTCAGAAGCGACCTGTTGGTTTAGGTAGACAGATTGACAATGCTACTCCTTGGTCTGAACCAAGTAGAATTTACTCAAAACAAAAATAAAAGTTATTTCCAAGAATAATTGTGGAGCAAATAGAAATGAAATCAGACTATTTTGGGATTGACTTGGAATTATTTTAATTTCAAAGTGACACCTAATCTTCCTGCTAGATTTTTCACACAACTAATGAATTTTCTTTAAATTTACCATTCAAATTAACTCATAATAATTAATACTTATGAATACAAGATTGTGTATCCTATTTTTTTTGCTGACTACAGGATTTCTTTCAGCACAAAACTCACTGATTCGTATGCCAAGAATTAGTCCAAATGCCCAAGAAATGGCTTTTTCTTATCAAGGAGATATTTGGGTTTACAACTTCAATACTCAGCAAACAAAACGTATAACCATTCACGAGGCTTATGAGAGTAACCCTGTTTGGAATTCTTCTGGGGATAAAATCGCCTTTTCTTCCAACAGAAAAGGAGCGAATAATATTTTTACGATTAAAAAAAATGGAGGAACACCAATACAATTAACGTACTATCCAACAGCAGACACACCCTATGACTGGACATCTTCCAACTATATTGTATTTGCTACAACTAGGGTTTTAAAAGGCCCTGAATGGGATGAGCAAATCTATAGTGTCAATGCCAATGGTGGTACCCCGCAACGATTTATAAAAGCTTTAGGTAGTATGGCATCTGTATCTCCCGATGGCAACTTGGTGGCTTTTGTCAAAGGAGCTTGTAGAATTTCTAGAGAAGATTATTCTGGTTCAGCTCAAAGAGATGTTTGGATTTATAACATTAAAACAGAGAGGTATTTTCAAGTAACTTTTTCACAGAACAATGATCATTCGCCACTATGGGATGCTGCGGGTAATTTATATTATATAGGAGCTGAAAGTGGCCGGTATAATATTTTTAAGCAATCTATAAATTTGGATGGTTCAGTAAAAGGCGCTTCCAAAAGAATGACAAACCAAAATAAAAATGGTGTTGTTTCTTTTTCTGTTAGTAATCAAGGAGCTATTCTCTACACAACACTTTTTGACTTATATCAAATAAATGAGGGACAATCTAAAAAGATCAACCTACAAATAGAATCAGATTATAAATTTGAGACTGAAAAAGAAGCTACTACAAGCTCAGATATCTCGAATTTTGATGTATCACCAGACGGAAAATTAATAGCCCTTGAAATTAATGGAGAAATTTTTGTGAAGCAAAATGAAAAGGATAGAAAAAACTCTAATAATGTAAGTAATCATTTCTACAGAGATAGAAACCCGCAATGGATTAGTGATACAGAGTTGTTGTTTGTTTCAGATAGAGACGGCCATAATGAAATATATAAAGCTGTTTCTAAAGATACCCTGGTTGGATTAGAAAGGAGTTTAAAGATTACCATCACAAAACTCACCAGTGGTAAAGAAGATGTATATGATATGGTGGTCTCCCCAGACCACAAAAAAATGGTTTACAGAGTAGGTAGAGGAAATTTAATGCTAGCCGATATCGAAGATGGAGTTATATCCAATAGCAAAGCGTGTTCCTCTGGATGGGCCGAGGCAGAAGATGTAAGTTGGAGTCCAGACAGCAAGTACATTGCTTATTCTCAGGAAGACTTAGACTTTGATAGTGAAATTTTTATTCAATCTGTAGAGAACTTAAACGATAAGTTTAACGTTTCTATGCACCCAAGAAGTGATAGAGCTCCAGTTTGGAGTCCGGATGGAAAAAAAATAGCATTTTCATCTAATAGAAGTGGAAACAGAGGCGGTATAGATTATGATGTTTGGATGGTTTGGCTACAAAAGGAGGATTGGGAACGATCTAAAACAGATAGAGAAAATGGAGACTATTATGCAGAAAAAGAAGCTGGTACGGACAAGAAAGAAAAAGAGGAAGAAAAGCAGATAAAGGTTACTATTGATACAGAAAGAATTTTTGATAGACTTTCTAGAATTACAAGATTACCAGACGATGAGTTTGGGGGTATGTTTGGCCCCGACAGTAAATATGTGTATTATTCTGCAACAGATCCATCAACTAATAAACGAAGTTTTTTTAAAGTCAAATTAGACGGCTCTGGCCCTAAAGCCATAAAAGAAACTTCTAAAGTTGGAAGGGTTGCAGATATTAATGGAACATTTTATTTTACTTCAGGAGGTAAATTAAAAAAAATGAATCCTAAGGGAGATAAAATTACCTCTTTGGCTCATGTAGCAACATATAATGAAGATTTTGCTGCCATGAATCAACAAATTTACCAAGAAGGTACTCGTGTGCTAACAATGGGTTTCTATGACCCTAATTTTCATGGCTACAATTGGGAGTCTTTGATTAAAAAATACAAACCATTAGCGTTAAAGGCGAGCACAGAGCAAGATTATATTTTTGTATATAATTTGCTGTTAGGTCAACTAAATGCGAGTCATATGGGGTATAGATCAAAAACTTCTGAACGTAAAAATAGTGACAATATCGGCTTGTTAGGGCTTGAGGTGAAGCATATTACAAATGGAGTTAAAGTTGTATATGTACTTGAAAATTCAGTAGCAAATACATCAAAAGTAAATTTAAAAGTCGGAGATATCATCACTAGGGTTAATGGAAAACCCATCGGTAAAAACACTAATTTTTATAGTTTATTAAAAAATTCCAAAGGCGAAGAGGTTTTATTAACCAAAAGTGACGCAACAGATGTTGTTGTTAGAACTTCTAGTTCTTTAAGAACCCTCCAATATGAGGCATGGGTTGCATCTAGAAGTGAATTGGTGAAAAAATATTCAAAAGGACAGCTAGGGTATATTCATATTAGAGGAATGAACGCTCCAAGTTTTGAGCGTTTTGAACGCGAGTTGAAGGCCAGTGGATACGGTAAAAAAGGTATTGTAATTGATGTTCGATACAACGGCGGAGGTTGGACTACGGATCGTTTAATGGCTGTTTTAAATATAGACCAACATGCCTATACAATACCAAGAGGGGCAGCTGATGACTTACAGAAAGAGAATAAAAAATTTCAAGGTAATTACCCTTTCAACGAGCGGGCAATTTTATCAGTGAATACAAAACCCACAGTGGCTTTATGTAACGAGAATAGTTACTCTAATGCAGAAATATTTTCGCATGCCTACAAAAATCTAGGGATAGGTAAATTAGTGGGTCAGCCCACTTTTGGGGCAGTTATCTCTACTGGAGGCTATAGTTTGTCAAAAGGATATGTACGCATGCCATTTCGTGCTTGGTATGTAAAAAAATCTGGACTCAACATGGAAAATGATGCTCCTGCGGTCCCAGACTATTTGGTAAAAAACACGCCAGGTTGGGGCGCAACAGGTGAGGATGCTCAACTGAAAAAAGCAGTTGATGTTTTACTGCAGCAAATAAAATAAGTTTCTTTTTTAATAAAGATTTATCACTTATAATAAGAAATTATTTCCAAGAATAATTTTGGAGCCCATAGGAGTGAAGTCACACTATTTTGGGGAAGATTTGGATGTAATAATAAGGGCATTTTATGCAATTTATAAAGCCTCCTCCAAGCTGCTTGATTTTTGGCTAAAATTTCCGTAAGTAACTTGTGTTAAGGTATATTTCATTATTTGTCCCTTAAGGCTAATAGGATCATCTTTTCCAACATATTCATCTGTTTTAAATCCACCAGTCACCGAATTACATTGATTTGAATTCATATTTTTAAACCTATCCCAGTCTTTTCCGTAATAAAAAAACACTTGATAAGTTCCATCCTTTACCTCAATATCATGACTGCTGTTTGCAGAAATGTAAGCGTGTTTGATTACACGCCCAAAACGTTTGACAATTACAATTACTGCAGAACTAGAAGATGTATTAACTTCTATTGTTGAGCATCCTACATAATAACCATTCTCAACATATGTTTGACAGGATGCGTTTTTCCCATAACAATTTTCCCATGGTGTTGCTCCAGTATACTGAGCGTTGGCTGTAAAAAAAGAAATAAGCGCTAGAAATAATAATTTTGATTTCATATAAATTAATTTTAAATATCTAAATTTTTGCTATAGTATATATCTTCTATTTAACTTTTACCAGAACTGTATGTTTAGATATTTCTTTTATCAGTTCTGTTAGAATGAGTAAAGGCTTTATAGAATAAAAGTGTAGTTTATTGTCGTGCAGCTTTCATACCTGCTTTAAAGGCACGATTGTAGCCTCCTCTAAAATCATCTTTTCCAATCTCTGGTATGGGGCAAATTGGAGTAATTGGGCATATTGCATACACACCCTTAACATCTTTCCAACCTTCACAATAACCTTCTTCCCAGCCTTCACAATAATCACTTACTGATATTATATTATCTGTTTTAATTGTGTTTTCTTTTATTGATTTAAATGAAACTAAAGAAGATACTCCAATTAACATTACTAACACTATTATTAAATTTTTCATTACGTTGGTTATTAAATTCTTACTAAAGATAATTTATTTTTTTAAAATATTATGGTAAAACATGGTATACCATAATATTACATCTTGTCAAATACTATTAAATATTCACGGTAAAGTATAGTCTACCGTAAATACTATAATAAAATAAAATATTAGTTGTTGTGTAAAATTGTTTTTGGTATATTGAATAATTGTTCTTGACACCTTGAAGGATAAGTTTACCAGTACAATTTTTGCCAATCAGGTGTTAAATTTCTTTTTTCAATTAAAATAAATACTTTAAAATAATAATATGGAAGGTTTTAAAAAATGTTCAAAAGGTCACTTTTATAAAGAAGATAAAGAAAGTTGTCCCTACTGCCCCGGAAACAGTTCATCTGGAGATGTTAAAACAGAGTTTTTGTCAAAAACAGAATCAAGTTCAGAAAATGACACCACAAAAACTCAGGTTTTTGGAAGCCAAAATTCCTCAAACAAAACAAGTGCCTTTAAAGATTCTGATTCAAAAGAACCTTTTGATGCTACCAAAACAATGATTGTTGGTGGCACACAAATTAGTTCGAAAGAAGCTTCAAACCATCATGGCAGACGCAGGCTAAGGGGCTGGTTAGTTAGCTTTGATATTGAAGAATTTGGAGTTGATTTCAAAATACTAGAGGGTAGAAATATGATTGGGTCAAAATCTTCTAGCGAAATTACCATTCAAGATCCTCAAGTTTCTTCTGTACACGCACTCATTTTATGTAGAAAAGACAGGTTTTTACTTTCTGATGAAATGTCCTCAAATGGAACAACCATAAATGGAGAAGATTTATCACCAAGAGACCCTTCTGAGTTGAATGATGGAGATGAAATAAAAATAGGAAATACAACCTTACTTTTCAAAAAAGCTTTTAAATGATAGTTCAATTGAGACACCTAGTTCTAAATTTCTGTTTACTATTTTTTAGTTTTTTAAGTCTTCAGGCTCAAATTAAAGTAAATAGCGAAGTTGACGTAACAGAATATCCTTCTGTAAGTTTTGATATTTATAACAGAAACCCTAATTTTAAGAAAGAAACGAGTTACGATTTTTTTAAGATTAAAAATTTAAATGAAGTACGAATCGACTCCATTTCGATGGTTCAAGTCTCGGACACTATTAATTATTCTAAAAAAAACAAATGTGTTTTAATTTTAATAGAGTCAATTAATAATGAACAGAGAATAGAACAGGTTAATACTTTTTTTAGAGCGGTAGAAAATTCTCTACCAAAATTTGTAAACCCTGGGGATAAAATCCAGATAGCTACTTTTCATTTATGGCAAGACAACAAACGAATAATTAATCCTTTGCACACTAACTTTACAGATGATATTGAAGTTCTCAAAAATGCTATTAATAACTATGATGCATCAACAAATAAAATAAAAAAACCAGTTTCTGAAATACCAGGTGCAATTTTGGAAGGAATTGATTTGTTAGTAGAAATTCCTGAAAATCACCCTAAATCTATTTTATTATTATCTGAAGAGCGCACCAACAAGTACTCAACTCAAAAAACATTTGTAAATGTTATTAAAAGAGCCCAGGATAAGGACATAGTAATCAATACCATTAAGTACAATCGATCTGATTATCGTCAACATTCAAATCCAATTTTAGCGGCTGAAACTTATGGAGAGTCAAAAGTACTTGACCAAAGTTCTGGGAATTTAAAAAAATCTAATCCTAAAAAACAGCAACAAGCAGAAGAGCTAATAACTTCGGTAATAAACAATGTTGTTAAACGTTCAAAAGGTACCATTGCAAGAGCTACATTAGTTCTTGATAATGTTTATGGAGATGGCAGCGAACAACAAATTTTAGTAAAAGAGATAAATTCTCCTCATAGTAATGAATTTATTTACAATGCACCTGGAAATTGGTATTTCGGACAGTTTGAAAAAAATCCATTTCCAACAATTTTAATTAGCCTGGTACTAATTATTTTGATGATTTTAATTTTTAGAAAAATTAAAACAAAACAACAAGCTAATAGATTAAAATCTTTGAACGAAGCGGACGAACAAAATAAAAACAATTTAAAACAGAGAGCTGAAATTGAAAGTCAGAAAAAAGAGATTGAGTCCATAAAAAAACTTGAACAACAGCGTAAAGATGCCTTAAATGCCTCGCAATTGCTGGAAACTAAAAACAGAATTGAGGTAAAATTAATTCAGAAAATGAAATCTTTAGGGAATTTTCCAATTTTGAAATTTTCGGATTCCAAAAACAGTGATTCTTTTGAAATTAACAAGCCTAACATGAGTTTTGGTAGAGATAAAAATATCAATGATTTTCATATTCAAAATTCAAACATTTCTAAAAAACACTTCATCATTGAATTTAAATCATCTAGTTATATGATTCTTGATAATAACAGTACTAATGGGATGATTATTAATGGATATAAACTTAAAAGTAGTCCTCTTAAAAATGGCGATGTTATTGAAATAGCAGATGCTACATTTACATTTTACCTATAAAATTAACAAATGAAATTAAATCATTTTTCAAAAACAGTAGTTGGTCTAGTTCGTAAAGCTAATGAAGATTGTATTGGTAACATTGCTACACCAAACAAATCAAATATTAACCTTCGTATAGTATGTGATGGAATGGGAGGTCATATCGGTGGTGCTAAAGCTTCAAATATTGCAGTCAAATCCATAAAGGAGTATTTCTCTAACACACCCAATCCAGTTCCTCAGGTTGCATTAAATGAGGCAATAGTTTTTGCCAATATGCAAATATTTGGTTTTGCTCAAGCCGAACCAGAATTTAATGGTATGGGAACAACCTGTACTGTTTTATTGGAGAGTGAAGGATTAATTTATATTGCCCATGTAGGTGATAGTAGAATTTATATTCATACAGATAAAAAACTATACAGAATTACAAAAGACCACTCTTATGTTCAGGGATTGGTTGATAAAGGTGAGATTACAGATCAACAAATGGAAACACATCCAAATAAAAATCAGCTCACGCGCGCTCTTGGAATTGCTGCAGAGGTTGAAGTTGAAGTAGCATCAAAACCCATTTTAGCAAAAACTAATGATTCATTTTTATTGTGTTCTGATGGCCTCAACGGCCTTATAAACGATCGAATGATAAACTCTGTCATCAGTACAGATTCATCACTTGAAACCAAGTGTAACAATCTTATAACTATGGCTGAAGCCGCTGGCGGTCATGATAACATTTCTGTTGATTTAATTGAAGTCCTTGAAAGCGATCATACCACAACACAGTTTTTGAACAAAAATAATGAAGATTTAATTGACACAAGCACACAACAAATTTTACCAAATACCCAAATTCAGGAAAAAACTCCTCTTTGGTATTTAAAAAATAAAGTGTCTGTTTCATTAATTGTTGCAAGTATCTTATTGGTACCATATTTTGGATTTCAAATGTTCTTTGGTGATAATCAAGAAAAAATTCCTGTTATAAATCCTCCTGTTGTTAAAGCAGATCCTTTACCTAAAACCAAAATAGACACGATAAAAGTTATTGTTGAAAAAGGCTGGGGAACTGGTAGACTTAACACTGAATTTAAAAACAAAGTTATCGAAAAGTTAGGAATAGATAAGTATTGTAAAGATTGTCCTGTGTTTTACAAAAAAGGGAGTGATAAACCAATTTCTATTTATGAATATCGAAAAAATGTCAAAAATTTAGGCTTAGGAGATTTCTTAATGGTATACGTGACCGACGGTAAAGTTGATATGCCCGAGATAAATAAAAATGGGAAAACAGAAGAAAAGGAACCTACCAACCAATTTTCTGAAGAAATTAAAAAACAGCAAGAGCGTTTAAAGCAAGAACGTTTAAAGCAAGAACGTTTAGAGAGAGAGCGTATAAAAAAACAAGAGAGTGATGCAAAAAAGAAAAAATCAGAGATAGAGAAATCTGATTTGGATACTACCGATACTGAGATTGTTGAAATTAAAGAACCTTTAAAGGTTACATCAGTTGAAGAAGCTACCCAAACGAAGCAGGAGAAGAAGGAGAAGGATAAGGAGAAAAAGGATAAGGAGAAGAAGAAGGAGAAGGAGAAGCAGGAGAAGAAGGAGAATAAAATAGAAAATGGGGAATGAAACGAAAAGTGATACAATAAATATAGAATAAAATTTATGTTTCCAGATTTAGGAGCAAAATATATACATGTAAAGGAAATTGGAGCAGGTGGCACAGGTGTCGTCAACTTAGCTTTGGATACCCATACCGGATTTCAGGTAGCTGTAAAATCTTTGTTTAAAAGCCATTTTGAAAACAATCCTGCCATGCTGGAACGCTTTAGGATAGAGGCTAATATATATTTAATGTTATCACACCCAAACATCGTTAAATTAAAGAACTTTATACTAAAAGATGGAGCACATTTGGTCATGGATTATGTTGAAGGGATGACCCTAGAAAAATATATTAGAACGGTTACAGGCCCTATACCCTCAGAAGTGGCAATTGCAATTATTAAAGAAGTTGGGTCTGCTATTGGATATGCTCACCAAAAACAAATACCAATTGATGGTTACAATGGAGTTTTACACCTAGATATAAAGCCAAATAATATTCTAATAAGTGATGCTGGGAAAGTTATGGTAATTGATTACGGAATATCTCAAGGATCTTCAGAAAACCGGATGGATCAAATCGTAGGTAGTTTAATGTATATGGCTCCAGAGCAATTGGAATTAGATTCTACTTTAGACCATCGAACTGATATTTATGCATTGGGAGTTTTATTACACCAAATGCTAACGGGTGTAACCCCATATTCTTCTAAAGAAACCAGAGAAGATATTATGGATAATATTACAAATAACCCACTTCAAAGATTGATTGACATATACCCACATGTGGATAACAGACTCCAAGAAATAATAGACATAGCTACCTCTAAGGATCCTGATAATAGGTATGAAAGTTGTGAAGATTTCATTAATAGTTTAGAAAAGATATCTTATGCTGCAAATTAAAGTTGGTAAGGCACCTATAAATGATATTGTCATAAATGACACTTTCGTTTCAAGAGAACATCTCGAAATATTTATAGATTCAGATAAAAATGTATTTATTACAGATTTAGACTCAGCCAATGGGACCTATGTCAACGGGATTCGAATTAAAAATTCAGTAAAACTTGAGACTTTTGACATTCTTTTAATTGGAAATACTTTGATTGAGTGGCCACAATTCTTGATTGATGGTTATAATGTTGATAAGGTTTATGAAACCTTAAAAGACCCTCCATTACTAGCAAAAGACCCTCAAGAAATAGAAAATAATAAATTAAAGCCTGTTTATAAATACTCTTTAATTTCTATTTTAATACTTATAGTGTTGTTTTTGGTTATGTCCTTCGTTGATGAAAATCATTATGACATCAACAATGTCATTGGGAATACTTATGAGACCATTAAAAGTAACTCACCTATTGGACTTAATAAACAAAAAAAACAGCGTACCACTGTAACGTATGATTTTTCGTGTTTGTCCAATACTGGAGATATTGGAAGCAATGATGCTATTTATAATTTTGGGGAACTCACAAGAGATGTACAAAGCTCATTTTTTGATGAAATCAATATTTCGGTTAAAGATGAACAAGCTGCTGGAGATAATTTGTATGATGATTTTAAAGAACAATACAACTTTATTAATCAAGGTTCAGACCACGAAAACTTAAATTCTATTTTAAATGATTTGGTGAGTCGTTTGGCAAACCCAAGAGGTTTTAACTATAAAATACATTTTATTGACGACCCTATGCTTAACGCTATGACCGCTGGAGGCCATATTTTCTTTTTCAAAGGAATGTATGATTTTTGCAATACAAATTCTGAAATTGCAGCAATAATTTCACATGAAATAGCTCATAATGAATTAGGACACTTAACCCTAGGAATCAAAAAACAAAGTGCAGCTAATGATTGGGGAATTTTTGGTGAAATTGTTTTAGGAATTGAAAAAGCAGTCACTCAAAGTTTTAATCAAAAGCAGGAGAGTGAGGCAGATTTATTTGGAATGGATTTAGTGTACCCTACAAGCTTTAAAAGCTGTCACGCAATAACATTATGGAAGCGTATGGGACAAAACGAAAATGAATTTGATGTTGTTGACAACTTCTTTCGATCTCATCCCTATTCAAAAAATAGGTCTAAATGTATTAAGAACCACTTAAGTTCAAACTATAATAAAAATTGTAACTAACATGAAGTTATACTTAAAATATTTTTTAGTTATCATCATAGTATTGTGTATCACTGCTTGTACATCAATTAAAGAGCCTAAGCTAGTGTCCTTAAACAATGTTGTAATGCACTCTAGTGGTGATTCTTTTGCTGTTACAACAGATATAACACTATATAATCCAAATATATTTGCGTTACGTTCAAAGGATGTGAAATTGGAACTATTTATAGACAGTTTGTTTATTGGAGAAATTTTGTTGATGAACGATTTTTATATTAGAAAACAAGATACTTTAAGTCTTAAAACCAAAATCATTCTTGAATCTAAACTATTTGACCAACCACTTAGCTTAAAGGACACTCTAGATTTACGTGTAAAAGGATCAGCCAAAGTACCATTTGTGCCAATTAATCATAAATTTAATGCTAATTATCAACTTTTATTATCCGATTTAATTGATCCTCTTTTGGAAAATAATTTAAAAGAATCTGACATTAAATTTAAAGAGATCACAATAAAAAAAATTAGATTCTCAACTGTTGATATATTAACAACTTTGGCATTTAAAAATAATTTCAATTTTGACTACACTATCAAAGAATTAAATATTGAAATTTTTGACTCAGCGGCACATACCAATTTGGTTGGGAAATCAAGTATAAAAAATGCGATACAAGTGGGGAGAAAAAGTGAAGTTGATATTGATTCTGCTGTCTCACTTAATACAGCAAAACTTGGAACGTCAATTTTAAAAAATCTTTTTAAAAAAACACAAACTTTATTTATTAAAGTAAATGCTATAATAGTTTTTAATCAAATTAAAGTGCCTGTGAGTATTTTAAAACAAGTAGATTACAACCCTATCACAAAAGAAATTAAACTACAATAATGGATACAGGTCTTAAACTTTATCTATACCAGCGAAATACGTTATTTAAAAAAATAGCATTTTCTAATAATAAAAAACATTTGGTAGTGATTGGTTCAGGAGACCAGGCCTCAATAAAATTAAGCAACAAGTTAATTTCTAGTAATCATGTTCAGCTTGTTTATGATACCAATAACAAACTTCATCTTCAAGATCTAAATAGTACCAATGGTACGTTTTTAAATGGTGAAAAAATATCTTCTTCTAAAACTTACATAGTAAATCCTAAAGACACTATTCAATTAGCAGCTGCCGATGGATTTTTAATTGTTGTTGAGGCTTTGGCCAGCACCCCTATTAAAGAAAATAAAGTTAACATTTTAGACAAATTAAAAAACAAGTCTAAGGTAGTGATTGGAAGGGCTACTGATTGTGATGTTATTTTACATAGTGAATCTGTAAGCAGACAACATGCAGAAGTCACTAAGAACATGAAAGGGAGCTACTTTATAAAAGATTTAAATTCTACAAATGGCACCTTTGTAAATGGGCATAAAGTTAAGGGTTCAAAAACGATTTTACTTACGGATAAAATATTTATTGGAAAACTCCAATTATCCCTAGGCGGCGTCACCAAAGACTTGTCCGAAGAACTCGCTATTTGTGTTAAAGGAATAGAAAAGGAATTTGTTAACAATGGAAATACAATTAAGGTTTTAAGTAAAATGGATTTAGCAATTCCTTCCAAATCATTATTAGCTATTATGGGACCTTCAGGGTGTGGGAAAACTACCCTAATGAATACTCTAAATGGTGTTTCACCAGCTACAAATGGAAAGGTATACTTATTTGGTCAAGAATTAATTTCAAATTATGAATACTTAAAAACTCAAATAGGATATGTGCCCCAGGATGACACTATACATCGCCAATTAACAGTTAGGCAATCTCTTTATTACACCGCAAAATTGCGATTAAACAATTTTACAGAAAGTGAGATTGATGCTAAAATTGATAAAATTCTAGATCAATTAGGTGTATTACATGTTAAAAACAATTTAATTTCAAAAATAAGTGGAGGACAACGAAAACGTGTCTGTATAGCGGTAGAACTATTATCTGAACCTTTAATTTTATTTCTTGATGAACCAACTTCACCTCTTGACCCACAAACGATTGAAGACTTTTTGAATATTCTAAAAGATTTATCTAATAGGGGAACTACAGTTGTAATGGTAACACACAAGCCTGAAGACCTTGATTACATGGATGAAGTTATATTTCTAGCTAAAGGAGGGTTTCCTGCATATTTTGGAGATTCTAAAAGCTATAAGAGTTATTTTGGGGTTAAAACAGCGGTTTCTGTTTTCTCATTGTTATCTGACTCTTATTGGAAAGATAAATACAGAAATCCTCGTCCTGTTAGTGTGGTGACAGAAACTGAAAACACACTATCTAAATCATTGAATAAATCATTCTTAGAACAATATACATGGCTTAGTAAACGCTATTTTAAAATCAAGACCAATGATAAAGTCAATTCTTTGGTGATGCTTTTACAGGCTCCTATTATTGCTATGCTAATTTGTATTATTTTTGATAACATAACACCTGCGGTACCATTTATCACCGCACTTTCTGCTATTTGGTTTGGAACAAATAATGCTGCTAGAGAAATTGTAAGTGAACTTTCTATCTATAAAAGGGAGAGAATGTTTAACATGGATATAACCCCATACGTTTTATCTAAAATATCTGTTTTGGCTTTCTTTTCTATTGTGCAATCTGCAATTTTTATTGGTATTTTATATCTTCGTTATAGTTCTAATGACTCGATATTAGATTATAAAGATCCATTTTCAGCTTTCATTTGGATGTCTTTTTTATCTATTGCTGCAACATTTCTTGGTCTCTTGTTATCAGCTACCCTTGCTACTGCTGAAAAGGTGATGACTATCGTTCCTATCGTGCTCATTCCTCAGATTATGCTAGCGGGCTTAGTTGCAAAAATTAATACACCATATGTAGAGCTAATTAGTTATTTAACATTCACTCGCTGGGGTACCGAAGGGTTTAATGCTATTCAAAAAGAAGTTGTAATTCTAAAACCTAATATGGCATTTGAAACTGTAGAGACAGTTTCAAATGCCATAGACAATTTAAAAAGTCAGTTTTATGAAGAATATTCAACATGGTTTGGAGATTTTGCTGGAACTCTAATGCTCGATACCATGGCAGTCTTAATATTAATGGCGCTAATGACATATTTTATTTTTAAGCAACTTAAGAAAAAGGTTGAAGTACTTTAATAACTGAAAATTATGAAAGGTCTACCGAAATACAAAAAAATTAAGAATCTTGGTGAAGGTGCACAAGGCACAGTAATTCTTGCACTCGATACTGAGATTGAACGAAAAGTTGCGATTAAATCTTTACATGAGTCATTAATGAGTGATACTTTACATGTAAAACGGTTTAAAGAAGAGGCCAGGACATTAGCAAGTCTTGGGCACTCTTCCATTGTAAAAGTGTATGATTATGTGGCAAATAGTTCGGCTTGTCATCTAATTATGGAATATTTTGAGGGACATCCACTAGATCTTTACATACGAAATGTGACTGGTCCAATTCCTGAAGATGCAGCCATTGATATTTATATCAAAGTTTTGGATGCTATGAATCATATTCACAACAAAAAAATAATACATAGAGATATCAAACCCTCTAATATTATGATAAATGATAAATCAGAAATTCGATTATTGGATTTTGGAATTGCAAAAAACACAGAAAATGATCCTACGTTAACAAAAATTGGAGCTTCTGCGGGATATACTCCAATGTATATGAGCCCTGAGCATTGTAATGGGAGCCCTATAACGAAGTATTCTGATATTTATAGCCTAGGTGTTACATTATGGCAAATGTTGACTGGAAAGGCACCATATGAAGAATTCACACAAGGTCAGATTTATTTAAAAGTCGCGAATGAACCCCTTCCTTCCATTCAGTCTGTTTACCAAAATGTTAGTCAAAAAATGAATACCATTGTGCAGAAAGCCACTCACAAGAACCCTAAAGAGCGCTATTCTTCTTGTGAGGCTTTTAAAAAAGCACTGGAACAACTAAAAAATCATATTAAGGAACCTGCTACCACTTTTGTTTTTAATCTTAATGTTAAAATTGAAAACGAACTGGATGCCACAATTTTTATAAATGAAGATCAGCATTATGGAACTGAATTTAGTAAATCGTTTGACGTGTCAAACAATTCTCCAATTGAAATTAAAATAGAAAAACCTGGATATAAAAAATTTAAAAAACAACTTTTTCTTAAAAGAGATGAGGAAATAAAAATTAACCTTGAAAAACAGGCGTTTTCCATTGCTTTAGTACTACAAAAATTAAAAAGTGATGCTATTGGGTATTTAAAAAATATTCCACCCAATTTAAATAAACTTCTTAGCTTTCTAAAATTGTCTAGTGTATGGGCTTTTGAATCCATACAATTAAAAGTAAAGAAAAATAATCCCGAGGCTGTTGAGTTATTTGAAAAGAACATCGTTGAGACAAAAAAAAGTATTGTTAAAACTACTGAAACTATTAAACCCTTCAAAAAGGAATATGCTTCTTACTTAGTACTATTTAGTATTTTTATATTTAGTGTTTTTGGTCTTTTTTCAGGTGGAGAAATTCCGCCTAGAGTAGGCGGTGGTGGAGGAACTAATTCTTCAGATTTTCCAACTGTAACTTTTGAAACTCTGAAAACCGAAATACCTGAATCAACAAACTTTGCCAAAATACCTGTTGAGCTTTCCAATGCTTCAAATTCAATAGTAAAAATTCCATTAAAATTTTCAGGCACTGCTTCCAATGGTACTGATTATAATATAATTACAGATACAATTATAATTCAGCCCAATAACACAAGAGGTTATGTAGAACTGAGCATTATAGATGATACTGTTGTAGAAAATGATAAAATAATTAATATAGAATTAGAAAAACCATTAAATGCAACCCTTGGAGATAACTACAATTATAGTTACACGATTCTCAATGATGATGACAATATAATTATTAAACCTAAACCCCGTAAACCCAAAAAACCGAAGTACCCAGCATATGGAAGAAAACATGAGTCGACATGTTATGGTGTTGACTTGTATCAATCTTACCATGATGGGAAAGGAGGCTATTATAAAGGGAAATTACTTGAGAGAAACGCAAAATATTGCGAGTATACAAAGCCAAAAACAAAGAGTAATTTTAAAGAAAATATTATAAAAACACAAACTCCGAATTATTATTCAGATAATTTTGATGATTATTTTATTACCTATAATGTAGTTAAAAAGAAAATTAACTTCAAAGTATTTAGCATTAGCAAAAAAAGATTAATCAGTGAATACGATTTTAAAGGAAGTATTAAAAACTTGTATTATTACAATAAACGACTCTTTACAAATAAAGAGTTCGGCCCTGCTGTAAAACATCACCTTATTGATATAAATAATTCTTCAAATAATATTTTAAGTGGAAATCTAATAAAACAAAGAACATATCTTGGCAAGGGTAATGAAAGAAAAATAAAAATAAATAATAATCTAACATGGGATAACCTATAAAATCTTTTAACCTTCCTATAAACCATGAGAGCTTAAGTGCAACTCTAGAAAAATAAAATTTTAATACTAAATTATTTTAAAGAATAATATTTTGAGACTTTGGGTATTATCTCACACTATTTTGGGGAAGATTTGGATTCTTTTACAACTTATTATCTTCAAGAATAAAAAATTATTTCTAAGAATAATTTTGGAGCCCATAGGAGTGAAGTCACACTATTTCGGGGAGGATTTAGATTATTTTACAACTAGTTATCTCTCAAACAAAAATTACCACTAATAAAAATAAAATCTTTTTATTAAAAAACCGTCAATACCAAATGGTGTTGACGGTTTAAAATTAATGAGAAATGCAATATTTATTCAATTAATAGACGTTTTATAATATTTCTGTATTTACTCTCAATAACAATTATATAAGTTGCACTCTGCAAAATAGAGGTGTCTATAGTTATTGACTCAATTCCCTCCATATTATTTTTAATCATTAATCTACCATTCAAGTCATAAACAGAAATCGTTTCCAACTCCAATAAGCCAGTATTACTAATTGTTACTTTATCTGACGCCGGGTTTGGATACATGTTAATATCAACAAAATCATTTTCTGTGATATCAAGAACGTCTTCACAAGCTATATTTAAAGTATAATCTCCACTACTTGAGCCAAATCCTGTTACATAGATATAATATGTTTGTGCTCCATCACCTGTAAATAAAACTTTTGATTGTGCTGTGCCCCCAAAATCATCATTTCCTCCAATACAAACTAGTTGATTACATTCTCCAGAGAACACACCAAGTTTGGTATCAAAACCACTACCAAAGGTGTCTACTGATACATTATAATCTCCATCTGTTGGTGAAGGTAAAGTGTACCAAACTCCTGGAGCAGTGTCTAAATCTGTTTCACATGCACTTGGTGCATTTGTATTTGTAGCAAAAGATGTGTCTCCCTGTGTCTGCGAGCCACAATCTATCACAGAGGCATTTTCACAAAGATCGTTTTCTGGTGGTAATGGAGGTATTAATACACATGAAATATTTATATCATATTCTCCACTACTTGTGTTAAATCCTGTCACATAGATATAATATGTTTGAGCAGCAGCACCTGTAAATAAAACTTTTGATTGTGCTGTGCCGCCAGAATCATCATTTCCTCCAATACAAATTAGATCATTACAATTTCCAGAGAACACCCCAAGTTTGGTGTCAAAAACACTACCAAAAGTATCTACTGATACATTATAATCTCCATCTGTTGGGATAGTTAAAGTATGCCATACCCCTGGAGCAGTGTCTAAGGATGTACCACATGCATCTGGTGCATTTGTATTTGTAGCAAAAGATGTGTCATAACCTTGTACACTCATTCCACAAGATAATTCAAATGCATTTTCACAAAGATTATTTGGTGGTGGAGGCATGACAAATAATTCAATAACACCGATGCCATAACAAGCAGTAATGTTATCA